>Ga0187886_1000323_pt1 | contig 61480 bp, 47 predicted proteins | sample June2016WEW_20_1_FD_133001 | JGI IMG/M metagenome (GOLD analysis project Ga0187886, IMG submission 133001) | Peatland microbial communities from SPRUCE experiment site at the Marcell Experimental Forest, Minnesota, USA - June2016WEW_20_150 | ecosystem: Environmental > Terrestrial > Soil >... | reverse complement strand
TGTGTGCAGAAATTATCATGCCCCTTTGTAGAAACGGCACTAACATCCATCGTCAAAAATTCAACATCCTTAACGATTCACAGCTTCCTTCAGCAACCACTTATTCCAGTTGAACAGCCATTCATTTACATTTTTTTGCGTTACAGGCACGAGCGGAAGATACATAAGAGGTTCATTAGGTGTTTTGTTTTTGATTATTTTATCAAGCAATATTTCAATTGATTTATAACCGTATTGAAAACAGTTTATCCCAACAAGACTTTGTACATATCCACTTTTTACATACTCTAATTGCGCTTGGACTGCATTCCCGGCAACTATTTTTACTTCTCCCGGATTCCAAGGAAAAGCATTTTTTGACAGAAGCGCCCAACTGCCCTGAAACGCCCATCCTTTAATATTGGGTTTTGCCTTCTGCTCTCGTCTGACCATCTCGAAAGAGGGATCCGCAATTTCAATATTATGAAATATATTGCTTTCAGGAAGTACAATGTTTGGATATTTTTTCAGTTCTTCCTTAATTCCCTTAAGACGAAGTTGTTGGTTCAAGGCATGCGCATTACCTGAAAGTACCGCAATCGTTCCTTTGCCGTTGAGCTCCTTGGCAAGTTGCTTCATAATCGCTTTTCCAAATTCCATATCATCTGCACCAACATAAGCAAATCGCCGGCTCTTTGGTGCATCGGAATCGAAGCACAAGACCGGTGTTCCCTTATCAACAGCTTCGTCAATAATAGGTGTCAGATATTTCGCGTCTGAGCATGAGATTGCAATTCCGTTTGCACCCGAACGGATGAGTCGCTCAATTGCAGCGGCTTGTTCCTGGACATTTTCCGTTTCAGGAGTTTCCCAATCGATAACTACTTCGACGTTATATTTTTCACCCAATTCTTTTGCAGCTAATTTCGCCCCCGAGTGTGCCGCAATGAAAACAGGATTTGTACCGATTTTCCCTATTAAACCAATGGTTATTGTCTTCTGGCTGGAATTATTCTTACCTGTTTGGGCAAAAATTATTCCAACGTTCACAAACACCAGACAGAAGAGAAGAACGAGTTTGTGTCTCATAGTATTCGCATCCTTTCGCTTATCTTGTGCTATGTAATTATGTGTAGAAATAATAATGCCCCTTTGTGAAAACGATAGTACTTCCCCAGTGCTAACCATTGATATTTTTGAAGTATATGCCCTGAACAAACCAAATTTTCCATTTCAGTATATTGCTATATATGGCGTAATAAGGCATTTTCCTTACCAGAGTATTGAGACCGCATCTTTGCCTCAAGTGATTTTTGAGGTGTCTGTGAAAGTGCTCCATTTTCATTTTGAGCGTTCAACTTGAACTGATTAACAAGTGATTGAAGAGTTTCCGTTAATCGGTTCAGATCTTCTGCAGCACGGGCAATCTGCTGAGTGCCAGAAGCTGTTTGCTGAGTTACACTGGCTATGGCTTCCATGTTCTTACTAATCTGTTCGCTGGTGCTCGATTGCTCTTCGTTCGCGACGGCAATCTGTGAGACCATGTGTGTCACTTTCTGCGATATCTCTACGATCTCTTGCAGTGATACACCGGCATGATCTGCCAATACAATTCCTGCATCCACTTGCTTCGTCGCATTTGCCATTGTGCGAACTGCACCATGACTATCTGATTGAATTTGCTGAATCATCCCCGCAATTTGTTTTGTCGCCTTTGTGGTCTGTTCTGCCAGCTTTCTCACTTCATCAGCCACCACTGCAAAACCGCGACCCTGCTCGCCTGCTCTCGCCGCTTCGATAGCAGCATTCAGAGCCAAGAGATTTGTTTGATCAGCAATATGTTCAATCACTCCAATGATCTCGCCGATCTGATCGCTTGATTTTCCGAGATTTTGGATTGTTCCAGCCGATTCTCGCACAACATTAGCGATTTGTTTCATTTCATTGACTGTATCCAATACGACTTTTCCACCTTGCTCTGCAGCACCTTTGGCTTTCTCTGCGGTGTGCGCTGCCTCTCCTGCATTCTCTGAATTCACAGCGATGCTTTTTGCCATTTGTTCAACAGCCCGTGCTATCTCTTCCGATTGGGTTGTTTGTTCCTGGGAACCTGCAGCCATTTCTTCGGTGCTAGAGCTAATTTGTGCGCTTGCACTCGCAACCGATGTTGCCGTTTCGGATACTCGAATCAATGTGTCACGTATGGAACCCACAAACCGATCAAAGGAATTTTGGAGTTGACCCATCTCATCTTCTCGGGTTGTATTAAACTGTGTGTTCAGATCAGCATTATCGATACTCACTTGTACGGCTTTGATGTCTTTTACCAAAACCCGTGCATACATAATAACCCATACAATCCCCAATACAAGGATGATTAAATTAATAATTGAAGACACAGCTACTTGTCGATAGACCGCAGCCATAACCGGCTCCATAGAGATGCCAACAATCGTAGTCCCCAGTTTCTTTCCCTTATATTCAACCGGACACGACTCCATGATAATATCCTTTGCATCATCAAATTCTACTTGGCGCAACAGTGTCGTTACGTCATATTTCAGTTGTCGCGGATTATACTCAACAATGGTTTGGTTGGATTCATCCAGGATCAATATAAAAGCAACAGCAGGATCTTTCTTTGCCCAGTTGAAGGACGTTTGAATGAGATCGAAATTTCCGTCGTTCAATCCAGCTCCAACCGAGAAGGAAAGCGTTTCCGAAAGCAACCGGGCATTGTTGTCCGATGCATCACGCCCAGCCGACTTTTGATTGATCCAGTAGTAGATGATTCCAAAGAAAGTAATCACCAATAATGGAAGAAGAAATATTGCGATCAATCTGGCTGTTAATGATTTTTTAATTGTGTCCATCATGGCTGTGCTCCTTAAATATCATAATGATTGTGCCATAAACAGCAAAATCTCTTTCCGCCTCAATATCTCTTTTTCAATAAAAATTATGTTCAGGTGCAATTTCATACGATGCAAATATGCATTTTCACGCAAACAATAGCTATCAGCAATCGAATGATTCTTCGTCGGACTATTCCTATATAGAGAGTCGCACAGAATGGTTCGATCGAACAAGAGTCACCTTTATAGAATGAATAATATTAAAACCCTGTCTAGTTAAGTAAAAAACAGCATCAGTTGTGTTTCATTTGTTTATAGCGTTTCAGCTTTCCTTTGATTGTATCGATAAGCATATCGCCTGAAAATGGCTTTGTCAGATAATCATCGGCTCCAAGCCCTTTCCCATATCGTACCATGCCCTCATCTGTCATCCCACTCAGAAAAATGAATGGCACAAGACTCAGATGATGTAACTGTCGAACTTTTTCATAGAACGAGAAACCTCCGATTGTCGAGGTTTCAAGATTTATATCAGAAATTATCAAGGATGGTATGTCAACTTTAAGTCCGGTGAGCGCTTCATCGGATGTATTGTAAGCCTGTACGGTGAACCCTCCACCTTCAAGCACCCGTACGATCATTCCCAGAGTATTTTCATCGTCATCTATAACATAAAGCATAGGTTTATCCTGATGCTCTCCAAACTCCACAAGGACCTTTGATTCTATTCTCGAATGTGCTTCCGGTGAAATCTGGTACTTATAGCGAAGTTCATTAATAACCGCTGAGCGTTCCTTTGCATTCATACCGGAAGTCCAAACAAGTGTAAATGCATGTGCATAGGATTCTTCTTTAGCCTCTAAATCGAGCTTTGTGTGCTCTTCCGTCGTAATACGAAGAGTTGTTCGCAAATCTCGAAGCTGACTCTGTTCTTCCGGAGAGACTGCACCATCCGCCCATGCCAACATCAACACTCGTTTGTACATATCGTGAGCTTGATCGGTTGTTTTTTGTGTCTGCTCGGCATGAGGAGCAGTTTCCGGTACCCTTTGCAGTACTGGTGCCGTTGCATTTTGCTGCGTTGCTACAGGCGTTGGCCTTTGTGCTTGTATGGTCTCGACCTTTTGTTGGGTTTCCTGTTGAATGGAATAGGTCTGATCAACATTTCTTGAAGGAGGAACAGATTCCTGTATTGGATGCGCAGCAGCACCCAGCGATTCATCTTCATGTCGTTTTTCTGCTTCGAGTTTTTTTTGTTGCCATTCCTCCCGTTGCTTCTGCTGATCGGCTTCTTTCTTTAACCGCTCCAATTCTGCACGTCGGCGATCCTCTTCAAGTCTTGCTCGTGCTGCGCCCTCCCTCGCTCCGCGGTTCGATACCGCAACATTCCTCTTCGCTGTTTCTTCTTTCAAAAAAGCGATCCGCTCTTGGAATGCATAGATGTATGCATTCGTTGGATCGATGATCCGTGCTTTATCGAGATGTCCCTTCGCCTCTTCGAGAAGTCCTGCTTTGATGCACTGATCAACCACCTTCAGAATAAAGTTTGCTTCTGTTCGGACTTCTTCGTGATTATGCTGATTTGAGGGCGTCACTTGTTCTTCAGTTTCAAAATAATTTCTTCTGTTCTACAACAACATCAAATTAATTTTGATTGTACACTGTATCATTACTTGGCATGTTCCCTCTATGATGTTAGCACCGTTCTTGATACCACCATCGTCTGACAATGTCGCTTACGCTCGTCGACGTATTACTTATTTTCCATTTATCAAAAAACTTTATATCCGCACTCGCAGGTTCCGGATTGGGAGGATCCATCTGTACTCGCAGCGGCATGGGAACTGCATCGCCGACTATCAATGCCTCTCCTTGACGAAGTGAAGGAAGAAGGTTTTCCAGACCGGGAAACGTGTCTGCAACAAGCTGACGCACATAATTCTGATCAATCGGGTTTGTAAGACGCATCACTATAAAATTGTTACATTGAGACAGAATCGTCTCAGAAATATCAGATGGTCTCTGACTAACGATCATACAGCTTACGCCATATTTTCTTCCTTCTTTCGCAATACGTTCGACTGTGCGTCTTGCAGATTGCGTACCCCCGGCATTTGAAGATAGATAATTATGCGCTTCTTCAAAAACCAGGAGAATCGGACATTCGCGCCGATTAATATTCCAAAAATTAAAATCAAATGCGAGTCTCGCCATAAGAGAAACAACGGTGTTGACGATGTCGAATGGAACACCGCTCATATCCATGATCGTTACTTTTGATTCACCATTCGACCCAAACATTTTTGTCAGTAATTCTGAGAACGATTCAGAGTGGATATAGAGTCTTGGCCGGAACATGAAATCATATCGCGGATCGTTCAGTTTTGTGTCAAGCTGTACAAGGAACCGGGCAAACTTTCCATAAAAGGGTCCGCCTTTCTCTATCTCAAGAGCTTCTAACTTCGAACGCACCTTCGCAAAATCATAGTACACAGGCGTATCAATGGTGAGAACATTTTTTAATTCCGGATTTTGAAGACGTTTTGCCTGAAATACCAACTCTTTTAAAATGGTGATGTGGGTCGCCGCGTGCTCATCTGCAAGATCAACAAATACTTCCGTCATTTCCTGAAACGTCATCAACCAAAACGGCAATTCGAGTTCGGTTAAATCTAAATATTGACTGTTTTTCGGGAATGCACTGCGATATTCATTGTGGATATCCAAAATAACGACTTTCGTCGCAGGATTGCCGATTACCTTTTGTAGGATTGAAGCAACACTGCATGATTTACCGGAACCGCTTGCTCCTATAATTGCAAGATGCTTTCCAAAAAGCCGATTTGGATCGAGATAGGCGCGCTCATTTTCAAAGTGTGTAAGTGTACCGGTTGAAAATCCAAACTTTTGGAACACCGAGAAAGCAATAGCAAGGTCTTTTTCTTCCAGCAGATACACAGGTGCTTCTGCCGTTGGAAAAGTAGAAACTCCTCGCTCGAAGATACCGTTTTTCACCGAACCGACGAGGGAGATGATCATCTCATAGTGAACAGTGGTTTTTCCATTTTCACCATATTCCATTTTCCTGAATTCTGACACCATCCCCAATAGCACCTGTCTGCCAACGGGCACAAGCACATACGAACCAACTTGTCCGATAGGATATGTTTTTCCATTTAGTTGCAATAAGAGGCTTGATAGATGCGGATCAAGAGCAACGGTTGCACTTGAAGTCGTGACCTTGCGAATAACACCGATCCGTTTTTGATCCCATATTGTTTTTACAGCCATAGGTACACCTTATTTAACCGAAAATCTGACAGTATTCAACTAATTTTTTTTAATCGTATACTGCCGCAATTTTGGGGACACCACAAATTTCGTTGTTCACCAACATCACCATATCATCCGAGTCAAATGGTTTCTGGAGAAACGGCAATTCCTGTACAAGTGTACTCATATCACTTGGCAGATTTTCCAACAAGCTCCCGCTCATACCGATAATCTTAATTTGTGGATTAATTCTTCTGAGTGCGAAAATTGTTGCAAGTCCATTCATATTGGGCATCAACAGATCAAGCAGCACAACATCGATCTTATTTATATTTTTTTCATAGATCGAAATCGCTTCATGCCCGTCAAATGCAGTCATCACTTTGAATTTTCTGCTTTCGAGCGTAGCCCGTACAAGATCCTGCAGGCTTTTTTCATCATCGACAACAAGAACAGTTTCTCCATGTCCCATCGGGAGGTTGTTGCCTTTCGCAACCTGCTCCTTCACTTTTTCTTCTTTGGCGGGGAGAAATACTTTAAACTCTGTTCCTTTGCCAAGTTCGCTATGGACATCTATGAAACCACCGTGGCTCTTTACAATGCTTAATACTGAGGAGAGGCCTAAGCCGGTTCCTTTGCCCGGTTCCTTTGTAGTAAAAAATGGATCGAATATTTGATTCATAATCTCTGGCGAAATTCCAGTGCCTGCATCTCTTACGCGGAGGACAACATATGGTCCCGGTACCGCTCTAAAATGCCAACCTGCTTCCTGTTCATTGAGTACAACATTTTGCAAATCGATGGCAAGCGTTCCGCCATTCGGCATAGCATCTCGGGCATTGATTGAAAGATTCATTAATACCTGATATAACTGCGTTGCATCTCCCTCAACATTCCAGATTCCTTTCGGACAATGTCTTATTACTTTTATCATAGGTGGGAATGTTTCTGAAACGAAATTGAGCAATTCCCACAAGAGATGCTTGAGTTGAAGAGTCACATGTTCGCCCTGCACTCCTCGCACAAACGACATCAGTTGTCTTACAACCCCTTCTCCACGCTTTGCCGAACTTTCCAGTGTTCGTAAAATATCTTGGCTCGTTTCATCCTTGAGCTTCTCCTTCATAAAGGGAACAGCCAGAATAATGGGTGTAAGAATATTATTAAGGTCATGCAAAAGTCCGCTTGCCATAGTGCCCACACTTTCCAACCGTTGAGCACGAAGGAACTGCTGCTCTATCCTTTTCTTATCGGTGATGTCTGTATTGATGGTCAGGATTGATTTCGGCTGTCCATACTCATCCCGCACAAGACTCCACCGGCTTTCCATAACAAGGGTTTTATGCATCTTCGTGACTTGCTTCAATTCACCAAACCAAGAACCCTTATCTTTCACAGCGAGCAATGCCTGTGTTATACTGTCCGCTTTCGTGTTGAGTAGTTGGGAGGCATTTTTCGCTATGGCTTCATCCCGCTTCCACCCATAAATTCTCTCTGCACTATTGTTCCAATAGATTATATTATCATCCAGGTCTCGAACAACAATTGCATCCTGTGCGATATCCAGTAAATTTGCCTGTTCTCTAATTTTTTCTTCTGCTCGTTTACGCTCAGTGACATCTTGCATATAGATCGCAAGGCCATCTTCCGCAGGATATGCCCGTACTTGCAGCCATGAATCTAATGCAGAATAGTACTCTTCAAATTCAGCAAATTTATGTTCTGACATCGCACGATGCAACGCTTTATATGCCACAGAATCTTTCGGAGCAGGGAATTCGTTCCACCAATTCTTGCCCCAGAGATCTTCACGTCGTTTATTCACTTTGACCAAGAAGACATCAGATCGCGGATTCAGATACTTTACATCCCATGATTTATTCACTGCGAAAAATGCATCAGTAATGCTGTCAAAAATTGTGATTATTTGTTTCTGAGACCGTTCGAGCTCTTCTTCCAATCGCTCGTTTTCCCACTCTGCTCTCCGTTTTTCAAGAGCATTCTGGATGGCACCGGGTAACCGGCGAAGACTTGATTTCAGAATGTAGTCATCTGCGCCTTCTTTGAGACATTCCACTGCTATTTCTTCATTCTTCATTCCAGTAACGAGAATAAATGGAATCTTTGTCCCCCTTTCACGAACAATCTTCAGCGCCTCTAGACCACTGAACTGAGGCAATGAATAATCTGCAAGCACTACGTCCGGAGAAGATGTTTCAAGCTCCTTTAAGAATTTACTCTTGGAAGCAACTCGGCGTGTGGTATGTTCGATGTTTGCGTTCCGAAGTTCTCGATCGATCATTTCAGCATCGATGGGAATGTCTTCCAGAATCAGAATATTTAGAATTTCGGCTTGTTGTGTCATAGCGTTTGACCTATTTTTTCGCTTATTGTTTTCCTATGTCTTTGGAAGTGTGAAATAAAACCGGGCACCATTATCCACTTTTCCCTCAGCCCACACACGTCCGCCATGTCTTTGGATAATCCGCTTGACAATGGCCAAACCAACTCCTGTTCCTTCAAATTCTTCTATCTCGTGCAATCGGTGAAATACGCCAAAGAGACGATCGACATATTGCATATCAAACCCAACTCCATTATCATGTACGCAATACACTATTTCCCCATCGTACAAATATGAATCGATTTCCACTTCTCTCTTCTCTCGATAATGAGTATACTTGAATGCATTGGAAAGAAGATTGTACCATACTTGACGAATGAACGTTGCATCTCCATATGCCGGAAGTAATGGGTGAAGTGTTATCGCGTAAGAGGATGGTGCGGTTTCACATTCCAGTAATTCGTCAATCACCTTTTGTGCTATCACTGTCATATTAACAAAAGAATGTTGGGGATCAGACTTAACCAATTTTGAAAATGTGAGCAACCCATCAAGCAGTTTCTCCATTTGTTCGGAACTTTCTGTAATCTGCTGTAACAAGGTAGACTCTTTCGTATCGAAATTCGCCGCATGTCGTTTACTGAGCCACTCACAATTGTTTCGGATTACACGCAACGGTGCACGCAAATCGTGAGATATAGAATACGACAATGCTTCTAATTCATTGGAGACAGCTTCAACAGTTATTTCCGCAGTGTGTTGATGAGATGCAAGTTGGCTTTGCACACTTTGGATGTCTTCTTTCCGACTTTCAGTAATTGTACATTCCATTATAGAACTTCCTCTCTTCCAATAGGAATGCGTGCTATTGACCATGCTTGTGCCAATCGTTCGAGTGTTACTGCTATATTATCGAGCGATAGCATAGAATCCACAAGACCTTCTTCATGTGCTACCCGAGGCATACCATACACTACACAGCTCTCTTCATCTTGTCCGATTACATATCCGCCTTTCGATCTGATATGCTTCAGTCCTTCGACCCCATCTTTTCCCATGCCGGTCATAATAATACCAAGCAACGGACCTTGAAATGCCGCAGCAGCAGAGGTCATCATGATATTTACTGAAGGCCGATATACGATGTCCGTTGGTCCGTCTGAGATTTCCATTGTTATTCGAGAACCGCTGTTACTAAACGCCATTTGTTTCCCACCAGGGGCAATCAGAACTTTTCCGGGCTCAAATGCTTCCCCATGCTCCGCTTCTTTTACATGAACCTTACTGATACTGTTCAACCTTTCTGCCAATGTTCTGGTAAAATGAGGTGGCATATGCTGAACAATACCGATACCTAAGGGAAAATGTTCGGGAAGTTGTGGAATAATATTAAGCAGCGCTTGCGGTCCACCGGTCGATACACCAAGTACTACAGCATTAAATTTCAATACCACACTTTCGAAACTAATATTCTTTGGTTTGGGTTTGTTATGAACTGTTTTACTGTGTGAAGACTGTACCAGTCTCCTCATACGAAATCGTGTTTGCACTAAACGGCTCCGTGCGATTTGTTTCACCTTTTCGATGAGCTCATCTTTTATATTTCTAATATTGATCGAGATATATGACAAATCTTTGGAGATAAAATCAATTGCTCCTAAGTCAAGTGCCTGCATAGTCGCTTGTGCACTTTCTGTCGTCAGTGAACTAACCATAAGCACCGGCACCGGCATTTGGTCCATAATAATTTTGAGTGCAGTGAGTCCATCCATCCCGGGCATATCAATATCCAATGTAACGATGTCCGGTTTCAAGATGCTGATCTTTTCTATTCCTTCGTTCCCATCGCGGGCAGTCCCAATGACACGAATTTCAGGATCCGACTCGAGCATGAGCGTCAGCGATTTACGCATGAATGCGGAATCATCAATCACAATAACTTTCACTATATTTTCTTCTGACGGCATCAGAATACCTCCCTTACTCATGCTACCTTCCCAAAATGATGGGCAACCAATTCGATAAATCGACCTACATCGATAACTAAAATAACACTTCCGTCTCCAAGAATCGTAGAACCCGCAATACCAGGAACATCACCGAGGTAATTGCCCAATGTCTTGATAACCACCTCTTTTTGTCCCTGGAGAGAATCGACGAGAAGTCCAATTCTTTTTTCCGCCCAACCGACTATCACAACATATGAAACAGCCGACTGTTGAATAGTTCGATTTTTTCCAATGATGTCGGACATTCTTGCGAGCGGCAAAATGGTGTCACGCACTCGTATGACTTCCCGTCCTTGAATGCTGTAGATTTCTTCGGGAGTAATCCGAACGATTTCGAGTACTGCACTCAACGGAACAGCAAATATCTCGTCAACCACTTTCAAGAGGAGACCCTGAATAATCGCAAGTGTCAACGGTACCTTCAAAGTGATGATTGTTCCTGTCCCTAAATTGGAATCGATTTCGACGATACCCTTTAATTTTGCGATGTTAGTTTTGACGACATCCATTCCAACACCTCTTCCGGAGACATTTGTTATTTCTTTCCTGGTGCTAAATCCCGGAATAAAAATTAAATTGAGAGCATCGGATTTTGACATTTCTGTCGCTTCAATTTCCGAAATCAATCCCTTTTCGATCGCTTTCCTTTTTGTTTCATCAACATCAATGCCGCAGCCATCGTCTTCCATTGTGATCAGGATGTAATTTCCATCACGCTCTGCGTTGACCACAACGATTCCTTGTGCCGGCTTCCCTTTGCTCTTTCTTTCTTCGGGAGATTCGATACCATGATCGACCGCATTACGAATCATGTGAATAAGTGGATCTTTCAATTCCTCTATAATGGATTTGTCCAACTCGGTTTCCTTGCCGTAGATTTGAAGATCTACTTCTTTCCCCATCGTGCGCATAACCTCTCGGGCAACAAGCGGAAGTCCGCTAAACACTTTTTCTATTGGAACCATCCGTGTTTTCATGACCGCCATTTGAAGTTCCGTTGTCACAAAATCAATCTGACTGCTGACGTCAGCAATCTGCTTCGACATTTCTAAGCGTTCATATTTTTCCGTCAAGGATTGTGCGGCTTGTGAAAGGCGATTGCGTGCAAGGACAAGTTCTCCGATAAGATTCATCAAATCGTCAAGTCTGCCAACATCAACACGGATGGTTGTATCAACTGCATGTTGAGGCTGAGCCTCAGCCAGTTCAGCACCATGCACAATTTGTTCTATTATTGATGGTGCTACAGCTTGAACTTGAACCGGCGCAGACTGCTGTTGCATCCCTTTACGCAATTTTTCTAGAATACCTTCCATTTCTAGAGGTTGCAGATTTCGACTTTCAATTCGCTGTAAGAGCACGCCCGCGGTCTTATGAACGTCGATAAGCACATCAATGAGTTCACTCGTGGCAGCACAGTCGCCTTTCCGAAGCTTGTTCAACAGATCTTCACAGGTATGAGCCAATTCAGTAATTTGGCTGAATCCAAGAAACGACGATGTCCCTTTCAGTGTGTGCATTGCTCTAAAAATATTGTTCAGCACATTCACGTCCGATGGAGCTTTTTCCAGCGCAAGCAGATCCTGACTCAAGTGATCGAGAATTTCTCTTGCTTCAACAAGATAGCTTTCGAATATTTCCCGCATCTCTTCATCAAAACCAGGTGCAGTCTGTTCATTGTCCATAGATCATCATTCTATTATTATGGCATACCGCCAATATACTTCCTTCAGCTACTTTTTTCGTTTTCTTTCCACGCTGTCACGACTTCATCGATCTTTGTTTGATGTTCGGGCGTTTTCATGTCCAAAGCATTAACATCGAATGATTTGGGACCGGCTTTCTCCTCCTCAACATAACGTCTCGCTTCGTCGGTCTTCTTCTTCGCAGTTTCAAAATAGTTCAGCTCGTTCAGCAATTCCCTGCGAACAGACTCTATCAGATGGTTTGCTGCGCCAATTTTTTGTGCCGTTATATCCTGTACCTGTAAAGCTACCGTGATGTTGCTGGTATCCTCTTTCAACTCTGATAGGGTTTGTCTGATACCTGTGAGCATTAACAGTTGACGTTCGGGAATTCCTTTTCCATCGAATTCTTTTAAACCATTCTCAACCATATGAATCTTCGTTCCCATCTGATCGAGAACGTCGAGAATTTCCACTGTAGCAAGTTCCGTCGCTTGTGTCACTGTGTTCAATTGAACCGATGCATTAGGAATCTTGCTCGAGCTGTCTTCAATTGCATTCTTGATGCGGTCGAGCAACGTAATAACTTTCTGGAGCGCAGTAATTACGCTTTCTGTCGTCCCTGCATCCTCATTCACTTTTTTTTCATCTAGCATACTTTCACCTTTTGTTTTATACTATATTATAATAGTTTATTTTTTAACCGTTCAGACTCTCACATTCCAAGTTTATAATTGTCCTGCACGTGCCTTACTTAACAAGGACTCCACCATCTTCTTTCGCTCTATCGCACCTACGATTTCCGGATCACTCGGAAGTGGGAGGTTGATGGAGAGCGGCTGAACTGCTGGAACGCTGAAGAATCCGGTTGTGAGCTTTCGCAGCTCTTCAGCAATTGCCTGGATCGTACCCATGACAGTACCAATGTGCTGCTGAGTGATATCCTGCACTTGAAGTGCCATCATAATTTCTGTGCAATCATCCTGAAGGTCCTTCAGCAATCGTTCGAGGTTGCTTGTCGGACCGCTCATTTTCATACTGCGAAGGTGCGCTGCCCACGCTTCAGCAAGATTTACAATGTCCGCATCCCAACCCGATTTCTCGACTAATGTCTTCACGATTCCTGCCATTTTATTTGTCGCAACACCAAGATCAGATGCTATCATACCCGAAGACACAGAAGTGATCACTTGGTCAAGTGTTGCCATCATTTTATCCAACGTATTTAATATTTGGGTCGATGCTTGTTCAGTCGCTTCTGTCACACGTCCGAGTTGACCGGCAGCCTTGGGAATATTCACCATCGCCACTTCCAACACTGCTTTGAGATCTTCGATAGCCGGACTAATTTCATTCAGAAAACCAGCGATTTCATCGAGAACCGGAATAGTGTGCTGGCCGTATTCACAGAATACTTTCACTTCAGCGGCTTTTTGTAGAACTTTTTCAACTTCCTGTTGGTTCATAACTCTATCCTCTCAGGATCATAGTATTGTAAGAACGATCTTTCATTCCGTTCTATTCCGTACTAACTTGAACGGTCTTGAGAATACCCTCGATCTTCTCTTTCAATTCCTGCGGCGTGAATGGTTTCATAATGTAACTATTAACTTTTGCCTGAAGTGCCTCTACGACATCATGCTCGGTTCCGCGCATGGTAACCATGAGAATCGGCATAGATGAATACAATGGATTCGATCGAACATTTTTGATAAAATCCAATCCATTCATTTCGGGCATGTTCCAGTCGGTGATAATGAAATCCACTTTGCCGCTCGTAAGTTTTTCAAGGGCCTCTTTTCCGTTCGAAGCCTCAATTGTTTCTGTGAAACCCACAGTCTTTAACGCATTCGTGATAATGCGCCGTATGGTGATCGAATCATCCACAATGAGAATCTTTATTGATGCCATGGTACTATCCTTTTATAGTTGGTTTTTATTTTTCTTGTCTTCATGTCATTTATCGTTTTCCGTATCAAAGTGCAACTTTGCAAGCATAATAAGTATCGGCAAAGGAACGATTTGCTAATAGGATATTTCCTATGCTCACCCTGTATGGGAAATTGTTTTATTGACAAATCGAAAGACTTCTCGTTGTATGGCTTCAGTGCTGAGCGGCTTTTCAAGAAAAGCGAGAGCCCCCATGTCTAACGCAAGATCTTTGTTCTTCAAATCCGTCATCGAAGAGAGGACAATAATCGGGATGTCGCAATGCTCTGGAGTTTCTCGAAGAGTACGCATGAATTCAAAACCGTCCATATCGGGCATATTGAGGTCTAGGATAATGAGGTCGAACTTTTCTGACGGCATTCGCTCCAGCGCTTCTATCCCATCTCCCGCCGTAACCACCCGAAATCCTTTCATATTCAACGATGCGGCAACGAACTTCCTCACTGTCGCTGAATCGTCTACAACGAGAACTACTTTTTCCATACTCTACTACTCCTTCTTGTAAGCGGTCGTCTTAGGAATGCTCACCAGTTTAAATGCGGTTGAAATCCTGTGTAACATTTCCGAGAAACCTATAAAGAGATATCCGCCCCGATTGAGGCTGTTGAACAGATCTCCAACAACCTGGATTTTTGCCTTCTCATCAAAGTAGATGAGAACATTTGCGCAAAAAATGAAATCGAAGTGCATCATGTGCCGTATCTTTTCCCGATCTATCAAATTAATGTATTCGAATCGAACGAGTTCTTTCACTTCTTGCCGCAATCGATAGACGCCGTTGGAGTGGTCAAAATATTTATTCAAATATAGTTTCGGCGTGCTGCGGATTGCATATTGATTGTATTCTGCTTTGTGTGCCATGTCGAGCACTGCTGTATTGATATCTGTGCCGATGATTTCGATACGCAACTCCGGATACCGAGGTTTGAGATGTTCGAGATACAACATAGCTAATGAATAAGGCTCTTCCCCGGAAGAACATGCTGCACTCCATATTCTCAGTGTTCGATTATGATATACCTTCTTTGCTTCGATGACTTCCTCGGCAAATTTCTTTTGAAATGCATCGGTCTGCGCATCGTTCCGAAAGAAAGAGGTTTCGTTGATCGTAATGGTATTGCATAGGAACTCGAACTCGTTTTGGTTTAGTTGATCGTATTTCAACAGTTGAAGATAATCCTCAAAATGTCCAAGCTTGAGTACTTGCAGGCGTTTTACAAGTCTTCCCTCGATCAAATACTTCTTCTTCTCAGGGAAAAAGATACCTGTTTTCGAATAAATGAAGTCCCTCAGCATAACGAAGGTTTCTTCAGAAAGCTTTGGAGCGGAGTCAACTCGGATTCTATCTTGAGCCTGTTCAAACACGTTCAAGTTGCTCCACGGTCAAGTGACTTATTTCCGTTGGTTGGTGTAATCGTTTCCACTGGAATTCCAGCAGCTTGGAACGCCATGAGAGCGGCTTCCCGCACCATCTCGTTTTCGTCTTCGACAAATCGAGCGATACATTCTAAAGCACGACGTGTTGGCATAGTTACAAGCTGTTCGATCATATGCACACGAGACCAAGGATCCATGTCAACCATAACGCTTTGAAGAAATACAGCGGCACGATCACAGTCGATTCGAAAGAGTGCGTCCACAATAATTTCCCAATCTTCTTGATTCGCCTCGTACCAAGCTTCTGAGGTTATATCAAATGCCCGTTCCAATTCACTGTCATCAATCCTGTATCCGCGAAAACCCTTAAAGGAACGTACAAATTCGCCGGCAAGTTTACCGAGCAGCATCATGATCTGTATTTTCCCACGTGTTACTCCTGCTTCGAGGCACTCGATAGCTATTTGAAATACACGTGGTCGGACCGACATCTGCGCTACAACGACACAATCCATCTCTTCGGAAATCCCAAGAGAAAGAAGCAGTTCTTTCGTTACAACAGGGTCCTTAAATTGAATAAGTCCCTTTGCGGCACTCAGTTGAATTTGATGATTATCATTGTGCAGAGCGTGCAGCAAGTCATTTCGCATTTTGTCATCTAATTGATATTCCAGATTACATCGTTCGATGATTAACACTACTTCGTGCAGCAGTACATCCCGAAGTGGATCTTTGATAGCTTCATAATTTGCTAGAAGTACTTCGAGTGTATCAGCATCTCCTACAATTCCTAAAGCGTCGAGCAACGCGAAGAGATATATTTCCTCCGCGTTGCCGGCGTTGATTGCATCCCGATATTTGCCCTCGAGGTATTCACGGACAGAATCGCCGCCAATTTTTCCGAGCGCTTCGATTGCGATGATGCGGGTGAATGGATAATGCTCGAACGTATTGAAAATTGGTTTGACCGCTTCACGGCTACCGATATTGCCGATGGCCTCAATGGTTGCAACAAGAACATTCTGATCTGGATCTCTCAAGAGCGGTAAGAGGTAATAAATTGGTTCCTTGCTCTTGATCTCGCCAAGAATATCCACTGCTAATTTGCGAATGTCCTTGTCAACATCACTCAAATATGGAACAAGAGCGTGAACAGAAGCTTCTCGCAATTGGACGAGCAATTTTGCAGCGAGGTTTCGAGAGGTGATATTCTCATCCCCGATATGGTGGACGATCGCACGAGCGGTAGCCACTCCCCCAATGCTGAGAAGTGTACGCGAGATAGCATCCTCGACTCCTCTGTTTTCATCTTCCAAGGCTGTGGAAAGGCCTGCAAGAGCATTCCGGTCTTCACATCCGGATAGATCTTCTGCAGCTCTACGTCGGACATCAGGATCGGGATCTGTTAGCAGAAGACAGATAAGATTGTTTGTCTGTTCATTCATAGGGCTTACTTTTAAAAATTCTGTCTCAATTTGTTTATCATGAGTTGCCCATAAGTAATCTTCCAGCATCTCAACTCATTTTGTCAACTCAAGCTGTTGTTTCTCCTTATCCCGAAGAAGTCGTCCGAGATCTAAAAGAATCAGCAAACGATTCTCCAGTTTTGCGACAGATGTGATATACTCTGATCCGATACCGGCAATAATGGCAGGCGGCGGTTCTGTTATGTTTTTGGGAATCCGTATCACCTCACGTACTGAATCCACAACAAAGCCGACGACCATGCCACCTAATTCGACGACAATAATACGCGTATTTTTGTCGCTTTCTTTCGGGGGAAATCCAAAGCGCTTTCGCAAATCAATGATAGGAATAACTTTTCCACGGAGATTAATGACACCTGTGACAAACTCCGGTGAATTCGGCACCCTCGTAATCTCTACCATTCGATTGATTTCTTGAATGCTTTGGATATCCAATCCGAACTCTTCTTGCCCAATCATGAAACTCACAAGTTGAAGAAGCTCTTCCGTCTGGGCTTTCACTCCCCTCTGTGTCTTTACATCCATTGTAGTTGTCATCGGTGCACTCCTTCTATTATCATATGAAACTTCAAACCTTGTCGTGACTCTAGTGTGATACTAATCTATAATTGGTCTGCAAAGCAACTTCCACTTCTCGCTGACAAGAGAATAATATTGTACTGTTGAAAAACGAAATCTTTAATTATTTTATTTATTTTTTCTTCTTTTAACAACATTCTCTTTTCCAACGTAATAATCTCCTAAGAACTATTCTTATCACCATATGCGTGTTTAATTTGCGCAATAGTAGCAAGCGATAACATCAGTAAAAATCTGATTCTTCTATAAGGTTTAACCTACCTCAGATGAATCCTACGAGTGAAATCAGGTGTAATGGAAATCGCACCCAAAATTGCGATAAGCGCTAACTATTGAATATTAATATTCCTCTTTTGGGACAGAATGGACTATCTCAAGATGAAGAATCGCGTCATTGTACAAATTTCCAACTACGGATAAAAGAAGATTAAAAAAACACTGATATGGAAAGAAAAAAGATGGTAACGCCCCAACAAAAAAATCGTCAGAATTTCCTACAAGAGAAGACGAACAATCTCACCTATGCAATCATATGCCCCAATGAATCGACGAAAGTATCTTAAGAATGCTGAAAATTGTGATCTCAAGAAAGAGCTATGCCATCAAACCATTTTGGAGAGCGTACGTTACAATTTGTGCATTGTTCTCCATGCCCATTTTCTGCAAAATATGAGTCCGATGTGTGCTCACTGTTTTGACACTCACCGAGAGTTCTACTCCGATGGCTTTCAAGGATTTACCTTTTGCGATCATCAACATGATTTGATATTCGCGATCGGAAAGATGTTCATGCGGAAGTTTTGGCGATCCTCGACTTACACTTTGCGCGATTGATTCTGCAAGCAATTGTGAAATATATACCTTTCCCGATGCTACACGCCGGATTGCCTGAATAAGCTGTTCAAGCGCTATGTCTTTCGAAAGATATCCGGAGGCACCAAGGTTCAACGCACGAATCCCGAACACTTCTTCCGGATTCATGCTCAACACAAGAATGGCCATATCAGGTTTTTCAGACTTGATTCTTCTTATCGTCTCAAGCCCATCAAGCTTCGGCATTGAGAGATCAAGTACCAGAACATCAAAGTCTGCGTTTCGAATCTTCTCCATGACCTCGAGACCATCAGACGCTTCATCTTCAACTTTAATATCCGGCACGTCTTTCAGAATTGTTTTGAGGCCTTTTCGAACTATCGGGTGGTCATCCGCAATAAGAACACTAATCATGATTTGCTCTCTCCGTTATTCTCTTTGCTGAGTGGGACTTCCACCGACAGCATTGTTCCCTGCCCAGGTTTACCATCAACAATGAGCGTTCCGCCTACCATTCGAATCCGCTCGCGTATACCGACAAGACCTAATGATGTATCTCCTGCCAATTCCTTCTTCGTAATACCACGTCCATCATCCCGAATAGAGAAGACTACAGAATCAAACTTTTTCGATAATCTTACAAACACATTCTGTGCTTGTGCGTGGCGCACAACATTGGTCAAGGCTTCTCGAAAAATCCGATAGAGAACTGCGCCGATCTGTCCCTTTACTTCGAATTCAGCAGGCTCGATCGTTACAACCCCTTTAATACCTATTTTCTTCTCCATCTGATCGATGTCCCATTGTAATGCTCCACCAAGACCAAGCGCATCGAGCTGCGGCGGCCGAATCTCTTTAGAGATTCGTTTCACTGAAGCCAATGCTTCATTTAACGATTCCATCATTTCATCGGTTTTCGCTATAACTTCAGAATCGCCTTTAGCTCCCTCTAATCTAAGCCAACTTAAGTCAAATTTCAAGATGGTAAGTAATTGACCAAGATCATCATGAAGTTCGCGCGATATTCGCTTTCGTTCTTCCTCAAGAACATGTTCAAGATGCTCTGTAAAGTGCTGCAATTGCTTTCTTGAAGTCTCCAGTTCTTGCTCTGCTTTTCGACGCTCGGTAATATCACGGCTCACCATAACCATCCGTCGTTCACCGGACGAAGTATCATAGACTCGTCCTGAAGATTCAAACCAGTGCCAGCCACCCATTCTATCGCGGTAACGATACATCGCACTTCCGCCCTGTTGATTGAGAATTTCTGCAATGAGAGCTTTATCTTTACTATACACTTTTGAAAGCACATTCGTACCGACCATATCCACCGGTCTAAAATCAAGGATGGACTTAACATTTGGACTGACGTAAAGGAATGTGCCTTCAGAACTGATTTCCGTAACAAGGTCAGTTGAATTTTCAACGAGCAGACGATAACGTTCTTCGCCTTCGCGCAGTGATTCTTCAGCATGCTTACGTTCAGTAATATCAAAAACAAATCCTTCGTAATATAGTATTTGCCCAGTTTTATCTCTGACATCATGAACCGTCATCAAAACCCATATGGTGGAACCATCTTTCTTCTTCCATCGAGTCTCATTACTCATTGCCACATTATGGCCGGCCATATCATGTTGAAAGATGATTTGTTCCCGATCTTTCGTATCAAAATAAATCGCTTCTCCCATATTACATCCAACAAATTCGTTCTCAGAATCATATCCCAACATCTGTGCAATACTGCTGTTGGCACTGAGCAGCTTCCCTGATCGTGTTGATTGATAGATACCAATTGGAGCCCATGTAACAATATCTCTATATTTTTTCTCACTTACTTGAAGCGCTCTTTCTGCCCGTTGACGTTTTGTGATATCGGTTGCAACTCCAACCAAGGAAATCGTCTTTCCTTCTTTCACAACAGGAGCTTCTTGAATCTCCAACCAGACACGACTTCCTTTTCTACTTAATAACTCAAGTTCGTAGGCTGGTTGTCGCTCACATGTCTGGATTGCTTTCTTTGCGTTTTCATAGCCGAGCTTGTTGACTGGATTGTCGGTTATAAAATCCGCAAACCGAATTAATGGTTCATCTGGTTCACATTCGAAAATGTCATTGGCTTGAGAACTGAGGTACGTAAACACTAGATCTGTATTACACGAATAGAACAAGTTCGTACTGTTTTCTACAATATTGCGCAACTTTTCATCGCTTGTATGTAAAGTCTCTTCAGCTTGTAAACGCTCTGTGATATCACTGACAAGAGCTTGGAGATATATTTTGTTGCCGAACTCAAGACGGTTTAAAGAAACTTCAGCATCAAAGAGAGTTCCATCCTTGCGAGAGAATTTCCAATAAAACCGTTGAGATGTCCCCCCAAGTGCAACGTCAATAATTTCAAGCGCCTTTTCTTTTGAGTTTCGGTTATCAGGTTGATCAGTAGGACTAAATTCGCATACAAAATGATCGATAATGTCCGTCGGCCTTTCACATCTGAACATTTTAAGTGCCATAGAGTTGCATTCGATGAACTTATCATTACTGAGAATAAAGATAACATCATTGGCACCTTCAAAAAGGGCGTGATAGCGTTTTTCAGACGCTCTTAATTGATCGGATTGGTTATGAATTTCTCGTTCGTCATTTTGCAGCCGGATCATGTTTCTCCTCAGATTATCTGAAAGGAACCAAGTCGTGATTGCCGTGAGGCCTACCATGACTTCAAGATCGACTACGTCGTTCCAGTTTGTATAAACGCTGTACGCATTCTGAATTGCGCCAGTAATTTCCAGATATCCTAAAATGCCAATAGACAATAAGGCAGCGCACGTGACAATCAAATAGTACCTGCGATTTAAAACGAGTCCTGCGGCCACAAGAATTCCCGGAATACTAAAAAGCACAATGTCATGAAGACCATTATACATCCATGCGAGATAGTCAATAATTCCAAGCATACACCACAATAAAATGGTACCCGACCAGCTCAGTTGTTTCCGATGGAGCAAAACGATTGATACGAAGACAATGCAGCACATAATGAAGATGGGTAACACGTCGCGAAGATAACTGGTAAAAAGTCGGTAGATGATAAGTCCGCTTAAACCCATCATAGTAGCGATTGCTATGATATTAAGAATTAATGCAATACGATCCTGCTCCTCATCTTGGAACTGAGGAGGTGCGGCAAGATTTTTTATGCCGACATACAATGTCATCTTACTCCTCGTAAAAATACGTATTATCCATGATCAAAAAGAGAACTTTCATCTCGCATAGGAATTTTCTCATTGTTCAAAGATAGCTGAAAATAGCGCTACAAAGAAGAGATGAAATAAGGTTTTTTTGAAAAACGTACTTGAACCACATTCGCGGCTTGTCTGCCATAGGATAGACATTGGGCTCAATACATTGCTTTATATCTATGAATACATTTTATTTGTTGCATATTTTGGTATATTTTATTGATAAAGGCAAGGAATAATAACAATAAGGGATTCATTAAATTCAAATGGGAAGAACATTGAATTTTAGTATTTTAATGAGAAACATTAAATTTGATAAAGTACATATAGCAGGAAATGACATTGACGGATACGCAAGTTAATATTCTTATAGTAGAAGACAGTCCGACACAAACCAAATTACTTCGTTTTGTCCTTGAAGAAAACGGATACATCGTCAATTCGGCAAACAACGGGGTCAAAGCGTTGGAATACGTTCGCCAGAGGAAACCGAACTTGATCATCACCGACATCGTTATGCCGGAAATGGATGGCTTTGCATTATGTAAAGCAATCAAAAGTGATCCCGATTTGAAATCCATTCCGATCATGTTGCTTACCTCTCTTTCCGATCCGCAAGATGTGATCAAAGGTCTTCAGGCTGGAGCCGACAATTTCCTCACAAAACCCTATGAGGACACTTTTCTCATTTCCCGTATTCAGTACATCTTTGAAAATTATGAGTTGAGGAAAAGAAAATCTTCAAACGCAGATATCGAAGTTGTGTTTGAAGGTCAGAAATACTTCATCAATTCTGATCGGATGCAGATTGTCGATCTTCTACTTTCGACATATGATAATGCTGTCCAGAAAAACAATGAACTCCATAAAGCTCATGCAGATCTTTTGGAGATTCATCGTCAGCTCGAACAGAAAAATATTCAACTCGAAATATTGAATCAGGAAAAAAACCACTTCTTAAGTATCGCCGCTCATGATCTGCGTAATCCTCTTACGATCATTTACACTGCAGCCGATCTCATTACAGAGGAACTAAAAGATAAGACCGGTTCAGAAACAAAAGAATTTCTTGAGATGATCAAGCAATCCAGTAAATTTATGCGCAGTCTCATTGAAGAATTGCTGGATGTCAGCGTGATTGACTCTGGAAAACTCTCGATTCATCTTGAACCCGTGAATTTGATGGACCTTATCCGTAATAATGTGGCATTGAACCGTGTCTTAGCTGGACGAAAGCAAATTACCGTTGAATATCATTGTGCAAACGATTTACCGATTCTTCAGTTGGATCGTAAAAAGATCGAACAAGTGCTCAATAATCTTATTTCGAATGCCATTAAATACTCATTCCCACAATCGAAAGTGAAAATTCATTCTAAGTGTGAAAGTAATAATCTTATAATCTCCGTAAGCGATGAGGGTCAAGGAATTCCTCCAGCCGAAATGGATAAACTTTTTAAACCCTTTTCAAGAACTAGTGTTAAGACCACTTCCGGCGAATCCAGTACAGGTCTCGGGCTTGTTATTGTACGCAAGATTGTTGAAGCGCATCATGGCCGTGTCTGGGCTGAAAGCCAAGTAAAGAAGGGTTCAACTTTCTATATTTCCCTCCCTATTCAATAGTCATTAAGCCCAAAGATTTTCGGATCAAATACATGACGAGATGCCGGAAGTCTGCTCCAGAATGCTGGAATGGAGAGAAATTCACGATCTCTTATGCGTTTGATGATGACGACTCTTTTGAAAAGACAGAAAAACTATCGGCGAGTTCTACACAGCGGCTTATATTGTATACAATTGATTTCGTAAAAGGAATCCTGAACTATTTCAACGGGATTTCACTTTCAGAAATACACCATTGAATTCAAAGGAATGGTCTCACATCGGTTGCAACCATACCAGCTCTTTTTGCCGCCTCTAATCCAAGATCACCATCTTCAAACACCTGACAAAGATTTGGTAAAACTCCAAGACGAGCAGCTGCTTCTAAGAAAACATCGGGATGGGGTTTAGGTTTGATGTCATCATTCGCAGTGAGAATTATTTTGAAGTATTCTCTAATGCCAAGGGCTTCTAACTGGAGATGTACATTTTCTCTTATACCTCCCGAGGCAACAGCCATTGGTAATATACCTTTATAGCGTAAGACGATATCAACAACAGGCTTGATGGGCTTAAATTCACCCCGATGGTTTCTGAAGTAGTTATGCTTTGCCTCGACTGTTGCAATACAATTGAGCAGGGTCAGACTTTGTTTATTATATAATTCAACAATATCTTCCTCCTGCATCCCCTTTTTAGAGAAAAAGAATTCGTAATTCCAAACGGCTCCATCTTTCGTTACCGCATATTCCCATGCTTTCATATGCAACGGCATCGAATCGACCAGAGTACCGTCACAGTCGAAGATTAATCCCTTGATATGATCCGGAACTTCAATAAACCGTTTGTTCGCCAAAGTCACTTCTGGTACGATGCTTCGTTCCAGCGAAGCTCCTTCTTAAACTCCGAGATCTGCGTTCGATCGTTGATTAACAGACATTCTATGTCTGCCATCTCCGCAAAGTCTTCCATGTATTCTACCGTTATTGCCTGACTAAACCCTGTATGATGTGCACCACCAGCCAGGATCCACGCAGCAGCACCAATCTGAAGATTAGGTTTTGGTATCCACATCGCGCGGGCCACAGGCAACTTAGGCAACGGCTTATCCGGAGGAACAACGGTCACCTCATTGACGATGAGGCGGAACCGGCTTCCCATATCTATAATAGACACATTTAACGCTGGGCCACTAGGGACGTTGAACACAAGCCGCGGCGGATCATCCTTTCCGCCGATGCCAAGTTTATGCACTTCTAGTGAAGGTTTGCCTTCGGCTATCGATTCGCATACTTCCAGCATATGTGCGCCTAACACTTTCATACCAGCAGGATTCATGTGATAGGTATAATCTTCCATAAATGAAGTTCCACCTTTGAGTCCCGAAGCCATGACTTTCATCGCCCGAACCAAACCGGCAGTTTTCCAATCTCCTTCGGCACCAAATCCATATCCATCCGACATGAGGCGCTGAACCGCAAGACCCGGAAGCTGCTTGAGCCCATGTAAATCTTCGAATGTCGTGGTGAATGCTTTGAACTTGCCTTCTGTGAGAAATGCACGCATTCCTAATTCGATGCGAGCTGTTTCGCATAGGTTGGAATATCGTTCTCCCCCTTTTTTTGCGGCAGCGGTAACAGTGTATTTACTTTCGTATTCGGCAATCAATCTGTTGATGTCGGCATCCGAAACTTCATTGATACGTTGTACAAGATCACCAATTCCATATCCATTCACGGAATACCCGAAGCGAAGCTGCGCTTCTACTTTGTCGCCTTCTGTCACCGCCACCTCGCGCATGTTGTCGCCGAAGCGGGCAATTTTTCCTCCTTGTGCATCAGCCCACGCGGCAGCGACACGCGTCCATACATTCAGTTGCTGCTGAACCGCTGTGTCCTGCCAATACCCGACAATGACTTTCCGCTTCTTGCCCATACGGGTACAAATAAATCCAAATTCCCGATCGCCATGTGCCGCCTGATTCAGATTCATGAAATCCATGTCGATGGTATCCCATGGAATATCACGATTCGACTGAGTGTGCAGGTGTACGAATGGTTTTGCTAGTGTTTTCAATCCGCCAATCCACATTTTCGCCGGGGAGAAGGTGTGCATCCACATAATCATCCCTATGCAGTTTGGCTGAGCATTTGCTTCGAGACAGAGTGTATGAATGGTTTCCGGAGTTGTCAATACCAGTTTGAAAACTATTTTTACTGGAATGATACCCGAAGCATTCAAGCCATCGACAATAGCTTGCGAGTTCTGAGAAACCTGCCGGAGTGTATCCGGCCCATATAAATGCTGACTGCCGGTAGCAAACCAGACTTCATACTGCTTAAGATCTATCATAGGGTGTCCTTTGGAATCTAATAAGTGGAAAAATTATTTCTGGCCGTAGTACGCTTTCGGTCCGTGCTTTCGTTCGAAATGTTTTTCGCGGATATATTGAGGAAGTTCGCCGATGTTCAGATTCAACTGCAAGGTGCCCAATGCCATCTGTGCAACGCGCTCCAACGCAAGAGAATTCTTCACAGAGTCTGATGCATCTTTACCCCAGGTGAATGGCGCATGCCCTGCCACAAGCACCGCCGGTAATGTGAGGATATCCAATTGAGTAAACCGTTCGATGATAACGGTCCCAGTATTCGCCTCATACTCGGTCTTGACTTCTTCTTCCGTAAGGAATCTCGTTACCGGAATCGCACCATTAAAATGATCGGCGTGGGTTGTGCCAAGGCAGGGAATCTCCTTACATGCTTGTGCGAACATTGATGCATACGTACTGTGTGTGTGCGTAATCCCGCCAATCATGGGAAATGCGTTGTACAGTTTCAGGTGCGTCGGTGTATCCGATGAAGGCTTACGATTTCCCTCTACGATCTTCCCGTTGAGGTCAACCACCACCATATCATCTGTGCGAAGAGCATCGTAAGAAACACCACTCGGCTTGATAACAATCAATCCGTCGGGACGCGAGATAGCGCTGACGTTTCCCCATGTGAGCGTAACAAGTCCGAGCTTTAGCAACTCAAGATTTGCAGTACAGACTTCTTCTTTTAATCGCTTTAACATTTTATTTCCTCGGCAGCCATACTTTCATCGTCCCTGCACCACGATTCGACCAGGCATAATAAGGAATAGCAGTAAATGTCCGCATTGCTTGACCGTCTCTGGCAGGAACCTCACCTGATATGATATTCACTCCATGGAGTAAATCATTTCGTTTTTCCACCCTTAACGCAGTATAATCAGGAAGCGTAAGGCTGTCTAATTGATTATTGTTATCAATTCCTTCAACACAATAGACTATCGGGCCATATTCAAGTGCCGTTAGATTCTCGTCGTCCTTAACTCTTTTGTCAGAACCTACGCGGCGGATACTCATAGGGAGACTAATGTTTATACTATCTCCGGGTTTCCATATTCTGGTAATTGCTGCATATCCATGATATATGTTATAGTTTATTTCTTTGCCGTTTAATGTAATCACAACTTTTTTGTTTGCGGTATCGGTATACCTATATAAGTCGCTTGGGAGAACTTTATTTTGCGTCCAACCAGGAATTCGAAATTTCAGAGTAAGTTGTTCAGGCTTTTCTGGACTTATTCTAACTCTAATCTCTCCTCGCCATGGATAATCAGTCTGTTGTTCGATCTGTACCGGAATATTTTCTAAACTCACTTTCACCTTACTGGATGTATACAGATTAACATATAAAGTATCTTTTTGTACAGCGTAAATCAAACCCGGTAGTGAAGGGATAAAGCGGATCAGGTTTGTGGGACAGCAAGAGCAATCAAACCAGGGTTGTCGGGTTCCTGCGCCGCTATTAAACTGGAATTTACCATCGGCTTCAAGGGGGTTCACATAAAAAAAGTTCTTACCGTCAAGCGATATCCCGGAAATCAAACCATTGTACAGTGTACGTTCAATGATATCAAAATATTTCGCATCCCCTGAAAGCATGAACAAACGAGTATTCCAATAGACATCGCCTATCGATGCACAGGTCTCATTGTATGCAGTCAGGTTGGGAAGTTCAAAATCCTTACCCATCGATTCACCGCCATGTGTGGCTCCGATACCCCCGGTGAGAGCCATCTTTTTCTGTACCATATTGTTCCAGATGCTCATGACCGCTTTCAAGTAGGCCGAATCTTTGTATATCGCGGCTATATCGGTCATACCGGCATACATGTACACTGCACGCACAGCGTGCCCCACCATTGCATCCTGCTGAACGACAGGTTTATGATCCTGGCTATATTCACCGTACAGTTGATGCGTGGTCGAGTCGCCCCTCAAGTTGAGAAAGTATTTGGCGAGTTCTAAATATTTTTCATTGTGGGTAACACGAAAAAGTTTTATCAATCCCGTTTCAACAATCTGATGGCCGGGCGGTAATGTAAGTTTGCCCGTACCAAAAGTCTTTACCAACAAATCGGCATTCTTTACCGCTATGTCAAGAAAAGTTCGTTTGCCCGTAGCATTATAATGCGCTACGGCAGCTTCAAACATATGACCGCTATTATAGAGTTCATGATTTGATGATTCACCAGTCCACCGTTTCCCGGTTTTCAGCGTCCATTGACCAGGAGGGTTTGCTGGATCGATGGTACACCAGGTCGTAAGATAGCCGTCTGGTTCCTGACCGATCCTTATAATGGCAATAATCGAATCGAGGTATGCATCCAGCTCCTCGTTCGGGGCGCTGATCAATGAGTACGACGATCCCTCGATGATTTTATATACATCCGTATCGTCAAAAGGCATTTGTCCTCTGACTTTACCCTTCTTTTTCCCGCCGGCAATAAGGAAGTTCTCCAGGCGGCCTTCTTTTTGGCATTTATCAAAACCAAATGCTATTGTAGTATTTTGCACCGTCATGATTTTCGGCAGCCAGAAGTTATCGGAAAGCTCTACTTGCTTAATGTCGACCATCGAAATAGGATAATCCCCGTACTTTTTTTGCTGCCCATAACATTGTCCGAGAAATGAAAATAAAAATACAAACAAATAGAAAGCGGATATCTTCTTCAAGTTATTTAATCCAAAATAAATAATCAGTATGAATCAGTCATTCGTCGGTGACTTACTTTGTTTTCCTCACTTGATCGCGCAATTCCAGCAAGTCTTTCATAACATTGAACATATTTCCGTTCCATTGCTTCGTTCCAAATCCATCATGCAACTGACGGTAAAGTGCGTAGAGCTTCTTGTAGGTTTCATGGTTTTCTTTGATCGGTGTAAATACCTTGCCGCTCCCTGTCATTGCATGCCGTGCTTCGTCGATAGTATCGTACCCACCTGCACTCTTTCCGGCGGCAACGGATGCAAAAATACCAGCACCAAGCGCAGGTGTTTGGTCGCTGCGGGAAATTTTCATCGGACGACCGGTGATGTCTGCATAAATCTGCATCATCAATTTATTCTTCATTGCTAGTCCGCCGCAATTGACCACTTCCTCCACCTTTACGCCATATTCTTCGATGCGGTCGATGATAGCGAGTGCTCCGAAGCCAGTTGCTTCAATCAACGCTCGATAAATTTCTTCCGGTATTGTATGCAGCGATTCTCCTACCAGCATACCGCTCAGACGAACATCGACGAGAATCGTTCGGTTGCCATTATTCCAGTCAAGAGCAAGAAGCCCGCTTTCGCCGGGCAATAATTTCGATGCTGCCTTCTCAAGATTTCTAAATTTCTCGTCTTGTGTCTTTCCATATGAATCAACAACGAGATTGTTTACAAACCAGAGAAATATATCCCCCACTCCGGATTGGCCCGCTTCGATGCCATAATACCCGTTCATCACCGAACCGTCAACAATTCCACAGACACCGGGAATATCATTCAGCTGTTCTTTATGCGGATGAATCATAATATCGCATGTGCTTGTTCCGATAATCTTTACGAGTGTGCCGATAGAAATTCCTGCTCCGACAGCTCCCATATGAGCATCGAACGCGCCAACTGCAATTGCAACATTTGTGGAAAGTCCCAGCTTCTTTGCCCAGTCGGATGAAAGAAATCCCACTCGCTGTTCCGCAGTGAAAGCTTCATCATAGAGCCGGCTTCTCAGTGCTCCTAAGCCAAGTGAGAGTGTTTCGAGAAACTCAATGTCAGGTAACCCACCCCAATTCCGATTGAACATCGCTTTGTGACCGGCAGAACAAATTCCTCTCTTGATTTCCTTCGGAGCAAGTTCACCTGCCAACACCGCCGGAATCCAATCGCAAATTTCCACCCAACTGTCTGCAGCTTCGAATACTTCCGGTGCAATATTTTTGCAGTGAAGAATTTTACTCCACCACCATTCGGAGGAATACGTGCCGCCGATTTTCGAAAGATATTGTGGACGGATCTTCGCTGCAAGTTCTGTGATCTGTGCCGCTTCTGTATAGCCCGTATGGTCTTTCCAGATCCAGACCATCGCCGCAGGATTTTTTTTGAACTTGTTATTAAAACACAATGCTTGGCCCCGTGCATCGACTGGCATCGGACTGCTGCCTGTTGTGTCAACACCAATTCCGATTACATCTTGCGGGGAAAATTTTGACCGAATTGCTTTTGCTTTTTTGAGAGCTTTTTTGATTGTTACTTTAATTCCTAACAGGTAATCAGCGGGATTCTGCCGCGCCAAATGCGGGTCGGCAGAATCTACAATCACTCCATCTTTTCCTGATGGATATGGAAAAACATGGCTTGCTAGTTCTTTTCCATTGGATATATCAATGATGAGTGATCGGCAAGAATTTGTCCCAAAATCTAATCCGAGAACATATTTAGACATGCTTTTTCTCTCTTTCTCATCCAACAAAGTAGAGATAACTGGCAAGGATAACTCCCAGCAGAATATTAAAGATAGATACCAATCGCAATCCAGAGTTTGTAGAGTGCCCAAGTCATAAGTCTCTTTTTCCTATTTCGTTGAAAATTGATAAATAGTTGTTTGATGATATACATCGCCCGGTTTTAAGGTGACTGATGGGAATTCGGGTCTATTCGGAGAATCTGGAAAACACTGAGCTTCTAAACAAAGCCCTGTTCGACGTTGATAAGATACCCCCTTGCCCTTTGCAGTTCCATCAAGGAAGTTACCGGAATAGAACTGAAGTCCTGGCTGATCTGTATACACGATCATGAGACGTCCGCTCTTTTGTTCATAAAGTTCCGCTACTTTGCGAACTTTGCCATCATAATCTTTAATAACCCAGTTATGATCAAATCCTTTCCCGAAAATCAACTGCTCGAACTGATCATTGATTCGTGCGCCGACTGCAGTCGGCGTACGGAAATCCATTGGAGTTTTTGTCACATCCAATAATTTTCCAGTTGGAATAAGCCCTTTATCGACTGGCGTGATCGCATCAGCTTCGATTGTTAAAAAATGGTCCAGAATTGTATTCGCGAAAGAACCTGACAAGTTGAAATAGGAGTGGTGTGTCGGATTAAGAATGGTGACTTTATCCGTTGTTCCTTTGTACACAATTCGCAATCCATTCTTATCAGTCAATGTATAAGTGACTGTTAAGGTAACTTTACCCGGATATCCTTCCTCACCATCGACGCTGACATATGTCAATTCAATCGATGGACCTGCGCTATCCTGCACCGTACGTGCATCCCACAGGACTTTATTGAATCCGATTATTCCACCATGGAGATGGTTCTCACCATCATTGATTGTCAGCTGGAATTCTTTTCCATCCAATTTGAACTTGCCTTTGCCGATACGATTTCCATAGCGTCCGGCAATAGCACCGAAATAGCACTTGTCATTCATATATCCTTGCAGTGAATCATAACCGGAAACGATATCTTCATATTTTCCGTTACGATCCGGAACAGTCAGCGATGTGACGACCGCTCCGAAGTTGATGACTTTCATTGTTGCGCCGGATTTATTCATTAACGTATATTGATATACCTCGTGTCCATCCGGAAGTTTTCCATAAAAAGTTTTTTCGATCACGCTATTTTTCTTTTTGTTTGGTGTACATGAAAGTAGATTACCAGAATAGATAAGAAATACACAGAATAATATTTGCCTAATCATAATCTACCCTTTCATTGAATGAAGATTAGTTCCAAAGATTGATGGAAAATAATATTCACAGACTATATATGCAATAATATTGTAATATGCGTTTACGTTAATGCAGATGCAAGCAAGTACCGATATTCTTTCCCAGAGAAGATATATCTTTCACTCATATTCTTTATTTATTAATCAATGCATAGTGCAAATGTATCTTGTCTGATGTGAAATGCTTTTTTTACCGACAAGCTCAGAAGTAAAGTCACCAAAGCGTTCGTTTCAATGCTGAAGATCACTCCCTGTATCGTGCTCTATTTTCAATTGCGTGTTCAACACATTTTTCAATAATCTTTGAACATTCGAATCCTTTGTACATTCCATAGTGAGAGCAGAACTATAGAGCTTCAAAACATGATGTTTCATGCCGTCAATGAGGACACCATCCGAATTATTTAATTCTAATTGATAAATCCATCTTAACCAGCTCAATCAATTGCACTTGTTATCTGTTTTCCAACTGAACTCCATTTTAAATTTGCTGCTGATTTATGTTCCACCATACTTAGAACAACCATTCATTCTAGGTAAATTCTTCGCCGTCATTTTCTCATAAAAACATTGATACAGGGCTATAATATATTACTAATTATTACTTGACATATTTAGATATATTTCTTATTATATAATTGGAATAACCATTATGACATTAACAGAAATCCGAAAAGAAAAACAGTTCAAAACAGTAGATCTCGCCACTAGACTCGGAATATCTCAGGGATATTACTCTCATCTCGAGCGTGGCAAGAGACCGTTCAATGATGTGCTCCTTAAAAAAACCGCGAAAGTTCTTGGAGTTCGACTCGTTACTTTGCGAGAAGCCGTAAAATCACATCCGCCTGATTCATACAAATTAAAGAGCTGGATGTCGAACATCAGGATTCATGGCCTGCCGCTTATCAAGGCATTTCACTATTACATGGAAACAAACGGTATAGATGCCCAAGCCCTTGATGATGCAAAGCTGAAAATAAAAATGAAGGAATTTGTCGAAACTAATATCGGTTTTTCTGTTTTAGCAGAACTATCAGAAAATAGAACTCTGCTGAGTCATATCCGTGAAATAATCGGTGTCTATGCAATACTCGTGAAGAGTGGTCTGTCAAACCATAAATCTAAAACCTTACAGTAACAATATGAGCACAATCGAAAAAATGCGAAGTATTGCGGATATGCTGCTCAATCAGCACAAGTATTCTGAAGCGTTCACTTTGTACGACGAATTGTACAAACAGATGTGGGGCGTATTCAGTACTGTACGATATAGTTCTGCAGGATATACAGATTACTTCAATTTGAAAAAAGAAGGATTTGAGCAGACCATGCAGATTCGATGTCTCGAACCAGTTTTGAGCGCATTGTGTGTCAGAATTCTGCATCTCAATCTGTCTGCTGCTCTTGGCGAGTTTGCTTCTATCATTCATGGTCGCCTTCGCTGTATCAATTCATCTTTTCAAGTTCGTCACTATATCTCTCCAAACTCGGTATTCACTGAATTTGCGATACTGTATTCACTCATGCTCCAGCCCGTGTATCAGCACAAAGTCGGCCCAATTTTTTCTTATGCGGGAACAGTCCTTGATGGCAATAAGAGGGTAAAACGAGTCCTCTCACTCTACTCGAGGAATATGAACGAAAAACTCCTTGCCGAATATGCACTTTCTAATAAGACGAATCGATTGAACAAGTTGAACCATTTATTGCTCGATTATTTGCTCGCCGCTGGAGAACGGAAGTCCGATCTATTTAAAAAGGTCTCAAAGAATATCGATCCGTTTTCATATACTTTCCATTATTCCGATTATGCTCACACATCCGGGCAATCAAAGAATAATGAACGGAAGAGTTATCGGAACACGGCATCATCTGAATATGTGTTCTCTCCCGCGTCTGCTACCGAAGAGCAAAAGAAAAACTATTATGGAAAGCTGATGGGGTTGACCGGAACAATGACCAAGCAAGAGATCAGGTTAAAGTACTTAGAGCTGGTTTCACAATACCATCCGGATAAGGTGCAGCATCTTGGCTCCGAGTTACGGGAATTTGCAGAGACGAAAACGAAAGAAATCAATGCCGCATACGATTGGTTGAAATTGAAATATGGTATTCTATAAGTCTCTCATATTATTGCATCATAAAGTCAGAGCAAATAATTCCTAACGAGGATGAGAAGACTTTAGCAATGCAATTCCTTTGTCTTGCAGGTTACTTCGTCATTCATCTCACCTCTTGTGATACGCTCCTCACAAGGACATTTTACTCTTTTGAAGTATTGTTTGGACACGCAGTTTTATTTCTTACATCTTGAAAAAAGAAGTGAAATATATTTATGACTTCCAGTACGCAAAAAAGTGTTAGCACACTGTCAGCAATGCCTAACACTGAGCGTCAGAAATGACGTTTTTATGTGGACAGGGAGGGAATTGAACCCCCGACACATGGATTTTCAGTCCATTGCTCTACCAACTGAGCTACCTGTCCAATAAAAATCCCGCTGGACCTCAGCGGGACCAAAAATTCATTGTTTAAAACTACCAGACTTTTCGTTGAAAGTCAAGATTTGATTCTTAGACCTTTCCGTTCTTTTTCAGAACGTCTCGTGCAATGACCAACCGCTGCACTTCGCTTGTACCTTCAAATATCGGATTGATGCGAGCGTCTCGGTAGTAACGCTCGATGGGGAGTTCTCTTGAATACCCCATGCCTCCATGGATCTGAACTGCCATATCGGCTACTTTGCAGAGTTGCTCTGAAGCGTACAATTTTACATACGCTGCCTGTCGCGAGACTGGCTTCTTTTCATCATACTCTTGTGCCGTACGGTAGACCATTGATTCCAAGGCATAGATTGTCATTGCCATATCTGCAAGCATAAATTGAATCGCCTGGAACTGTGACAGCGGTGCATCGAATTGTTTCCGTTCTTTTGCATATTTTGTACTGAGTTCTAAGAGTTCTTTCATGGCACCGAGACAGGCAGCCCCTAAGCCAAGACGACCGGCATCCAACGTTTTCATTGCAATGAGAAATCCACGACCGTCATCACCAATGATATTGTCTTTGGGGATTCGAACATTATCAAACGTCAACGCATTTGTCATGCTGGCGCGAATACCCATTTTCTTTTCTTTAGGACCTGCAGTGAATCCCGGAGTTTTTGTCTCCACTACGAAAGCGCTAATGCCCCGTTCTGTCCGAGCAAAAACCGAAAGGACATCCGCGATTCCGCCGTTGGTAATCCATAATTTTTCACCGTTTATGACCCATTCATTTCCATCGAGTCGAGCTTTCGTCCGTAGGTTAAATGAATCAGAACCGGCTGAAGCTTCTGTCAGTGCAAATCCTCCAATATATTTTCCTTCAGCAAGCGGAACAAGATACTTCTTCTTTAATTCTTCAGAACCGCCAATAAAGATTGCATTCGCTCCAATGGACTGATGTGCTCCAATAAATGTGGAGGTTGCAAGATCACCTCTTCCCATTTCTTCTTGCATGACGCAATAACCAACTTCACCGAATCCGCCGCCGCCATACTCTTGAGGGAATGATGCGCCAAGGAAACCTATATCCGCAATTTTACGGATTAATTCAGGAGACAGTTTTTCTTCTTCATCCATCTGCTGAGCGAGAGGCTTAACCTCTGTGTTCACAAAATCTCGCGCCATATCACGCAGCATACGTTGTTCTTCGGTGAATTCAAACTGAAACATAATGGATTCCTTCTAACTTAATGAAACAGGTATATTTTTTAATAATTATTGCGGGGACTGATAAATCCGACTTTGTCTTCGCCTCCGTCAACTCCAAGGACATTGCCAGATATCCAGCTAGCTTCCTCTGAAGAAAGAAGAACAATTGCCTTTGCAACATCTTCAGGTGTCGTAAGCCGTCCGGTAGGGTTCTTCAAACGTGCAGCTTCAACCATCTTTACATTTCCAGGTATCTTGCGCAACGCCGGAGTGTCCGTTACTCCCGCCATAATTGCATTTGATGTAATGCCCAACGGCCCAAGTTCCATGGTCAATTGTCTAATATGCGATTCGAGGCTTGCCTTCGCAGCCGACACCGCGCCGTAGAAGGGCATCGCTGCATGACCACCGGAACTTGTCATGCCAAAGATCCGTCCACCACGTTTGATAAGATTGCGAGTGAGAAGCCCCTGCACCCAATACACAAGACTATGTGCCATCACATCAACGGTCATTTCCATTTGAGCCTGGGTTATTGCGTCTTCCTGTTTCTTAGCAATAAATGATTTCAAGGTTCCAAATGCAAGAGAATGAAGTAATACTTTAACAGTTGACGATGAATCATTTCCGAATTGTTCCTGAATATCGTCGAGTGTCTCGTTCCGTTTAATACTATCAGCCGCATTGATGTTGTAAAATACTGTCTTTGCGCCTGTATGTTTAATATCTTTGATAAGGTTCTGTACATTAGTCATGGTTGCTTGACGATCAAGATGCACACCAAAAATATTCATTCCATGTTTTGCTAATTCAATAGCTGTGGCAGCTCCAAATCCGCTTGATGCACCAAGAATAAGCGCCCATTCATTCGACTTAAATTTAACATCTTGCTTCATCGTGGTCTTACTTTCTTTTCATAAAGCATTGTAAAAATACGAAGAATTGTGTAAAAATCCATCTCCTATTCAACAGTAACGCTTTTTGCTAAGTTTCTCGGTTGATCAACATTACAGCCTCGGGAGACTGCAATGTAATATGCCAGCAATTGTAGTGGGATGATTGCAAGAATCGGTGTAAACAAATCAAGTGTTGTCGGCACAGAGATCATATAATCTGCTAACTGACGGATACCATCCTCCTCATCATTCACAATGGCAATCACACGCCCGCGCCGCGCTTTGACCTCCTGGATATTGCTCATAATCTTCTCGTACGATCTATCATGTGGCGCAATGAACACCACAGGCATATTTTCATCGATGAGTGCGATGGGGCCATGCTTCATTTCTGCTGCAGGATATCCTTCGGCATGGATATAGGATATTTCCTTCAATTTCAGCGCACCCTCGAGCGCAGCGGGGAAATTATACCCCCTGCCAAGGTACAAGAAATTCTTAATATCATTAAATTCGCTCGCGATATATTCAATCTGTTTTGTATTAGCAAGGATCGACTGAACCTTTTCCGGTAAAAGTTTCATTTCCCGAACGAGTTCGATGCCTTTCTCGCGCGGCATTCCCTTGCTCCGTGCAATCATAATTGTAAGCAATGCCAGCACGATCAATTGCGATGTGAATGCTTTCGTGGATGCAACACCAATTTCTGGACCGGCATGAATATACACACCAGCGTCGCTCTCACGTGCAATGGAACTTCCAACGACGTTGCATATTCCAATAACAGTCGCTCCTTGCGCTTTTGCTTCGCGTAAAGCCGCCAACGTATCTGCGGTCTCGCCGCTTTGGCTGATCAAAATAACGACGTCACCTTTATTAAGAATAGGATTTCGGTAACGAAATTCTGAAGCGTACTCAACTTCCACAGAAATGTGCGCGTACTGTTCCAGCATATATTCCCCGATAAGCGCAGCATGCCATGATGTACCGCATGCTGCAAAGATCAGACGAGGTGCATGTATAATTTTGTGGGCCACTTCGCTGAGACCGCCAAGCTTTACCGATCCCTCTTCTTCCAGTAAACGACCACGCATGGAATTCTGGATTGTCTCAGGCTGTTCATGAATTTCTTTCAACATAAAATGGAGAAATCCACCTTTTTCAATTTGTTCGAGATCGAATGTGAGTTCCTGTACCTCCTTCGTAATCTCAACATCGCCAAGCGTCTTGGTAACCACACCGTTGGCTGTTAGCTCGGCAACTTCACCATCTCCCAGATAGACAACTTGTCGAGTATGCTCTATAATTGCAGCTGCATCGGCTGCAACAATATTTTCACCATCGCCAATTCCGAGAATAAGCGGACTGCCCATTCGAGCTGCGACTATTCTATCTGGTTCACGAGTCGATAGAACAACAAGTCCGTACGTTCCTGTTACCTCTTTCATTGCAAGGCGGACCGCATCAAAAAGATTTGGCGTCGATTTGTAGATTTCTTCAATCAAGTGTGCAATAACCTCGGTATCCGTGGCACTAACGAAATGATGCCCTTCCCGCAATAATTTCGTTTTAATAGCGAGATAGTTCTCGATAATACCGTTGTGGATTACGGCAATTTCATTCCGGCAGTCTGCATGCGGATGTGCGTTGATGTCATTAGGTTCACCGTGTGTAGCCCAGCGCGTATGTCCCATACCAATATGTGCTTCCGGTAGCTGGCCACCGTTCTGAATTTTCTTTACAAGATCATCGACTTTTCCTGCCCGCTTTTGAATGTGCAATGTTCCATTACTAATGAGAGCTATTCCCGCTGAATCATATCCTCGGTATTCCATGCGTCTCAATCCTTCTAACAAGATGGGAAGCGCATTTTTTGGGCCTATATATCCAACAATGCCACACATATTCTATCTCCAATTATTGCATCATAGAAATAACCGCCATCATCCTGCCTGCCTTCTGACCATCCCTTCTAAAAGAGTGAAACATTTTCCTCTCGCAAATGGTACAGGATGAGCTAACCTCAAAATTGCTCGCTAAAACTCCAAGTTGCATAAGCTGGAACATATTCTCTTTTTTTAAATCGAGGAATGTCTTCTTCTTATTAAAAGGTACGACTTTATTCCCGAACATCACAGCAACTTCTCCACCCACTTCATAACAACACACTCCGGCGGATGGACCAATATAGGCAAGCATTTGAGCCGGGTCCGTCCTATATTCCGCATTCATTTTTTCTACAGCTCGTTTGACAATGAGACCAATTGTCCCTCTCCACCCCGCATGTACAGCTCCAACTACTTTATTGATCGGATCGAAGAGCAAGATGGGAACACAATCAGCTACAGTAACAACCAATGCCACATGGGTTGTATTTGTGATAAGTGCATCGCACTCTCTGTATTCCCCCGGTGTATCAACCTTGAGAACATTGTTCGAATGACATTGGAGTGGAATTGCAAGGTCGCGTTCCGAAATTCCTATCCGAGCAAAGAATTTTCTACGATTCCTTTCTACACGCGTGGGATTATCTCCGACGGTATAGCTTAAGTTTATTCCAAATTCGGTATCGCTCTCCTTCCCAATCCTGGTACTCATTCCTGCACGCACATTTAGAATTCCAGAAAAGATCTTGGGCAGAATAACGGTCATTTCTTCCTTATCAGGCTGGAAGCCGGATTTCAAACGTCGTTCCTTTCCCACGCTCACTTGAGCAAGATATTGTCCCTCCATGGTCTTCAATGACTCTTCGTGCAATTGCCAACCCGAGCCCCATCCCTTCAGTCTTCGTTGAGAAATTCGGTTCGAATATCCTTGTTCGTATTTCTTCAGGAATTCCTGGTCCTGTATCGGAGATTTTGATAATACATGTATGTTTTTCTAACGAAGTCTCAGCAGTTATGGTTCCAGCTTTCTGTATCGCTTGGATGGCGTTCCTGATGATATTGATAAATACTCCACGAAGCTGGTCGCGGTCGGCAACAATCATCACCATTGGAGATGCAAGCGCATGGATAAAGCTCACTCCTTGAACTTCCCTGAACAGATTTATTGTCTCTTTGAGAAGATCGTCAATAGTAAGCCGTTCAAACTTGCTCTCCGGCATTTTTGCAAAGCTCGAGAATTCAGAAGCAATTCGAGAAAGCACCTCAATCTGATCGATCACCGTCTGTGTTACGCGCTGGAGTATCTCTTCCCGGTCGGGCGCCTTATCCTTAAACGCCTGACGAACATGCTGGATTGAAAGTTTGATGGGGGTGAGAGGATTCCGGATTTCGTGGGCGACCTGTTTTGCCATTTCCTTCCACGCACTTTCGCGTTCGTGTTTAGAAAGCTCTTCTCTGCTCTTCTGTAATTTGAAAACCATTTCGTTAAATGAGCGTGCAAGTATACCAATTTCATCTCGAGAGTGTGTTTCGACTCGTACTGCAAGATTTCCTTCGGAAACATCTTTTGCTGCAATGGTCAATTGACGCAATGGCCGGGCAAAACGTAAGGCAAGCAATCCACCGCCCACCAAGGCAATTCCAAAAACGATGGCATATGCACCAAAAACATAAGCATTTCGTTGTGCTAATTCAGATTCTATTTCCTTTTCTCGATTCAATGTCGGGATTGCGAGTACTCCAACAATAGAACCGGCAATTGAAATTGGGGCGTACCCTACCACATATTCAACAGAACCGATCTTCTCTTTTGTTAAAAAATAGCTTTTTCTTCCGAGAACCGACGAGGTAAAAGCTTCTCCATTAAGTCTTCCATCTAAAAGTCCAGCGCGATAGAGTTCAGACCGACTGCTTGCCTGAATCGACGCATTACGATAAACTGAGAAATCAATGTTATATTCACTGGCAAGCGCTTCGCAGAAATCATCGTCAACTCCAAGCACAAAATCTTCTTCGTCTGTAATGTATGTACTAATGCGATCCTGTAATTGAGACAATTCGCGATACAATGTTGTTTCGACTTGTTCCTGCACTCGTTCTGCAACAAGTTGTTTGTTGTAATAGCTCAAAACTGCAAGAGGCAGAAGCGTAATGCATGCAAATCCGAGAAAAAGCTTGCCTTTGAATCCCAGTGTGGGCAGGACACCGCGATCGCGTCTACGAATGAACGCATATATTCCTACTGCAGCCAAGACAGCAAGGCAGATAAAAAATTCCTTTAGATAGCTGAATAATTCCCATCGGACATCCAATCTCTCGAGACTGATCGACACAATTTTCTCCGGTGAATCCATATCTCTTAAAAATACGGTTTGCGTTTCATATCCATTGATTCTCATGTCTTTCCACAGTATGGCGTTTGGAGCTTTCTGGAGTTCAGCTTCAATTGTCGAAGACAAAAATCGATCCGGGGTTAATTTGTTTCCCGTCGAAAATATGAGCGTGTCCATTTGAAACTCATGAAAGGCAATTTCGCGAACTATATCATTTTCAAATCGATCTCCAAATTGTCGAAGCGGTTCGGCTTCCTGATCATGAAAAAAAGTTTTCTGATGCTCTGAAAGAAGGAGTGCAAGGCTGCCCACGAATTTCTCATTTGAATCACGAACTGTTATCCAAGCGCCATAGAGCTTGCCCAGCGTTTTCTGCCCTGTTCTTCCTATGATATGGACAGCATTTTCTTCCCCTTCAAACACTCGAGTAAGAATTTCTTGCTGTTCCGGCTTGCTCATTCCTACAACGAATCGATCCACCTCATCTCCTTTTGGATCGTAAAGAACAAGGGCAGAGTTATATCCTTCCTTGCCAAGCAGCGTTTTCGTCCACAATACAAATGCAAGATTCGTTTTTTTTGCTTCCGCGATATCATTCATTATAAATTCGTTCTTCAAACCTTCGACAGACGTGCGAATTCCATCAAGCACTACATAGGTCAACCAATTGTCTGAAGGCCGTAATAATTCTTTTGCTACAACTTCCACTTCCCTGCATTCTCTCTGTTGGAGTCTCTGATGTATCATTGGCACTCCCAGCAAAAACGAACCTAACACCATCGATACTACTGTTCGCCATTTCGTTGATGGTACGCCAATCTTTGAATTGTCCCAACGAGACAGCAATTCCACCAAGACAACGCTGAGCGTTATGAACAAGAGAGCACTGAAGAATTGCGATTGGGGCGTCCCATCTATCCATAAAAAGAGTGGGATACATAAGAGTAAAAAGACGATATAAAGGATTCGGATCTTTAATTCTGATGAAGGAAATTGAATAGAAAAAATTTTCCTCCCTATCCAAAGTAATACCGTCGAAACACACAGTAATGAAACGTCCAGCAATAGAACATTGAGATGCATGATCGCTGATGTTCCATCTAATAATATCTCCGATGGATTGTTAAATCGTATCGTTGAATCAAACACAAAACTTCTCAATGCCTCACTAAACCCTCGAAAAACCCAAAGTATGAAAAGAGCAATCACAAATAAAATAATGAATGCACCAATTCGTTTAACGCGTGATCCTAATCTTGCAATGACTTCTTCCACTTGTTTGTTAAAAACCATATGTGTGAAGAAGAGCCAAGTGGAAATTGCTACTGCTACCATGCTAAGGATCAGTTCTCCCAATGAAGAACTTAATCCAAAGACAAAGGGAGACGCGTATAAATTCGGATTGAAAAGCCAACCGTTTATGATATTAGCCGGGAATTCCATCTCGCGCCATACCAATCTCACCAACCACAGAGAAAGAATGCTTACAGCCGTCGGTATCCAATCCGTCCGGGTACGCGCTATCCACAGTGTTCCGGCGTATGCAAGGAAGATACACCCAAAAGCGAAACAAAAACCAATCAACATCGAATATACTTCGACGATAGAGGCAATTTCACTTTCGATGGTTTTTTCTTCTACAGAGAATTCAACGATTGTATTCCCTTCCCTATCAACAATAGGAATAACGAACTCTTCCTGATTTGGTTGGGTGGTTTGCGGAATCCGGAACGTGACTTTTACTTTCAATTTTTGTGAAAGATCTTCGCTGAGACTTACTTTTTGAACAAAACGATTTGAGATTGGAGAATTTAATTCGAGTGGCTCACTCGCCATCAAATAATATTTATTGGAAGTAAGACATCTGCCGATTGTGAGGTATGTGCGCAGTCCATTTTGTGTGACACGGACAAATTGCTCAGGGGGATTCTGACCGAGAACCTCTGCATACCGGTGCGCTATGCTCGGTCCATTCCAAGCAAAGAGATTTCCTTGCGGATCTACAAGGTCAAGTGTTTGGTCATTATGCAATCGATAGAAATTCAACGTGTGAAACGCTTTGAGGGCAGCAGGTACGCCATTCAGGTTTATACTTGCAGTAAGAGAGGTGTCGACAGAAACATGCTCGAGGATTTCAGTCAGTTGTTCAACCCGGCTTTGAAAAGCATTGCGAATAATTTGTTCGTTCTGTGAGCGCCGAATGCTGCGCTCTGCATCCCATCGATGAGAAATATACGACGGGATGAAAATCCTTATTGCATACAATGCGCCGGCTAATGCTATACAAATAAAAAAGCCCCATAACGCGGGGCGGACATTTCGTATGATTCGATCTCTCATGTCGGCATCATTATCAATAGATATTGAATTGGCTGATGACCCATTGCGAGTCCTGCCGAGTCAAAGACACATACACCTGCGCTGATTTCTGCATTCCTTTTTGGACATAAATAAAACGACCCGTTGCATAAGGTGCGAAGTCTTTTTCTTGAATTCGGGAAAACTTAAATGAAACGAGGCGGCGTTCTGAAAAATAACCGACAAGTACTAATACCGCTTGGTTGGCCGAGTAGTATCCATGTTCACCGGAACTAATTGTCATGGAAACTATTTCACCAAGTTCTTTTTTAAATTTGTCTACCGCGTTATTTTGCAGCCCATATTCCACGTTCTGAAAAATCTTCGTTATTGGAGAGCGCTGGACGGATGAATGGACAGAGGGTACAACCAGCGTATCATTTGCCTGACTGGTTACGGGTTGAGTTTTCACTTGCGCTTCGGAAATAAATGGCATAAGCAGTATGATGAGGAACCATCTCATTATGTGTGTCCAAATTATCAGAAAACGTGGAGAAAGTCAATGAATGAAAATGGACTTGCTTTTCTTTTTAAAATATACCTTAAGACTTCTATCGACATATCTGCGAACAGCAAGAAAGAAGAGCCACCCAGAAGTCTGCACCTATTTATTTTTATTTTGCTAAGTACATCTTTCCATTGTTTAGTATGCCGATTGCTTTCCCTTTGAGTCGTCGCCCATGGAACGGTGAGTTCTTGGATTTCGATTTGAATGCTTGAATATCCACAATCCATTCCTTTTCCGGATCAAATATTGTTAGGTTGGCTGCTTCCCCTTCCCGGATATTTATCACCGATAAAGAAAGTATCCGTCGAGGATTGACTGAGAGTTTTTCGATCAACTGATTGAGTGTGAGATATTTTTGGTTCACCAGTTCTGTCACAGATAATCCGAGAGCAGTTTCTAATCCGACAATACCGAATGGGGCTTGCGCATATTCCACTTCTTTCTCATCTATCGTATGCGGTGCATGGTCAGTTGCAATCACATCAATAGTACCATCGCGCAATGCTTCTTTGAGAGCCTGTATGTCATCTTTCGTGCGCAATGGCGGATTCATCTTTAAGTTTGTATCAAAGCTCTCTACCGCTTCATCCATGAGTGTGAAGTGATGCGGTGTGACTTCGCAAGTAATATTGAGCTTTTCTACTTTCGCTCGTCGAACACATTCTATCGACCCTGCAGTGCTGATATGTGCAACGTGATACTTCGAATGTGGAACATAGCGCAAGAGAATGATGTCGCGCTCGATCATGAGTTCTTCAGCAATTGGAGGAATTCCAGGCATTCCAAGGCGAGTTGCAACAAGCCCTTCATTCATTAGCCCATTCTTTGTCATCGTCTGTTCCTCTGCATGCTGGATGACAGGTAAACCATACATCGATGAGTATTCAAAAACTCGACGCATCAATTCCGCGCTTGCTATCGGTGATCCGTCATCCGAGAATCCAACCGCGCCTGCTTTGGATAACTCAGCCATCGGCGCCAATTCTTCGCCTTTGCGTCCTTTCGTCGCTGCTGCGATCGGATATACATCCACAAGACCTCCTGTCACACGCCTGCCTTCCTCTTGCACATATCGTGCAACCGACTCTTCATCAATCGTAGGATTTGTGTTGGGCATACAACAGACAGCGGTAAATCCTCCCTCCGCTGCAGATGCGCATCCCGTTTCAATCGTTTCCTTGTGTTCGTACCCCGGTTCACGCAAGTGTACGTGCATATCGATAAATCCCGGAGCAATGACCTTGTTCTTTAGATCGATAGTCTCAAAGGAACGATCTGCGGAGAGCGATTGCCCAATGCGTTCTATCCTTCCATCAACGATCAACATATCGGTAACAACATCTTTCCCTTTTGCGGGATCAATAAGACGGCCTGATTTCAAATGTAGTTTCATGTGCTATTCCTTTAATTGGAGGTTCCAAGTAAGTAGAGTACTGCCATACGAACTGCTTCGCCGTTTGTCACTTGTTCAAGAATAACAGAGTGAGGTCCATCGGCAAGATCGGCTGAGAGCTCGACGTCGCGGTTGATGGGACCTGGATGCATAATGGTGATCGGCTTCGGTGCTCGGTCAACTTTTTCTTTTGTCACACCAAAAAAGCGATGGTATTCACGAAGCGATGGGAAAAGTCCGCTCTTCTGCCGCTCCAATTGAATGCGAAGAACATTTAACGCATCAACCTGTGGAATGACATCTTCCAATCGGTGATACACGCGAACACCAAGGGCTTCGATATTTCGTGGAATCATTGTTGCGGGACCACACACGGACACTTCTACCCCCATCGTTTTTAATCCGTAGATGTTTGAGCGCGCAACGCGGCTATGCAAGATATCACCGACAATGCAGACACGAAGTCCTTCGAGCTTTCCGTATTTCTCCCTCAATGTCATCATATCGAGTAACGCCTGAGTGGGATGTTCGTGCGCACCATCGCCCGCATTAATCACATTTGCTTCCACCACACGAGTGAGAAAGTGCGGCGCTCCTGATGATGCATGGCGGATGACAACCATATCGATTTTCATTGCTTCGATATTGCGTGCAGTATCCTTGAGCGTTTCCCCCTTACTGACACTGCTGCCCAATGCAGTAAAATTCACCACATCTGCCGAGAGCCGCCGTTCTGCAAGCTCAAACGAAATTCGAGTTCGCGTTGAACTTTCAAAAAACAAGTTGACAATCGTTTTACCCTGCAGCGGAGGGACTTTTTTAAGTGGACGGCCTAGAACTTCTTTAAAAGATATTGCGGTATCAAGAATGAGTGTTATATCCTCCTTGCTCATTCCATCCAATCCGAGTAAATGACGGCTTTGTAATTTCATTGCTTTTTCTCCTTCCGTCCATTCTCAATCAAATAAATCGCATCTTCATCGTCCGTTTCCGACATCGATACTTTCACTTCTTCACCATGCGATGTCGGAACATTTTTGCCTACAAAATCGGCTTTGATGGGTAATTCGCGATGGCCTCGATCTATCAGCACGAGCAATTGAATCATCGCAGGGCGGCCGATATCCATCAATGCATTCAGCGCAGATCGAATAGTTCGGCCGGTGAAAAGCACATCATCGATGAGAACGACTATTTTTCCCCGAATATCAAAAAGAATTTTTGTGCTTTTTAATATTGGTTGGTCCAAACGTCCTCGAAGGTCATCACGATACAGAGTAATATCCAGCACGCCTACCGGAACATTTTTATTTTCAATCTCAGCTATTTTTTTTGCAATGCGATGTGCCAGATATTCACCTCGTGTTGTAATTCCCACCAATACAACATCCTGAACACCTTTATTCTTCTCCACAATTTCATGAGAGAGACGGTTGATCGTTCGCCGAAGACCTTCGGCATCAAGTACATTTGTTTTCATCATCATCCACCTTTCTAATAATAAAAAACCCCCAATTCCGGTATTTCGGGAAAAAGGGGGTTGAATAATGATTTAATTTCAAGATCCCTTTTCTACCTCACCGGATACGAATTAAAGGAACTTCTCAAAGAACATTTACTTATCGTGGGCGCTGCGGGGATCGAACCTGCGACCTTACGCGTGTGAGGCGTACGCTCTGAACCAGCTGAGCTAAGCGCCCGCAATGTTTTGCCTAGTATTTCTTAATACTATGTTAAGATAAGAAAATATTTGTTCTGGTTCAACCTGTAATTTTGTTCTGTATGAAAAACTCCAGATGTTCGATAGAAACCTCGCTAAAAGACCTTCGTTTTTCCTGAGGTTTTCTTCTCTCAAGTTGAGAGAAGACGCCCGTGTTTTTGTCTCGTGAGTTCCTTCCGAAATATTAAATGACATAAACATATATAATACTTATATCTCACGATTGAATTCATAAGAATCTCATTGAATCACAAGTACTGCACTTTATTCCCTTACAAGGATTCTATTGCACGCACTTCCAGTATCAATCCAATCATCAGATATTGGAGATTGATATTGCATTATTCAATTGTAACAATTATCTTTGACGTTATGATTGGAACGATTCTCTGTCCATTCCTGCGCAAGAAATGATAAGAAGACAAGAGCAGCTTTCACAAATTAAACACCTCACAACTCAACGGAGAAGAGCATGATAAAAAAAGGAACTAATGCTGAGATTACCGATTATACCCAAGGTAGTGTAACGTGTCCGAGTTGCGCAGGAACCGGCATCTCCGGTGCACACGTCATATGCAAGGATTGCAGGGGCTTTGGTTTTACATCCTCTCGAAAGATAACCTGCCAGCAGTGCAAAGGTACTGGCTTCAGCAAACCTCATGAAACATGCAAACATTGTAGAGGTTTCGGGTCTTTCCCAGAGAAGTAAAACGTCAACAATGTGCGTTTCTCTTCTTTCTCAGTTTATCTCATAAACATTCGAACTGCTCCCATCTGATTCGGTTCGAAATAATTTTATTCGCCGTACACCGCCATCCGTTCGGTGGGTAAGATTTTTTCTCTCGTACTCCCTTTAAAGACAGCTGGAACACTCGCAAAGGTTTCGTAAATAATCCCAAGTATAGATGCCGGTCGAATGGCCATCTCCCCAAGATATCTGAATTGCATAGTGACCTACTTGCTGAATTCCGATGAGATTGTACCTACCGGGGAGTTGTGGCTGTGGTTCTGGTGTGTACGTTTTGAGGAGCACTGTTTCACCCTGACAACCTGCACAAGGGCAGTGATCACGCAATGTGCGGAGAGAAATGATACTTGCATGCTCATCATCCCATAGGATAGAAAGCTCCTGAGGCGACGATAGTTTTATTTTCGATGCAATCAAAAAAACCTCGATTTTCCTGCCGAGCCTATAAAGAAAAAGGACAATCGATTGGATTGTCCTTTTCGTGGACCGTACCGGGCTCGAACCGGTGACCTCCACAATGCCATTGTGGCGCTCTCCCATGCTGAGCTAACGGCCCATTATTGATATAAAATATACCCAAGGATCGGAGCAAAGTCAATCAGAAATTCATTGCAAGGGAAATGAGTTTTCAGTAACTTATCGCTAATGATTAACGAAAGAGTCTACGAATCTCGATGATGCGTCTTCTTCTATTTTTTCTTTTTTTGTGTTTTATTCTTCTTGTATCAAGTGGACTCATCTCCTGCAAAGATACACAAACGAATCCATCATCGGAGATAGTGTTTCCCAATGATAGCGTAAGTTTTACCAGGCATGTTGGACCATTATTTCAACAGAGATGCACGGGTTCACCATGTCATGGAAGCAGTGCGCAAAACACGACCGGATTGAATCTTGAGTATCCGTCATATACAGCTCTCCTAGGTTTTCCCGGACTTGTTATTCCTGGTGATGCAAACCACAGTACCTTGGTTCAGCATTTAGAAGGAAGCTTGTCTCCCATGCCACCGCCTAGATCTCCGCAATTAACACAGAATCAAATCACTGGCATAAAAACATGGATTAATGAAGGGGCGAAATATAATTAAATTTTAATGCCCTGACAAGTTCCGCGCATCTCTTCCCCAGTGCAGTTTTCTCCGCAGAACATCATAGTAACTGGTGTTCATTCTCTTCACAAGTTTTGTAACAAGCATCGAACGTTCTATCACCACTTCCAATGGAAGTCGTACGAATATCTGAGATTGGCCATCGGCAGTAATTCGCATTTTGCCGTGTGCAGTTTGAACCTTGAGTGTGATAATTGATTCTTCCGGAACAACGACCGTTCTTGCGGTCAGTGAATGCGGAGAAATCGGATTAATGAGCATAGAATGATTTGTCGGTGTGACAATAGGTCCGCCATTTGAAAGCATATACGCGGTGGAACCAGTTGGCGTTGCAACGATGGTGCCATCACAAGTAAATTTTGATAGAAACTCACCATTGACAAATGTTTGTACACTGAATATACGCGAAGAATCGGTTTGGCTGAGTACAATGTCATTGAGTGCAAACATGCATTGTTTTGATTTATTGACGCGTGCTTGCACCATCATTCGATCTTCGATTCTATAATCACCTCGTAATATCTCGGTGAGACAGTCATCGAGCTCTTCAAGAGACACTTCTGCAAGAAATCCTAATTTCCCTATATTAATTCCAAGTATGGGCGTTGCGTGACCGCTTACCAGTCGCGCAATCCGAAGAATCGTCCCATCACCGCCAATCGAGATTACCATGTCGCATGCCGTCGGCAACTTTTTTTCAGAGACAACATTCGACCGATGGAGGAACTGCTTATCGATCTTTCCATGTAACCCTTTTGCCAGTGTTTCCGGAAGAATATACTGCACTTTCTCCTTTTGACATCGAGCCATAAGCCTTTCGATGACCTGTGGTAATTCTTTCTTTTCCAGATTTCCACAAATTCCAAATTTCATGATTGTGTCTTTTCCTTATCTGCTGATTGCTGTTCCTTTGTCGACTCATCGACGTAATTCAACTTAAGTTCCTGCAAAACCCCTTTGAGAAAACGAGATTCGTCATCTGATAAATTTCCCCTCGTTTTTTCCTCCAGCATATCCAGAATATCGATGGATAATTGAGCTTGTTGAAGATCTCGTTCAATTTTGTCGGAAATGGGATTTTTCAGTTTTCCCATCTGTTGCATCGCAGCCGCCTGAAATGTCATGATCAGACTGAAAAACAACGAAGTATTTTTTTCTTCTTTCATGGATTACCACCTTCTTTCTGAATTGAATACTCCCAAAGTTTCGCATATTTCGTAAATACATAATTTGCCGAAAGCACACACAAAATCAATCCTGGAATTCCATCGAGAAATCCTAGGCGCAATATATACATCCTGATGAATACCCAGATGGGATTAACAATCAATTGAACGAGCATAAATCCCTTTTTGTGTGCCACCATCTCTTCGGCTGCGAGTGAAGTATATTTGTTGAACTTCTCAAAATAATATCTCAGATCGGGATCAGTGTAATGAAGAAGATCGGAATGTAATGAAATTGTTTCTCCATGGACTTCCAATCGCTCATGCACCTTTTCTTCCGTGAATCGCCCCGCTGAACGCCGGAATATGCGTGTAATGCGTCCGGGATACCATCCGCAATGATTAATCCACTTGCCAAGGAAATTTGCTCGCCGCGGCATACTCAATGCGACTACTTTTTGATCAACCGAAGAAAGTCTGTCGAGTATTTCTTTCTGTAATTCCGGCGTAACACGTTCATCGGCGTCAAGAGATAAAATCCATTCACTTGTGCATTGAACCAACCCATAATTCTTTGCCACACCGTATCCATCCCAAGGTCGACTGAAGATCTTTTGAGTAAATTCTTTTGCGATATCAACAGTACGATCCATGCTGCCAGCATCGACAACGATAATCTCGTTCGCCCACTTAACCGATTTGAGACAGGCGCGAATGTTCCTCTCTTCATTTTTTGTGATAATGATAACAGAAAGAGTGCTCACTTCACTTTAATCCTATCCGGCAACAACGATGTTAACTAATTTGTTCGGAATAATAATTCTCTTGATGATGTGCTTGCCGTCCGTGTAGCGTTTGATGTTGGCATCATCTAATGCCAGCCGTTCCAGTTCCGCATCGGAAGTACCCTTCGCAACAGCAACTTTCGATCGAATCTTTCCATTGATTTGTAACACCACCTCCACCGTCGATTCTGCACATTTTGCTTCATCATACACAGGCCACGGTTCATATGCCGTCGACTTTGCATGACCAAGTTTTTCCCAAAGTTCTTCCGCAAGGTGAGGAGCGAACGGCGAAAGAAGTAATACAAAGTTTTCCAGTAGCTTGCGCGGCCGGACTTCCAACTTCATCGTTTCATTCACAAATATCATCATTTGTGAAATGGCAGTATTGAATCGAAGTCCGTCAATATCGTCACCAACTTTTTTCACAGTCTGATGATAGAGTCGTTCATAATCAATGGACGGCTCAACATCCTGGATAAGTGTATCCAACGTACCTTCATCATTCACAAACAACCGCCAAACACGATTAAGGAAACGGAAAACTCCTTCCACACCGCGTGTATTCCATGGCTTCATTTCTTCCAACGGTCCCATAAACATCTCGAACAAACGCATCGAATCTGCACCATATTCTTTCACAACATCATCTGGATTGACGACATTTCCGCGTGACTTCGACATCTTGCGGGAATCTTCACCAAGAATAATTCCCTGATGCCTCAATTTCATGAATGGCTCCTTCGTGCTGACATAGCCAAGATCATAGAGTACTTTGTGCCAGAATCGCGAATACATCAGATGCAGCACAGCATGCTCTGATCCGCCAACATAGAGATCAATCGGCATCCATCGCTTTTCCTGCGCTGTATCACAGAATGCACTGTCGTTCTTAGGATCGATGAAACGGAGATAGTACCAGCACGAGCCAGCCCATTGCGGCATCGTGTTTGTTTCACGTCGACCTTTTAAACCTGTTTCTTTGTCAACAACATTGATCCAATTTGTTGCAAGAGCTAAAGGCGACTCCGTCGTTCCGCTCGGTTGAAATTTCTCCAGGCTCGGCAACTCCAGAGGCAATTCTTTTTCATCCATCGCCTTCATTGTTCCATCTTCAAGATAGACAATAGGAATCGGTTCGCCCCAGTACCGTTGACGTGAGAAGAGCCAGTCTCGAAGCTTGTACTGAACGGTTGCTTTGCCAATTCCCTTCTTTGCCAGCCATGCCGCAATGGTCTTCTTGGCTTCCGGAGTTGGAAGCCCATTGAGCGAGACTTCATTGTTCGACGAATTTATTCCGATTCCATCTTCCACAAAACACTCCGGTGCATTCGGACCACCATTGACCACTTTGAGGATAGGCAAATTATATTTCTTTGCAAATTCCATATCACGGTCGTCGTGACCCGGCACAGCCATAATCGCTCCGGTGCCATAACCCATCATCACGTAATCAGCGATCCAGATTGGAATTTCGTTTCCGGTTGTCGGATTCATCGCATAGCCGCCTGTGAAAACACCGGTCTTTTCTTTTTCTGTTCCACGCTCAAGATCGCTTTTGATTACCGCCTCTTTTCGGTACTTCTGAATTTCCTGAACCCGCTCCGGTGTCGCTATGGTATCCACAAGAGAATGTTCCGGCGCAAGCACCATATATGTTGCACCGAACAACGTATCAGGCCGTGTAGTGAAAACACGGATTTTTTCTGCTTTACCTTTCACTAGAAATTCAACATCGGCTCCTTCCGAGCGGCCGATCCAATTGCGTTGCTGCTCAAGTGTCGATACGGGCCAATCGAGCTCCTTTGCGTCTTCCAACAGGCGGTCGGAGTATGCAGTAATACGCATCATCCATTGCCGCATCGGACGACGTTCGACCGTGTAGCCCTTTTCGGTCCATTCGGTAACTTCTTCGTTTGCTAAAACTGTGCCAAGCGCCTCGCACCAGTTGACAGGAATTTCTGCAACAAACGCCAAACGAAATTGCGCGATGAAATCGTGTTTTTCTTTTTTCGATTTGTTCTTCCAATCATTTGCGGTAAAATGTTTTTCAATATTCAGGTTTTTCGTTCCATGCACAGCAAGCTCTTGTTCCAACGTTCCAATGGGTTTGGCCTTACGTTCTTTCGGATCGAACCATGAATTATAGATTTTCAGAAATATCCACTGCGTCCATTTGTAGTATTTTGGATCGGTGGTATTCACTTCCCGTTCCCAGTCATAGCTCAAGCCCAGCATTTTAATCTGCCGTCGGAATGTATCAATGTTTCTCTCGGTTGTTACGCTGGGATGAATGTTCGTCTGCATCGCATAGCGCTCTGCCGGCAAACCAAACGCATCCCATCCCATCGGGTGGAGAACCGCAAAACCTTTCATTCGCCGATAACGACAAAGAATATCTGTGGCGGTGTACCCTTCCGGATGACCGACGTGCAGACCGGCTCCGGATGGATATGGAAACATATCCAGTACATAGAGCTTTTGTTTCGTTTCATCGTCAGGAACACGGAATGTCTTTTTGCTGTCCCAGTATTCCTGCCATTTTCGTTCGATGGTTAAAAAATCATACTTCATGTCGGAAACAATCCTTTACTCCAAATGGGAAACAACCTGCATCTCACTGATGTGGTCGTATAGAATTTACGTAAAGTGTGGTCTATTATCAACGGATGGAGAAAGAAAGCGGTTTCTCAGTTTAGTGCTGTCAAGACTTGCATTCTGACCGATACTGTTGAGTGTCAGGAAGGAATTCCTAGCCTCACTAACCAGCTATATTAAATTGAGACATTACCCCAAAAAACACATTCTCAGATGTTCTCGATGTCGCCCTAAGAACGCAACAGCCTTCTTCCGAGAAATGTCTATCGAAATGGACTTATGATTATAATATCGCCACCACATTCTCCTGCATCGGTAATCCGGTAACAAGAACTTCATTGTCTTTTGTGATATAAACATCTATCTCACTGCGGATACCAAATTTATCGCGGAGATAAATTCCTGGTTCAATGGAAAATGAAGTTTGAGGTATTATAGTCCTTTCGTCACGAGTCTCCAGGTTGTCCATATTGGCACCATTGCCATGCACTTCCTCGCCGATGGAATGCCCCGTGCGATGAACAAAATATTCGCCGTATCCATGCTGTGTAATATAATTCCGTGCTGCGTCATCTACTTCATATCCATGGACTACTTTCCCCTTCTCCATGGAAGAGCGTACAAAATTTAATGCCGCATCACGTCCGCCTTTAACGATTTGGAAGATTTTCTCAAATTCATCTGGAACGATCTCGCCAATAAACCCTGTCCATGTAATATCGGCATACACCGAGCGCAGCTTATCTTTCTTCGCCCATAAATCCAAGAGTACAAAACCACCTTTTTGCAGCGGAGAATGAATCTCTTTTGTCGGTTCGTAATGTGGATTAGCGCTGTTCGCATTGACCGAGCAATTAGGATCGCTCGATGTGACTAATCCACGATTCTTAAATTCCGAGACCATAAACTGCTGAACATCATATTCTGTAACTGCACTGTTCGACAGGATTTTATCTCGAATAAATTCAAATGCTTTATCCGCAATTTGCCGAAGATGTGTCGCACTTTTGACGTTGTCATTCAATTGCTCTTCATCCCAGCGTGCTTCAAAGTGCTGGATGAGATTCGCCGAGGACACCACTTCTACCCCGGAAGTTCGAACCAATTCAATAGCGCCTGCATCGACGGTTGAGACATATGGAATCGCACACTTTGGCGAATATTCCATCGCCACTCGTTTTGAACCGGAAAGAAGTTTCTTCAATCCTTCTTCCAATGACCGCCAACTCAGATAAATGCTTTTCCCGCCCGGCAACGCATCCAAATTCCACTCTTCAATTCTATGCACCAATTTCCTTGGCTCACCGATGGCAGGTATATAATAAAAGTATCGGCGTGTGAACATAATATGCTCTGGAAGCGCAAGAAGCCGGGTTGCAAAGACATTTGATCCGCGAAAGTCATAAAGCAACCAGCCATCGATCTTTTCAGCCTGCAATACCTTTTGGATCTCGCGAATCAGTTTTGGGTAATCTTTTGATGCTGCCATAGGATTCGCCCTTTCAGCAAGTATGATTTGTACAAATAAAAACCCGCCCCGACTTCCGCCATAAGAATGGCGGATCAGTGTCGAGACGGGCTTAATGTACTATACAGTCAGTTACTTTACAACTTGTCCCACAGGAGTCTGTTCCACAAGGACTTTCTCTTCCGTCCCTTCCGCGGAATCCGGAACGCTTATGGATTTGCGTCTGCCGTTTTGATGTTTCCGCATATACTTGCGCTCTATCGAATGCTGTTCTACCGTTGCATCTTCTACATCTGGATAAGTATAAATCTCATACTTATAGTTGCGGAGCATAATATCTTTCCCATTCCGTCCGAGCACATATTGCGGTAATAACGGAATCTTTCCACCTCCGCCCGGCGCATCGATAACATAATAGGGAATAGCAAGTCCGGATGTATGTCCGCGCAATTTATCCATAATCTCTAAACCAACGCGCACAGGTGTTCTGAAATGGTTTGTGCCTTTGGTGAGATCGGCTTGATAGATGTAATACGGACGCACGCGCATCTTGAGCAGCTTCCGATGCAATTCCAGCATGACTTCGGCGTTATCGTTCACACCTTTCATCAACACAGCCTGATTACCGACAGGGATTCCGACATCCGCCAGCATATTGCATGCGCGCTCAGCTTCCGGCGTGCATTCCCACGGATGGTTGAAATGCGTGTTCACATACAACGGATGATACTTCTTCAACATCTTGCAGAGTTTTGTTGTCACTCGCTGCGGCAGAACGCATGGTATTTTTGTGCCAAGACGAATAATCTCGACGTGAGGAATCTCTCGAAGTCCTGCAAGCACTTTCTCTAAAGCATAATCGGTCACCATCAACGGATCACCGCCTGAGATAATCACATCTCGTATCTCAGGATGAGCGCCAATATATTCTAATCCGCGTTGGATCCATTTTGCATTGATCTTGGTCGAGTCACTCACTTTTCGCTTGCGCGTACAGAAGCGACAGTACATCGAGCATTGACTGGTGATGAGAAAGAGCACTCTGTCTGGATACCGATGCGTAATACTGGGAACAGGACTATCGGCATCTTCATTTAAAGGATCCTCAGGTGCTTTCTCGTCCTGAAGTTCAATGGCATCCGGAATACACTGCCGCCAAATGGGATCGTTTGGGTATCGAATTAAACTGAGATAGTATGGATTGATTCTGATATGGAAAAACTTGTTGAGCTTCTCGGCGGTTTCTGTATCGAATCCAAATCGCTCAACTAAATCTTTTGCACTGTCCACGCTCTGTCTAAGCATTTCTTGCCATAGTTCCATAACGTATGCGCTTGCTCCTTAGAAGTGTTTGGTATAGATGACCAGGTCATCGCCCGGTGCATAGTAATCCTTGATATGAGCTGTCTCTGCGTACTGATGCCGAAGATAGAACTTTCGTGTCGGTTCATACTTCGGCTGTGACGATGTTTCAACAACAAGTAATGTTCCACCCATTCCTTGCACTTGTTGTTCACAATGCTCAAGCAGGTCGCGGCCAATTTTTTTTCTGTGCATGCGTGGATGCACTGCAATCCAATACAGATCATACGTCGATTTTGTCATCGGTGTTGGTCCAACACAATAATATCCTTGAAGAGCGCCGGACTCGTCCACATACGTATACAGGAAATAATCTTTCTGATCTTTCTCATTCGCCGCGATTTCCATCAACTCTATGGCGACGTCAACTTCTTCTTCATGAAAAACTTTCGTCGCGCGAACAATTTCTACTAATTGTGCAATATCAGCCTTTTCAAATTTCCGAATCAGCATACTCTCACTGACGTGTTCGTTCAAGAGCAGTCTCAATAATTTTTGCAAGCATATCTTCAAAGGTCATGCCAGCTGCACGAGCAGAACGTGCAAATCCCGTATCCCGTGAAATATCAGGATTCGGATTCACTTCCAGCACATAAGGAGTGTTCGATGTATCAAGCCGAATGTCCACGCGCGCATAATCGCGGATCTCCATCAACTTATATGCTTGCCGTGCGATATCACGAACCCGCTGCTCCACTTCAGGTGTAAGCTTTGCGGGACAGGTTCCTACCGTACCAATATATTCTGCTGTTCCTTCTACCCATTTTGCGTTGTACGTTACAATTTTTGGATAGTACGGCGGTAACTTTGAAAAATCAATTTCGGAAATCGGAAGAATCGTCGGCTGTTCATTCCCGATGATCGCGACATTTAATTCTCTTCCTTCAATATATTCTTCCACCAAGGCAGGTTGATTATATGTCTTCACAACAAATACAACTCGTTGACGAAGTGATTCGATATCACGCACAACGGATGAATTTTCAATTCCTATGCTTGCATCTTCCCGTGATGGCTTCACAATCATGGGAAAACTCAAACGCAGATCGTCGAGATTAATTTCTTCGGCTCTTTTATAGAGAGCATGACGTGCTGTCGATATTCCATGGGCATCCAAGATCACTTTCGTTCGGACTTTATTCAAACACGTACCGAGCGCAAGTGGTGCGGCACCTGTATAGGGAACATTCATCAGCTCATAAATGCCGGCAACATGCATCTCGTTTATCGCCTGCCCCCTGAGCGATTCACAAAGGTTGAATACAAGATCAACCTTCGTTTCCTCAAGAAATTTGATAAGCCGCTTAATGTCGCCATTGATATTAAAGAGCGATGTGCGATATCCTTTTTGCTGCAGGGCTTCTTGCATCCTTTCACGTTCTTCAACAACACCTATTTCCGATAGGTCTATCACGTTGCCAACAACGCTGGCGATACTAGCTGAGGAAGATGCTAAGGCCATTGCTTGTCCAGCTTCAACAGCGAGCTTTCTCGCTTCATCCGGTTCGACGATCAATTCATTAAAAACTATTGCAATATGTGCCCTTTCTGGCATCAATTTTCTAATCGTTTGTTTGTAAGCCGTATCGTTTAATTCCAGCCTCTAAGACGGTATTTACCATTGCAAGATAATCCATGCCTGCCGCTCTGGCAGCCTGAGGAAAGCAGGAATGTTCATTGGGGTTTGGGAGAATTCCAGGTAAAGGATTCACTTCTAACACATAGGGCCGACCATCTTCATCTAATCGTGTGTCAATTCGGCACCAGTCCCGGCAACGCAAAACCCGATATGTATCGCGGCAAATCCTTTCAATTTCTCTTTGTAATTTTGCTGATATCTTTGCTGGACATTCGTGAACATCGAGAGGATTATCTAATGAATCCCAAATCCACTTTGCTTCATACGAATAGATATGATTGACGCCATCCGGAAGTGAATCAAAGCGAATTTCCACAATCGGTAATACTTGAATATCTAAACCATTTCCGAGAATACTGACAGTAAACTCTCTTCCACTCAGGAATTTTTCGACTATTGCGGGTTCTTCATATTCGAAGAACACTCTCCCCGCCTGTCTGCGAAGTTGTTCGTTTGTGCGCACTACAGATGAGTTAAAAATTCCTTTGCTTGACCCTTCATGCAAGGGTTTAACAATGCATGGAAGGAAATCATCGAAGTTGGATAATTGATCGATAGAATCGATGACAGCAAATGCTGGGGTCGGAATTCTGTAGTAAGCGAGAATTTCCTTCGCACGCGACTTATCAAGACAAATTCCGAGTGTGATTGGATCTGAACCTGTGTATGGAATTCCCAGCATCTCAAGCATCGCTGGAATTTGTGCTTCACGCGATGGTCCTCGAAATCCTTCAGCGATGTTGAAGACAATATCTGGATGTACACAGAGGAGTTTGAAGTAGGCTTCCTCGTTGGCTTCAATAAGAGTAACTTCGTGTTTCAATTCAAGCGCCGTCTTCACGGCGAGAATGGTTTCTTCTGAATCCCATTCTGCATATGTATCAGCTTTCGTCTGTTGAAGATTCGATTCTTCTGCACCGGATTTTTTTCTTCTCTGCAACTGATCCGGATCGCTTTCACTACTCGAACCTTCTTCTCCACTTTCTTTCTTCACATTGTAGACGAGAGCTACGTTCAATCGCTGTAGCAAACGGTACGATCAACCTTTCAAGTGTGGGACTGATCTACTTTGCTGTTTCAATGAACAACAAATGTTGATACTAATATAATCCTTTATAACTTGTTGTCAAGCTTTTTCACTTGTTTAACGAATATTTTTTCGAGAGGGATGTTCGACGAGAGGCGAACAACGATGGAAGATGAGACGATACTAATGTGAGAGACGATTTGAGATTCGAGATTTAAGATTGAAGATCACAGTTTACAGCGTGAAGATTATTCTGATCTGATTTCCGCTTTTTGTTTTCTTCTCAACCAATCTTTCCCAATTCAAGAATTTCTCTGAACTCTTCTTCAAAATGTTTTTTGATACATTCATTCTCCTTCTGACGGAGATGTGGATCATTCTTGATCAGATCAAATGCTTCTTTGCGCGCCAGTGTGACAAGTTCCGAATCATCGATAAGATTGGCGATATGTAATCCAGGCACTCCGCTCTGCTGAGTTCCAAAGAATTCTCCCGGGCCCCGCAGTTTCAAATCCACTTCCGCAATTTTAAATCCATCCACGGTCTGCACCATTGTCTCCAAGCGTGTACGCGCATATTCCTTTTCATCCCGAATTTCTGACATATCCATTCCCTTTGCATGTGCATCGAACCAGCCATAATCTGCGATGAGGATGCAATAGGATTGATCTGCGCTTCTGCCAACACGGCCGCGCAGCTGATGAAGCTGTGCAAGTCCGAAACGTTCTGCGTTTTCAATAATCATAACTGTTGCATTGGGAATATCGATACCGACCTCAATCACCGTTGTCGAAACAAGAATATGAATTTCTCCTTTCTTGAATTTCTGCATCACTTCTTCCTTTGCATCAGATTTCATTTTGCCGTGTAAAAGTCCGAGCTGATACTCTGGGAAGATGTTCTTCTGAAGATGTTCATATTCTGTCGTAGCAGCTTTGAGATCGACCTTTTCCGATTCTTCGATAAGCGGAAAAACAATATATGCTTGTCTCCCACGCTGAATTTCTTCTTTTACAAATTGATAGACCCGCACTTTTTGTTTTTCTGTCCGAAGAGCCGTGCGTACGGGCTTGCGATTTGCCGGCATCTCATCGATCATAGACACCTCAAGGTCCCCGTACAATGTCATTGCGAGGGTGCGTGGAATTGGTGTCGCTGTCATAATAAGCACATCAGGATTTATTCCTTTTAAACGCAATGTAGCGCGCTGCATAACGCCAAACCGGTGTTGTTCATCGACGATAACAAGACCTAGGTTCATAAATTCGACTTTCTCTTCAACCAACGCATGAGTGCCCACCACAATTTGCGCACTCCCCTGTCGGATGTCTTCTAAAACATCCTCACGCAGTTTCTTCCGTTGACCTCCGACGAGCAATCTCACATTTACGGGAAGCCCTTTGAGAAACTCTGTAAGTGTCTGGTAGTGCTGCTCTGCAAGAATTTCCGTCGGCGCCATAAATGCCACCTGCAGACCGTTTTCGACTGCAAGAAGAGCAGCACATAAGGCCACAATCGTCTTTCCGCTTCCAACATCACCTTGCAGAAGCCGGTTCATTGGGTATGGGGATTTTAAATCATCGACAATTTCCCGTAGTACTTTCCTTTGTGCTTTAGTCAATTCAAAATGAAGAGAATGAACAAGTTGATGGGCGAGTTTGCTTTCCACGTCATATGTCAATCCTCGCAGTTGTTGCTGTGCGTTTCGTTTTCGTAACGCCAGCATCAATTGAAGGAAAAAAAGTTCTTCGAACTTGAGTCGTCGACGCGCTATTTCTAATTCCTGAAAATTTCCGGGGAAATGAATGGATCGTATTGCTGATTTTTCATCGCAGAGATCCTGTCGCTGCATTATTTCTAATGAGAGTGTTTCATCAACAGCAGAGAGATGATGATCAACTGCGTTACGGATGATGCGCCGAAATCCGCGGCTATCAAGTCCGACTTTTTCAAGCTCGGCACTGGAACGATACTTAGGGATAATACTGCCGGTATTGAATAGTTTTCCCCAATCCGGTTCATCCTCCTCAGCGCTTTTTAATCGATCGTACTGTGGATGGACGAATTGCGGACGATTCAGTTTATCCAATGTGGGGATGGCCGATAGTGCAAGGAATTCTCCATGTTCAAATGCATTCTTCAGCCACTGAAATCCCTCAAACCAAACACAAGTTAAGAAGCCACTGTCATCCTTAACAGTAAGAAAAAAAATAAGCTTGTTGCCGCGCCGAGTACGCCTTGCTTCCTGGCGATATACTTCAGCGAAAATGGTGACCGGTTTGCCTTTTTCTACATGCATACGAAGGTCGGCAATACGGACAATTTGGCTGCGGTCGAGATACCCGCGCGGAAAGTAGAAAAAAAGATCCCTTTTGCTCTGGATGCCGAGGTTTGTCAATGCCTCTGCCCGCCTTGGTCCGACACCTTTTATATATTGAAGAGGCGGCTGTATATTCGGACGGTACTTCACTTCATCATTCTGTTCGTTGTATATATTTTCGAAAATGCTGAAGGAAGATAGCCAAAGAGCTATTGAAATTCAAACGTAGTGCAGGTGGATTACGTATTGTATATATAATAACAAAGCCCGATACCGTTCCTATTGATCAGAACAGAATCGGGCTTTTGCTCAATTACTCTTAGTAATCACATGCTCTACGCCAGCTTATCCGCTATCTTTTTGGGCGGAAGGCGCATCCGCCCTCCTGCCAAAGTAGAACGTCGGGTAGGCCTTTGGCGGAAATTATTTCATCAACAGCCCCGCTCAAAAACAGCGGTTCCGCTTTCAAGGAACCCCGAAAAAACGGAATCCCTGCCTGCGGCAGGCAGGCTAAGAAGCGGGAGATGCAAAAAATGCGCGGTGAAATGCCAACGTCATCGACATCGGCTACACTAACCTTCGGAAGGTTACAGAATGTTCCACACCGTCACTTTCCATCCAACACTTCCCTTACTACTTTCAGAACTTTCTTGAGATCATACGGTTTATAGAGAAAATGTTGTACTCCAGCTTTCAGAAATTCTGATTTCATTTCCGGATCAAGAAAACCTGTCGCCAGGATAATGTGTTCATTCGGATTGATTGTTTTGATCCGTTGACACACCTCCAGGCCGGTTATAGTAGGCAATCCAAGATCGGTAAGCACAAGAGCGATATCGGTTTTTCTCTCTTGATAGATTTTCAATGCCGTCAGTCCATCCTCGGCAGAAAGAACTTTGTATCCCTTTTCCACAAGCACCATCCGAAGAGACATCATAAGCATCTCTTCATCCTCTACAACCAACAATGTCTCTGTTCCGCCCGGAATATCTTCCAACGTTTCTTCATCTTTTACACTGATTGGCTCTGCGACTTGCAACACGGGTAGATAGAACCGGAAGGTCGTTCCCTTGCCAAGTTCGCTTTCCACATCAATAAATCCTTTATGAGTTTGAACAACGCCGAACACCACAGCTAATCCCAATCCTGTTCCTTTTCCTATTCCCTTCGTTGTG
>Ga0187886_1000322_pt1 | contig 61527 bp, 74 predicted proteins | sample June2016WEW_20_1_FD_133001 | JGI IMG/M metagenome (GOLD analysis project Ga0187886, IMG submission 133001) | Peatland microbial communities from SPRUCE experiment site at the Marcell Experimental Forest, Minnesota, USA - June2016WEW_20_150 | ecosystem: Environmental > Terrestrial > Soil >... | reverse complement strand
GTGTAATCCTGCAGGTGCTCGCGGTCAATGCCTTCGTTGCGGAAGATGCGGCCGATCTCAAAGACCTTGTCAAAACCACCCACAAGCAAGCGCTTCAATGGCAGTTCAAGCGAGATGCGCAGATAAAAATCTTCGTCAAGTGTGTTGTGGTGCGTCCTGAACGGCTCCGCTTCCGCGCCGCCCGGTAGAGCTTCTAAAACCGGCGTTTCCACTTCCAAAAATCCTTCTTTCTTGAATACCGCGCGAAATGTCTCCCAAAAAATCGTTTTTTTATGGAAAAGCTCACGCAGTTCCGGCGTCGCGATCAAATCCAAATAGCGCTTGCGCAGGCGGATATCTTCGTCCTCAAGCCCCGCCCACTTGTCCGGCAACGGGAGCAAGCTTTTCGCCGCCATTTGCAATCCCCGCACCTCCAAGCTTTTCTCGCCCCGCTTCGTTTCAAAAAGAACGCCCGTCGCCGAAACAAAATCGCCGAGGTCCAAAACCGACCGCCAAAATTCCAGGCCTTTCACATCCTTCAAGACATCATCTTTCAGCACGATCTGGATCTGCCCGCTTTCGTCCGCAAGGTCCGCGAAGATGATCTTTCCCTGGTCACGCATGCTCCGCAGCCGCCCCGCAAGCGAAACCGTTTTGCCCGCCTCGGCAAGCTTCGCAAAACCGTCCAACGCCTCGCCGATCGCATGGCTCCGCGGCACCCGCGCCGGATACGGATCAATCCCCGCCTTACGGATCAGTTCTAATTTTTTCCGCCGCTCCTTGATTATCTCTTCAAGCATCCCCCTCATGATACCATCACGTTTAGTATTACGAAAATTGACATTTTCATCGCCGTATTCTATATCTTAGGTAGCCAAAGGAGGTGATGAGGATGCGATCAATTCCTCATGTTCGGTTCGATATTGCAGTAAGAAGGGGGGCGTTAGTTCCGATACCCCTAGGCGAAACTCCCAGAACCGAGTTCCGTCGGCGGGCGTTTCCTCTCGATCCCAAGATTGGCCCGCACAACCGCTATGCCTTGTTGAATCTCTATGCGCTCGCCAGGGTGGGCAACGGAGAGAAAGCCGCTGTGAGAATGTTCCAGCACATCCGTGAGCGACTCTCGCTCGAGCCGTGCGCACGAAAATGCGCGGCCGTCCCGGCGTTGAACGTCGGGTGGATGGTGCCGTCGGTCAACCCCGAGGCACCCCCTGGCACCGTGCAGTGCTGGTATTGTGGCTGTCAGCCCAGCAACGGCAGCGGGGCGTGACGGGGGAAAACCCTGTCCCGCGCCGGAGGGGGGCGTGTGCGCGACGCACGCTCCCCTTTTTCATAAAAATCAGCACTATTCTATCTTCAAAATCTCAAACGTCGCAATCCCCGCCGGCGTCGTAACCTCAACCGTCTCCCCTGCCTTTTTCTTCAAAAACGCCCTTCCGAGCGGCGATTCGTCGGATATCTTGCCTTCTTCCGGTTTCGCCTCGTGCGAACCCATGATCGTGTAGCTCATTGTTTTTTCGCCTTTGCGAACCACCACGGTAGAACCGACCGTAACCGTATCGCCGCCCTCCAATTTTTTGATCGTCACCGCCTCCTTCAAGAGGTCTTCGAGCTCGGCGATCCGCATCTCAACGCTCGCCTGCTCTTCGCGCGCCTCCACGTATTCGGAATTCTCCGAAAGGTCGCCGTATTCTTTCGCCTGCTTCAACCGCTCCGCCACCTCAACCCGCTTTTTATTTTTTAGCGTTGCGAGTTCCACTGTGAGCTCTTCGAGCCGCTCCTTCGTAAGATATTGTTTGGCCATTAGTTCCTAAGGATACTCTCTTTGTATGCTCCTGTCCAGAGCCACCAGCGGATGGCGATGGTCTCCCATAGTACCTTCACATAGGCTGATGCCTTCACGTGGGAACGGATATCGTTCACCCAGTGCACGGGGACCTCTTTGATCCGGTATCCTGCTTTTTTGGCGAGCGAAAGGGTCTCCACATCAAACCCCCACCCCGCTATGCGCGACCCTTCAAACACTTTCCTTGCCGCTTCTTCCGTAAACGCTTTGAATCCGCACTGCGTATCCCATAATCCCGGTAGCAGTAAAAGCTGTATGAAAAGATTCCCCATTTTCCCGGGGATTTGTTTATAGAGCGGCTCCGGCGGATCAAGCTTTGCCCCCGCGACCGCCCGCGAGCCGATCACCACTTCGTATCCCTCCTTGAAGAAGGGTATCATCTGGTCAAACTGGTCAATTGACGTGGAATTGTCGGCGTCGGTGAAAAGCCGGATCGCGCCATTCGCAAGCAGCATCCCCTGCCGCACCACGCCGCCCTTCCCTTTGTTTTCAACATTATCGATCAGCTTCAAGTTCTTCACTGCTTTCGTCATGTTCCGCACGACCTCTGCCGTATTATCTTTTGAGCCGTCGTTCACCACCAAAATTTCGTAGGAATATGGCGCGCTCGCCAAATGCCTATCTATGTCTAAAAGTGTCGCAGGAACCCGTTCCGCCTCGTTATAGGCCGGAATGATGATGGAGAGATATGGTTTTGCCATGATTATAAAAAGGTTAAGACCAAGGGGCCGTTCTTTGTGACCGCCACGGTGTGCTCAAAATGCGCCGAAAGCGAGCCATCGGCCGTCGCCCAGCTTTCATCGCGCAGCTGCCGCAGGGCGGGCTTGCCCGCCGCAAACATCGGCTCTATGGCAAGGACCACGCCCTCGCGCAATTCCTCACCGCCGCCCTTCTGCCCAACATTCCAAACGGTCGGGTCTTCGTGAAGCGTGCGGCCGATGCCGTGTCCCGTAAGTCCTTCAGCCACAACATACCCGCTTTTTTTCGCTCCTTTCGTAATCACATATCCAATGTCGCCAAGCGTTTTTCCAACCTTGGTCTCCGCAATCGCCGCGCGGAGCGCTTCTTCCGTTGTTGTCATAAGTCGCTTCGCTTCCTTGCTGATCTTTCCTACCCCCACCGTAAGCGCTGCATCCGAATAAAATCCTTTGTACAAAAGGCCGAGGTCAAGCTTTATAAGATCCCCGTCTTTGATCACGTATTCCGACGGCTGGCCGTGCACAACAACGCTGTTCACTGAAGCGCATAAGGAATAGGGATACGCCCGCTGCGCGCCCGCAGGGCGATAATGCAAGAACGCCGGCTTCGCGCCGGATTTATGGATCAATTGATAGGCCAGGCGATCAAGCGATTTCGTAGTGACGCCCGCGCGCGTTTCCTCCGCAAGCCGCGCAAGCACCGCCGCAAGCCGCCGCCCGCCCTCCGCCATAACCCCTATTTCTTCAGACGTTTTTAATATGAGCATAGATGCGCCCCATCACTTTGTATGGTGCGGGACGGCCGTCAATGTGAAATATCTTGTAGCCACGCTTTTTCGCAAAATCAAGAACCGGCAATGTCCGCTCGTTGTGCTCACGAAGACGGCGCTTGGTGGTCTCCGGCGTATCCAAGCTCCGTCGATAAAGAGGACTTCCACAAACGGGGCACCACTTTGCCTTTACTTTAGGGTAAAACGCCACAAGGAGGAAATAACCGCAGACGGGGCACACCATGCGCCCGCCGTTCCTGCGCAAGGAAAACTCCGCAGGAATTTCAAGAGAAAATACAAAGATATTCTTCTTGCCGTATGCTTTTTCCAAAGCAGGAAATTCCCGCTCCGCCTCATATATCGTCCGCGGCGAACCACTGAAAATAATTCCCATGTTCGCCGCAGCCACCTGCTTGATCTGTTTCACAACCTCGCGTGTTACAAAGCTCGGCGTCATCCACTTCCCGCTTTCAAACAGCTTCCGCTCCCGCTGAATCACCTTTTCTTTTTGGCGCCCCGGATCATGCACCACCGACTCACAAAATTTCCCCGTATCAAAGTGAATGCTGCCCAATTTGGTAGCCAAAAGATTTGCCTGCGTCCCCTTCCCCGCCCCCGGCGGCCCATACAAGACCACAACGATTTTTCTCATGAAGTGATTGTAACAAAAAACCGGAGGAAATTCAAAACCGCCCCCTGCGAGGCGGTCTTGCAAACCTCATGGCGCAGGCCTATTCTATCCCCTCATACTCGCGAACGGTCAATTGCGAATCCACCTGCCTCATCGTCTCCAAAGCCACCGCGACCACGATCAAAATTGCCGTGCCGCTGATCGTCAAAACCGCGACACCCGTAACGGCCTGCACGATGATCGGCAAAATCGCCACAAGACCGAGGAAAATCGCTCCCCAGAACGTGATGCGATTCACGATGCTCCCGAAGAACTTCTCCGTACTCTCGCCTGGACGGATGCCCGGCACGAACCCGCCGCTCCGCTGCAAGTTTTTCGCCACTTCCTCGGGATTGAACGTAATAGAGGTATAGAAATACGTGAATACAAAGACCAGCAAGAAATAGAAGATGCCGTACCAAAGCTGATTACTGACGAAGGCCGCCGCGAAGGCGTTGACCTTCAATCCCCACGTCGGCGAAAAGATAGAAACGATCCAGGCCGCGAACTGCGGAAAAAGCAAGACCGAAATCGCGAAGATCAACGGGATCATGCCCGCCTGGTTCACCTTGAGCGGCAGGTAGCTCTGCGCGCCGCCGTACATCTTATTCCCGCGCACGCGCCGCGCATAGGCCACAGGGATCTTCCGCTCGCCCTCATTCAAATAAACGATGCCCGCGATCAAGAACACGGCTACCACCGCGAAGCCCAAATAGGTCGTGAGCAACGTCGGCGTGTACGAAACGACGGCGGTTCCGACGAAGGACGGTATGCGGGCAAGAATACCGGCCAAGATGATGAGCGAAACCCCGTTCCCCACCTTCTGTTCCGTAATAAGTTCTCCCAGCCACAGTGCGATCATGGAGCCGCACGCGATCACGATCACGTTCGTCACGAACGCGAACGCGGCCGGCCGGTCGATCACGCCCTGCGAAATGAGAAGAGTCAAAAAACCGTAGCCGTTCACAATAGCGAGCGGCACCGTTAAGAGCCGCGAATATTGGTTGAACTTCGCCTGGCCGCGCGCGCCCTCTTCGTAGTACATTTCTTTGAACTTCGGAAAGATGATGGTCAAAAGCTGCATGATGATCGTCGCCGTGATATAGGGACCGACTCCCAGCATCATCACTGAAAGATTGGACAAGCCGCCGCCGGAAAAGAAGTTCAAAAAGCCGAAGAGCTGGTTGGAATTGAAATAGGTCGCGAGCCGCGCGGCATCCACGCCCGGGATCGGGATCGCCGCGAACACGCGGTACGCGACGAGCAGCCCCGCAACGATCAATATCTTGTTGCGCAGGTCTTTGACTTTGAAGATTTGAAGGAACCGGTTCATGGGCAAAAATTATTTCACGCTCCCGCCTGCTTTTTCAATTTTTATTTTCGCGCTTTTGGAAACCTTAAGGCCCTGCACGTCCACAGGGAAAGCGATCTCCCCGCCGCCAAGCAGCTTTATCTCACCCTTGAAGTTTTTTCCCACGAGACCGGCAACCTTAAGTAATTCTTGATTGAGCGAGAGAGGCCCTTTCCCCCGTGTAAACGATTTGATCTTCAGGGAAAGATCTCCCAGATTAAGAACCGTGTTCTTCTCGGTTTTTGGAATATTCCTGAAACCGCGGCGCTTCGGCAGCCGCATGATCAGATCGCGCTCGGCGGGATAGAGCCGCCGCCCGGCGCGGGATTTCTGCCCCTTCACGCCGCGGCCGGAATAACTGCCGCGCTTGCCGCTTCGCCCGATCCGCTGTGTCTTCTTTTTAATTGAAGGAATTTCGTGGAGCTGCATGTTAGGCTTTCAGTTTTTTGAGTGCTTCAATGGTCGCCATGGCGTTCGTGAGCTTGTTCGGTGTCCGCCCCAGGCACTTCGCTGTCGCGTCCTTGATACCCGCAAAAGAAAGCACAAAGCGGACGGCGCCGCCTGCCCGGAGACCATGCCCGGGGCTCGCGGGCTTTACCAGCACCTTCGCCGCGCTGTATTTCGCGATCACTTCGTGCGCGATAGTGCGGCCATCCTTCAAGTTGACCGTCATAATATTCTTCTTCGCATCGGTCTTTGCCTTCGCAACCGCCTGCTGGACATCCAATCCCTTTGCAACGCCGATGCCGACGCGGCCCCGCTCGTCACCCAGGACAATCGTGCAGCGGAAACGGAAGCGTTTGCCTCCGGCCACGACGCGTGTCACGCGGCGCATGTCAAGCACGCGCTCTTTGAATTCCTCTTTTTTTACGATCTTTGGGCCGCGATCCGGCCGCCGGTTATGCTGTTGTGGTTGTGGCATAAAAGTATTACATCTTCAGCCCTCCTTTTTTCGCCCCTTCGGCAAATTGTTGTATTCTCCCATGGAATTTCGACGATCGGCGGTCAAAAACAACACGCGCAATCCCCTTCTCCAGCGCTTTTTTGGCAAGCGCCTCGCCGGTGGCGAACGCCTGCACGCTCTTCGTCCCCTTCACTGCCGCCCCACCCTTGCCAAAGCTTGAAACGGCCACAATAGTATGATTTTTTACGTCATCAACAAGCTGGGCGTACACATAGCGATTACTGCGGCTTACGACCAACCGAGGCACCGAAGCGGTGCCGTAAAGACGGGCGCTTACCCGCGCCGCGCGGCGTATTCTCTTTTGATTAAGTTTCTTTCTTGCGTTCATGGTCTTTGTAGTAATTAGGCAGCCGTCCCTGTCGCGGCAGCCTTCTTTCCGACTTTCCTTTGGATCACCTCCCCCCGATAATGAATACCTTTCCCCTTATATGGTTCCGGCTTCTTCAGGGCACGGATCTCTGCGGCCACCCGGCCCACCAGGTCCTTATTAAGACCCGCTACCTTAATCGTACTCTTCTCGAGCGTAACGGAGGCGCCTTCGGGAATTTTCATGCGGACCGGCTCTGCGTAGCCAAGATAAAATATGAGGTCTTTCCCCTCAAGCACCGCGCGATAACCCACGCCTTCAACTTCCAATATCTTCAAAAAACCTTCCGTCACTCCCTGCACGGCATTCCTTGCGAGCGCCCAGGTTGTTCCTGCGTCGGCCCCGCTCATCCAAAGATTTTCTCCTTCTATTTTTGCCGTGACCGTGGGCGCGATCTTCACCCTTTCTTCGCCCTTCGGCCCCTTCACCGTCAAAAAACCGCCGTCAATGCGCACGGTCACCCCGCTCACTATTTTTATCGGTTTTTTGACCAGTCTGCTCATAGTTACCAGATCTCGAACAGATATTCTCCGCCGACCTTGTTCTTTTTGGCTTCTCTTTCGGTCATGATCCCCCTTGAGGTCGAGAGGACGCCAATGCCATACCCCTGTTTCACGCGGCGCAAACTGCGATAATCCATATACTGGTGCCGGCTTGGCTTGCTTATGATCTTGAAATCGTTCATAGCGCTCTTTTTGTCGCGGTACGATAAGCGGACCACCACCATGCTCCTTTTGCCGATCGTCTCCCGCTCCACGCTTTTCAGATAGCCCGCTTCCACAAGCAATTTCAAGACCGCAAAATCCATTTTGGAAAAAGGAAGGGCAAGCTTCTCCTTGTGCGCCTGCATTGCATTTTTGATTTCCGACAAAAAATGGTAGTACATTGTGGTTACCAGCTTGCTTTTTTTATTCCCGGAATTTCCTGGTTGGTCGCCATCTCGCGAAAACAGATCCGGCAGATGCCGAAGGTGCGCATATACCCGCGCTTGCGACCGCAACGGAAACAGCGCCGCACGATGCGGGAGGAAAACTTCGGCTGCTTTTTGCTGCGTGCAATGACGGATTCTTTTGCCATGTTATTGCTTCTTTAAGGGAACGCCGAGCGTTCGAAAAGTTTGGAGCGCTTGTGCGCGATTCTTCCTCCGGGGCACCAGGGCGATCCCGAGAGAGAAGGAAACCGGCGATTCTTCCGGCGCGATCTCCGGAAAGACGAACTGTTCCCGAATGCCCGCATTCAGCGCGCCGCCCTGGTCGATGTTCCTGAGATCCAGACCATTGAAGTCTCTCACGCGAGGCAATACTATGGTAATCAATCGCCCAAAAAAATCAACCATTTTATCGCTGCGGAGCGTTACCCGAAGCCCCACGATCTGCCCTTCGCGCACCTTGAATCCGGCGATGGATTTCTTCGCCTTCCGCACCTGCGGCTTCTGGCCGGTGATCAAAGCGAGGTCGCGCGAAACCTGCGCCAGCGCTTTTTCCTCAAAATTCGGCGTCTGGCTTAAGCGGCCGACACCCGCATCAACCACGATCTTCTCTAAAAATGCTTTAATTTTCTTCTTGTCCATGGTTAGGTGTTAACTTTGCATTTCTTGCAGTAACGAACCTTTCGCGGACCGTCCATATGGAAGCCCGCGCGCGTCGGATTCTTACAGTTCGAGCAGACGAGCATCACCTTCGAGACCGGCATCGGACGGGGCACAAGCACCGTTTCCCCTTTTTGTCCCTGCTTTTTCGGGCGTGAACGCTTCTTGAACACGTTCAACCCTTCGATGACCACTCGTCCTTCGTCGGGAAGCGCATGTAAAACGGTCCCGATCTTCCCGCGATCCATGCCGCTCATTATTTTTACTTGATCTCCCTTTTTTATGTTCATGGCAATAAATAATTTAGACGATCTCTTCCGCCATCGTCATTAATTTTTCGTACCCTTTTTCCTTAAGTTCGCGCGGGAGCGGGCCGAAAATGCGGGTCGCAATCGGTTCTTTTTTGGCATCGATCAGAACGACCGCATTTTCGTCAAAGCGGACATAGGAACCGTCGCGGCGGTGGATCGCATTTTTGGTGCGGACGACAAGCACTTTGACCACATCCTTTTTCTTCACGCTCTTCCGCGGCTCCGCCGCCTGCACGGACGTAACGATGACGTCGCCAACGCCCGCATAGCGGTGACGCGTGCCGCCGAGGATCCGAAAACAACGGACCGTTTTTGCGCCGGAGTTGTCTGCCACTTTTAATATGGAGCGTTCCTGGATCATGGGTTATTTTGAAACTTTTCCGACGATCTTCCACCGCTTCTCCCGCGAGAGCGGCCTCGTTTCTTCGATCACCACCTTGTCGCCTTTTTTATATTCGTTGTTCTCGTCGTGCGCCTTGAATTTCGTCGTCACGCGGTAATATTTAAGGTACTTCGGATGCTTTTTCAGGCGGTCAACGGCAACGACGCGCGTCTTCTGCATCTTGTCGGAAACGACGACGCCCGCGATCCTTCGTTTTTTATTTTGTTTCGTTTGCGCGTTCATGGATGAAGGTTTTTATTCTTGCGACTTTTTTCTTGAGCTCCTTGATCTCGGTGATGTCCTTGACCTTGCCGGCAGCAAGATCGAATTTGAGCGCCCGCAGTTTCTCGTTGGCATCCGTGATGAGGTGGACAAGTTCTTCGATCGGCCGGTGTTTTAATTCCTGGACGTCTTTCTTTTTCATGGTTATTTTTTGATAACTCTGGTCTTGACCGGCAATTTGAAAGAGGCAAGACGGAGCGCTTCCCGCGCGGTCTCCTCTGGAACGCCGTCAACTTCAAAAAGTACGCGGCCCGGACGCACGGGGAATACATAATGGTCCACGCTCCCCTTGCCGCCGCCCATCGTGGTCTCGGGCGGCCGGAGCGTGACCGGCTTGTCGGGAAAAACGCGGATCCACACCCGTCCACTGCGTTTCATGAAGTTCGTGATGGCCTTCCGCGCCGCCTCGATCTGGCGCGACGTGAGCCACGTCGCCTCGAGCGCCTTTATACCGTACTCGCCGTAGGCAAGGCCAAGCCCGCGCGTTTCGACTTGGCGGCTCCGCGAGCGCCCCTTTTGCCATTTACGATGTTTGACTTTTTTAGGGATAAGCATGGTTATTGGTTGCTCTCGTCCTGTTTTTTCTTGTTGAATATTTCTCCTTTATAGATCCAGACGCGGATGCCGATCGTGCCATAGGTAGTGTAGGCGGTCGCTTTCCCGTAATCAATGTCGGCGCGCAGGGTCTGGAGCGGCAGCGAACCGCGCGAGAGCCATTCGTGGCGCGCGATCTCGTTCCCGTCCAACCGGCCGCCCAAGAATATTTTTACCCCTTTCGCGTCCTTGTTTTGCGCCACTTGTTCAAGATATTTCTTCATGGTGCGGCGGAAGGACATCCGCTTTTCAAGGTCCCAGGCGATCTGCTGGGCCACGTACGGCGCCGAGATCTCCGAACGCTTCAACTCCTCAACGTTCACCGAAAGCACCACTGGCGCTTTGTTCTTGCGCACCTTCCGGATCGCATCGGCGATCGCCTTGTTCAGCTCTTCCACCCCCTTCCCGCCGCGGCCGATCACAAGCCCCGGCCGGGCCGCCTTCACGAACACGCGGAGGGTGCTCTGCGTGCGTTCGATCTCCACCGCGGAAATGCCCGCGAGACCGATCTTTTTCTTGATCACTTTCCGGATCGCTTCGTCCTCCTCCAGATATTTTGCATAGCTGCCCTTAATGAACCAGCGCACTGGCCAGTTCTTCGTGATCCCCAACCGAAATGAAATTGGATGTATTTTCTGTCCCATGGTTATTTAGATGCTCTTGATTTTGGATTGAACATCCGCTTGAAGAATCCGCCGCCTTTCTTTTTTTCGCTGGTCTCTTCTTTGGGTTTTACTTCCGGCTTCACCCGCTTGTTCTTCGCGGGTTTCTCGCTGCCCGGCGGCAATTTCACCTTCTTCGGTACGACGATCTTGTATTTCGGCGTGAGGTTCTCGTTCAAGCCCAAGACCAGCGTCACGTTGCTCATTTTTTTCTGGATCGGCGATGCCGAACCGCGCGCACGGGGCAGGAACCGCTTGATCATCGGCCCCTGGTCAACGCGGAGGTCCGCAATGAAAAGATGGTCGGGATTCCACCGCTTGTTGCTTTTGGCGTTTGCCACCGCAGAACGCAAAAGTTTCAAAAGCGGCTTTGCCGGGCGGCGACGCTGCACTAAAAGTTGCGCTTCGGCATCGTTCGCCGAAAGCCCCTTCACCAGATCTGCCACGCTTCGCACTTTCCGCGGCGCGATCTTCAAATAGTTCAATTTTGCGATCTGTTGTTCCATGGTTTATTTTTTTGCCGGTTCCGTCTTTGCCGCAGCGGCCTGGGCTTTCTGCGTTTCTGCGGCTTTGATCTCCAATTCCTTCTGTATCTTGCCGCCGTGCCTCGTGAACTTTCGCGTCGGCGAAAATTCGCCCAAACGGTGCCCTACCATTTCTTCGGCGATCTTCACTTCAATGAAGATCTTTCCGTTGTGCACGCCGAACGTATAGCCTACCATTTCTGGCGCTATCTCCGAAGCCCGCGACCAGGTCTTTATGACCGACGCGCTCTCCGGTTTTATTTTTGCAATTTTCTTCAAAAGCCGTGCGTCAACGTAAGGGCCTTTTTTGAGGGAGCGTGACATAAGAGTAATGATTTATTTCTTCCTCCGCTGGAGAATGAATTTACTCGACCGTTTCTTTCGATTGCGGGTCTTGTGGCCGCCGGTTATCTTCCCCCACAGGGTCTTCGGCTTTCTCGTGCCGCGCGGCTGGCTACCTTCGCCGCCGCCGTACGGGTGATCCACCGGATTCATTGCCTTGCCGCGGACGGTCGGCCGGATGCCAAGCCACCGCGAGCGGCCTGCTTTCCCGATCGAAACCAGGTTCCATTCGGCGTTCGAGAGCTGGCCAATGGTTGCAAGCCCATTCCAAAGCACGCGCCGCACTTCGCCCGAAGAAAGCTTCAGATCGGTGTAGCCATCGGCATTCGCAAGCACTTCCGCATACGAACCCGCCGAGCGCGCGAGCTGTCCGCCGCGGCCGGGAGAAAGCTCTATATTGTGCACCTGGTAGCCAACCGGAATGTTCTTTAATTTCATGCGATTGCCGATCGCGAGCGGCGCCGATTCCGCCGTCATGATCTCCGTGCCTACCTTCATGCCTTCCGGCGCCAAAACATAGGCGCGGTTCCCATCCGCATATTTCACGCGCGCAATGAACGCCGTGCGGTACGGATCGTATTCCAGGGTCTCCACAAGCGCCTTTACGCCCAAACGATCCTGTTTGAAATCAATCATGCGGTACCGTTTCTTGTTCCCGCCGCCCTGGTGGCGCACGGTGATGCGGCCCTGCGAGTTGCGGCCGGCATTGGATTTTAATTGTGTAAGGAGCGGCTTCCACGGGCGCACGCCGGAGAGCCCCCGATAATCGGAGCCCGTCATACTGCGCCGCGATGGCGTGGTTGGTTTATATATCTTCATATTATTGGATGTCTATTTTTTGGCCGGCCTTCAGGGTGACGATCGCTTTCCGGTATCCCTTCTGCGCTCCCTTGATGTTTGCGCCGAACCGCTTCCGTTTTGCCGGACGATTCACGACATTCACGGCGACCGCATCCACTTTATAGACCGCCTTCACCGCCTTTTTGATCTCTTGCTTTGTCGCTCCGGGCTCCACAATGAAAACATACTTACCGAGCGCGGAGAGTTCGGTGGATTTTTCCGTCACCCAGGGTTTTTTAATAAGAAAGACGCTGGTCATGATTTTATCCTTTGTAATGTTTCTCGATCAGGGCAATCGCTTCTTTATCAAGGAAAAGGTTTTTGTAATTCAACACATCCAGAACATTGAGCGATGCGGCGTCAACCGCCTTTGCTTTCTGCAAATTGGAGGAAGCGCGGAACAAGTTCTTGTTCGCTGCGTTTTCCACAAGCAGCACGTCGTACCGTTTCGCGGTCTTCTTCATATTCAAAAGCGCGGCGAGCACCGATGCCAGTATTTTCGTCTTTGGGGCCGAAAGCGCAAAATTTTCAAATACCTTCACCTCGCCGTCTTTCATCTTCCGCGAAAGCGCGGAGAAAAGCGCCGAGTGTTTCATTTTCTTGTTCACTTTTTGGGAATAATCGCGTTCCTTGCGCGGTCCGTGCGCCTTACCGCCGCCCACCCACAAGGGTGACCGGATGGAACCGTGCCGCGCGCGGCCGGTCCCCTTCTGGCGCCACGGCTTTCTGCCGCCGCCACGCACTTCGCTGCGATCCTTCGCGTGCGCCCACGGGTCGCGCGCATTCGCCTGTTGCGCCTCCAAAACCTGTTTTATCAAAACCGGGTTCCAGCGCGCGCCGAAAACGCTCTCCGGCAATTCCACCGTCCCCACTTTTTCGTTCTTCAAATTGTAGACGTCGGCGTTCATTTTCTTATTTTCTGATCTCGAGCAGGCCGCCGCGCGCGCCCGGCACCGCGCCGCGCAAAAAGATCAGATTTTTTTCCTTATCAATCTCGGCAACGACCAAATTCTTTATCGTCACGCGGTCCGTACCCATATGCCCCGCCATGCGGCGGCCGGGCACCACACGCTGAAACGCGGTGGAACCGATGGACCCCGGCGCGCGGAAACGGTTCTTTTGGCCGTGCGTCTTCGGCCCCCCGCTGAAGCCGTGCCGTTTCACAACGCCCTGGAATCCGCGGCCCTTCGTGATCCCGCTCACCAAAACTTTCTCGCCCTCTTTGAACGCATCGACGGTCACCGCATCCCCTGCTTTGAACTTCCCCATTTCAATCGGATGCGCCGCGCGATTGCGGAATTCGTGCTTTGTCTTCCCAAGCGAAACCTGGACGGCTTCGTATCCGTCCTTCTCTTTGGTCCGAATGGTCGTCACCGCATTCGCTTCCGCGCGAACCACGGTCACGGGGACCACTTTCCCATCCTTCCAGATCTGCGTCATTTTCACTTTTTTTCCAAGAATGAAGGACATCGCTTTGAATAATGTCTTGCGGATTAAAAAATCCGGGCTGCCCCCGGACCCTTACGCAATCTAACCCATGAACCCGTGTTTTACACGGGATCGCTCAGAAATAACGAAATTCGTCTTCCGAGATAGGTAAATATTGGCATAAAACGTCCGAGGAAACCTTGAGGAGAGTATAGCAAAACGGGGCGAAGCGTCAAGGCCAAATCAAAAACCGCCCTTGCGGGCGGTTTTTGCAATTTCTTTCAGACCGCTTCTATACCATTTTCACTTCCACATCCACGCCTGCCGGAAGATTCAGATTAGAAAGCGATTCAATAATCTTCTGGCTGGGGTTCAGGATCTCCACTAGGCGCTTGTGCACCCGGAGTTCGAACTGTTCGCGCGAGTCCTTATGGACGAACGTGGAACGGTTCACGGTGTAGTGTTTGATCTCCGTCGGCAAGGGAATCGGACCGACCACCTTCGCATCGTTCCGCTCGGCCGCCTCAATGATCTGGCGTGCCGAATTATCAATCAACTTGTGGTCGTAGGACTTTATCCTCAACCGGACTTTTTGCGGTGTTTCCGATTCCTTTTTTGCCATGATTATTTTACGATCTTCGTAACCGCACCCGCACCAACGGTCTTGCCGCCCTCGCGGATGGCAAAGCGCTGTTTGTCCTCAAGCGCAACCGGTGAGATAAGCTTCACGGTGATCGTCACGGTGTCGCCAGGCATCACCATTTCGGTTCCCGTGGGCAAGGTCACTTCGCCCGTCACGTCGGTCGTGCGGATATAGAACTGCGGCTTGTAACCGGTAAAGAACGGCGAGTGGCGTCCGCCTTCCTCTTTGGAAAGCACGTACACCTCGGCGGAAAATTCGGAGTGGGGCGTCACCGTGCCGGGCTTTGCGATCACCTGGCCGCGCTCCACGTCTTCTTTCTTCAAGCCACGGAGCAGGGCGCCGATATTGTCGCCCGCAATGCCTTCGTCCAAAAGCTTGTTGAACATTTCAATGCCCGTAACGACCGTCTTTGTCGTCGGTTTCAATCCAACGATCTCCACTTCTTCGTTCACTTTCACCTTTCCACGCTCCACGCGGCCGGTCACGACCGTGCCGCGGCCCTCGATCGAGAAGATGTCTTCGATCGGCATAAGGAACGGCTTGTCGACTTCGCGGACCGGCGTAGGAATATAGTCGTCCAACGCCTTCACGAGGTCCAGTATCGGCTTTGCATCGGGATCGTCGACGGAAGTCACGTTCAATGCTTTCAGCGCCGAACCGCGGATCACGGGGGCGTTATCACCGTCAAAGTGATACTTCTTCAAAAGCTCGCGCACTTCGGATTCCACGAGGTCAATGAGCTCCGGATCGTCCACCTGGTCGCACTTGTTCAAGAATACAACGATCTTCGGCACGCCCACCTGGTATGCCAAAAGAATGTGCTCCCGCGTCTGCGGCATCGGGCCGTCGGTCGCGGCGACCACGAGGATCGCACCGTCCATCTGGGCGGCACCCGTGATCATATTTTTGATGTAGTCCGCATGCCCCGGCGCGTCAATGTGCGCATAGTGGCGCTTCTCGGAAGAATATTCCGAGTGGTGCAGCGCGATCGTAATGCCGCGCGCTTTCTCTTCCGGCGCGTTGTCGATCTGATCAACGCCCTCTTCTTTCTTCGCCAAACCCTTTTTGAACAAAATGTGTGTGATCGCGGCGGTCAAGGTCGTCTTTCCGTGATCCACGTGCCCGATCGTGCCGACGTTGACGTGCGGCTTGGACCGGTCAAATTTTTCTTTTTCTGCCATTTGTTTTTATTTATTTTATTTTTATTTGTATTGTGCCTCCCCTTCCAATAAAAACAGCTTGTAAAGCTGTGGAAAACCTTAACCAATCGACCTGTTTTTTACCCTTGGTCAGGGATGCGTACCATGCTATTGTAGGGCAATTTCGCCGTTTTTGTCAAATGGGGAAAAGAAAGCGCCGCCGAAGGAGATCTCTCCTTCGGCGGGCTACTTATTTCTGAACTGTTTCAGTTTGTTGTTTCCTGGGTATCTCGCGTGGAGGTACTCGAACACCTGCTTTAGAGGATACTTCTCCACAAAGGCATTGTCGGCCTTCCCACTCATCCCATCGCAGGCGCATTCGGCATCGAAGACGAAAAACCAAATGTCGTCTGCGAAGGGGCTCGGCTCCCCTTCAAGTGACCGGAAGATCGTTGCGACTGCGTGCGCGTGGTCCGTCGGCACGTGGGCAAACCTCTGAAGCGCAAACCGGATGGGCCATACCTGCCGGCTCGGCTCGTACTCATAGACGCCGAGAAGGAACAAGGCCTGGTGCGATCTGGATTGTTTCGCGCACTGTAGGAACCTGTCCCTGTCCTTCCCGACCTTCCGCCACGAATCGCTCTTACCCACAAGCGTCATCCGGAGCGAGTAGAGCGCCGCGCCGATGTAGGGACAATCGAGCGTGCTGCCGGCAAGCGACTTCAGATCGGTGCCCGAACAACCAATCTTTTCGTACTTTCCAATGGCCTCGTTCATGAAGTCCACAAGCCGTCGGTATTCGTCGCGGGAAATATCCTCGGAGCGCCTACCGAGAAAGCGGTCGTAGCCGATCCGCAGATAAACCAGAAGGTCATCGGGGTGCGCCCTGCGGTATTCCTCGAATTCCTTCTGTGCTTCCGCGTGGCGGCCAGAGTAGGAGAGGGCGATCCCCCTCATGAAAACAAGAATACCGTCTTCACTCCGAACTTCCGGTCGTTTCTCGGCAAGAAGTCCCGGCGTGAAGAAAAAAATTGCAAAAAACAACGCTAAACAGGGCTTCATTGCGTCCTCCAAAACCTTAACGAACCGCAAACATTATGCGGATTCTTCAGAAAAAAAGCAACTGTATCAGCCTATCTTTTCTTCCCTTCTATGATGAGCTGCGCCACGTTCGCGGGCGTCGGCTCGTAGTGGTCAAATTCCATCGTGAAACTGCCGCGGCCCTGGGACATGGAGCGGAGCTCGGTCGCGTAGCCGAACATTTCAGAAAGAGGCACTTTCGCATCAATCACCTTCAGGTTCGGCCGGTCGCCGAGGTTTTCAATGCGGCCGCGTTTGGCATTCAATTGCCCCGTCACCTCGCCCAGAAAATCCGGCGGAACAAGGATCTGCAATTTCATGATCGGCTCCAAAATGACCGGCTTCGCGCGCTTCGCGGCTTCCTGGAACGCGATAGATCCTGCGATCTTGAACGCCGCTTCCGAAGAGTCCACCTCGTGGAACGAACCGTCGTACAAAGCCACCTCCACGTCCGTCACGGGATAGTGCGCAAGAATACCCTTATCAAGCGCTTCCTTCACGCCTTTCTCGGTCGCAGGAATAAACTCGCGCGGGATCACGCCTCCCTTGATCTCGTCCAAAAATACAAAACCGGTTCCGCGCGGAAGCGCTTTCACGCGAAGCCAGACATGGCCATACTGACCGCGGCCGCCGGACTGGCGGATGTATTTCCCTTCAGCCTCCGCTTCGCCCGTCACGGTTTCTTTGTACGCCACCTGCGGCCGGCCCACGTTCGCCTCAACGCCGAATTCGCGCTTCATGCGGTCTACGATGATCTCCAGGTGTAATTCACCCATGCCCGAGATAATCGTTTCGCCGGTATCGGGATCCCCCGCAACGCGGAAGGTCGGGTCCTCTTCGGCCAGGCGGTGCAGGGCCGTGCCCATTTTTTCCTGGTCGGCTTTCGTTTTCGGTTCGATGCGGATGCCGATCACGGGTTCGGGGAAAGTGATCTTTTCCAAAATAATCGCCGCGTTCGGATCGCAAAGCGTATCCCCCGTCGTCGTGTTCTTGAGGCCGACGATCGCCGCGATCTCGCCGGCGTAGACCTCTTCCACTTCCTCGCGGTCATTCGCATGCATACGAACCACGCGGCCGATGCGCTCCTGCGAATTTTTCACTGAATTCAAAACGTACGAGCCGCGCTTCAGAACGCCCGAATAATTCCTGAAAAAGGTGAGCGTGCCCACATAAGGATCGGTTGCGATCTTGAACGCGAGCGCGGTGAACGGTTCATCGTCGGTCGCGTGCCGCTCCACCTCCTCTCCTGTTTTCAGATCGTGCCCTTTGACCGCGGGGAGGTCCGTCGGCGCAGGCAAATATTCGACAACCGCATCAAGGACGAACTGCACGCCCTTGTTCTTGAGCGCCGACCCGCAAAGGACCGGCACGATCTTGTTCGCGATGACCGCTTTGCGGAGTGTCTTCCGCAGATCGTCGATGCCGATCTCCTTCCCCTCCAAATATGCCGCCATCACGCGATCGTCATTCTCCGCAATTTTCTCAATCAATTCGTGGCGGTGCTTTGCGACGTCCGCCTTCATGTCGTCGGGAACCGGAATTTCCACGATCTTTTCGCCGTGCTCGCCCTCAAAGGCGTACGCCTTGTTCAACAGAAGGTCCACCACTCCCTTGAAGTCCCCTTCCAAGCCTATCGGAAGCTGCACCGGGAGCGCGTGCGTTGTGAGGCGATCGAGGATCGACTGGAAGCTGCCCGTGAAATTCGCGCCCATGCGATCCAGTTTATTGATGAAGCAGACGCGCGGCACGTTGTATTCGTCCGCATAGCGCCAGTTCGTTTCCGACTGCGGCTCCACGCCCGCGACACCGTCAAAGACGACAACGGCGCCGTCCAGAACGCGGAGCGACCGCTTCACCTCAACAGTGAAGTCAATATGTCCGGGGGTGTCGATCAAGTTGATCTGATGCTCAAATTTTTTGTCGTGGTTCTTTTCGGTTGGGATCCAGAACGCGGTCGTCGCAGCCGAGGTGATCGTAATGCCACGCTCGCGCTCCTGCTCCATCCAGTCCATCACCGTATCGCCCGTATGCACCTCGCCGATCTTGTGGCTCACGCCCGTGTAAAAAAGCACGCGCTCCGAGACCGTGGTTTTTCCGGCGTCAATATGCGCTATAATGCCAATATTTCTGACTTTTTCAATTGGATAAGCTCTCTGCATGATTTAATGATAATTTAACTTGATTCAAATGCTCGCAAATCCACCCACGCATTCCAACATTCATGCAGAAACAAGAGGCTAGTATAAAAGCCCAACACTATTCCCGCGGCAATTAAAAATGATCCGGCGTCTCTGGCCCACGTTATCTTGCCATCCACGGGCTGATTCCTGCGGAAAATAATTGTCCCCGCAACGATAAAAACGATACTTATTGCCCAAAAAGTCTCAAAGATATACATCTTATCTCGCGAAGTGCGCAAAGGCGCGGTTCGCCTCGGCCATCCGGTGCGTGTCCTGTTTCTTTTTGATCGCGGCGCCTTCGTTCTTTGAGGCGGCGATAAGTTCATCTGCGAGTTTCTCCGCCATCGGTTTTCCCTTTTTTGAACGGGCGGCGCCGATGATCCAGCGTACGGCCAAAATAAATCTCCGTTCGGGACGCACCTCGCGGGGTACCTGGTAGTTCGCGCCGCCCACGCGCTTGGACGCCACCTCGAGCAAGGGCGATGCATTTTCAATCGCTTTATCAAAAACCACGATCGGGTCTTCCTTGGTCACCGCCCTCACTTTCTCCAGTGCGCCGTAGACCACGCGTTCGGCCACGGACTTTTTCCCGTCCTTCATTACATAATTTATGAACCGGCCGAGCTCAACACGGCCATGCATGGCATCTGCTTTATGATACTTTTTATATACGCGCTTTTTTCTCATGATTATTTGGGTCTCTTCGCTCCATACTTCGACCGCTGCTGTTTCCTGTTCTCCACGCCCGTCGTATCCAGTACGCCGCGCACCACATGGTACCGCACGCCCGGAAGGTCCTTCACGCGCCCGCCACGCACCATCACAATGGAGTGCTCCTGCAACGCATGCCCCTCGCCTGGAATATAGGCGGTGATCTCCATGCCGTTCGTGAGCCGCACGCGCGCCACTTTCCGCAGGGCCGAGTTCGGCTTCTTCGGCGTCGTCGTAAACACCTTCACGCATACGCCGCGCTTGAAGGGCGACCCCGAGTCCACCGGCCGATTCTTGATCGAATTAAAATAGTACGACAACGCAGGCGACTTGGTCTTCGCCTTCTGGGACTTCCTTCCACGCTTGATAAGCTGTCCGATGGTCGGCATACGTTAAAGAATAGTAGACGAAAGATTGATTTGTGTCAAATAAAACGCTATTATCGGAGCGATAGGGCCTGTAGCTTAGTGGCAGAGCAGCCGGTTTGCATCCGGCAGATAGGGGTTCGATTCCCCTCAGGTCCACCGCGCAAGAGATATATGTTTTGAAGCCCATTTTGCTCGCCTAGCCGTAAACGAAAGTTCCAATGATAATAAGGACTTCGATCACAAGAAAAATGGTGTAGGTAAAAACGATCGGCTTTTGTTTGTGGTGTAATCCATACCAGATCCAGAAGGAAGAACCTACGGCATAAGCGAACCACGAAATCGCGGAAACGCCCACGGCATTTTTCCCGATCCAAATTTTTAGAAGCTGCGGCAGGGTCATAAGAGGACCCAATATGCCCCCGAGATAAATGAGCTTGTCGATTATCGGCGAATGCTGATCGTTCATATTATAAGGCGGTTCACCATCATCAGAAGCGCTACAAGGACGGCCCACGAAACAAGCATCTTTCTCCAGGACCAAGCCCACATATTGGTAAGCCCATTGATCTCCCAACGGAACGGATAAAACGGCTTCATGCGCCACTCGCCTTTATGGGTCCAGATGTCCATAAAAATATGCGAAAAATATGCGGCGATCGCCATGCGCGGGAGATGGAAATAGAGCACAAAAGGAGTGATTATAAAAACGAGAAAAAGCAAGCTATGAGGAATTTCCCATAGGTCGGACCAGAAAGGATGATGCCCCCTGAAGCCCCGCCAATCTTTATCGTGAGATATCCAGAAATAGCGGTGGTATTCTTCCCCAACGCGCAGATATAAGGGTATTTGAAACAAATCAGGCAATAAAGAGAAGAGTGTTATGGTCGCGATATCTCCCGGAGATGCTGCCGAGGCCGATCCCAAAACCGTTCCTATTAAGATATGGCTTACTACGTCCATTTGAGAAATTAAATCGTGTTCCCATTATAACACCTCCGAGCGGCTCCGCGGACGAGCGGCCAATGTAAACCTCTTGGTTTTACAATGCGAATCCCCCGACCGCCGAGACGGCCAGGGGATTGTTTTAGCGCTTTTTGATCATGGCAACGCCACGCCACGCGTAGTGGATGCCGCTCCACGCCGTGAGCGCCGCCGATGCCACGATTGCCGCAGCGACGAACGAAGAAAGCCCCGTCCACCGAAAAGCTTTCGCGCACATAAGCAGCGCCACGACCACGATCTGGAAAAGAGTTGATGCCTTGCCCCACACGCTCGGCCGGAATCGCTGTGCCTGCGCGAAAACAAGGAATATCCCAACCGCAATGAGTATCAAGACGTCGCGGCCAAGGACGATCGTGACGAACCACCACGGCGCCGCGCCGGAAAATCCCAGCGCGAGAATGATGCTACTCATGAGCGCTTTGTCGGCGATCGGGTCCAGCCGCTCCCCGAAAACCGTAGCAAGGTTGAACCTCCGTGCGATCATGCCGTCCAGAAGATCTGTGATGGCGGCAATCGCGAAAAGTACAAGCGCCAGAGCGTTCCGTCCCGTCGCGATACCGTAGACGATGAACGGGGCAAGAACCAGCCGCAGGCCGGACAACAGGTTGGGAATGTTGATCATGCCTTCCCCTCCAACTGAATTATTCCTACTACACGCGCCCAATATCTGTCAAATTTCTAAGATAACCCGAGCGACTGTCCGGTAAAAAGCTGAAAGAGAAAATTCACCATCGGCATCAGCACGCCGAATCCGAAGAACACAAAAACGAGTACAAGCACCAATCCCCAGCGCTCCAAGAAATACATCGCGCGGAACGTTCTCTGCGTCTGCGGGAGCGCGGCGAAGAGCACGCGCGAACCGTCGAGTGGCGGAATGGGCACCAGATTGAAAATACCGAGAAGAATATTGATAAATACGATGACGGCGAGAAGCGAGAGGAAAGCATCCGGCACGGCGGGGATATAGGCAAGAATGCGGATCGCGATGCCGAAGACGATTGCGAGAAGAAAATTCGTGCCCGGCCCCGCAAGCGCGATCTTTGCGGAACCGCTTCGCGGATCTTTCAGATTGCGCGGATCATAGGGCACGGGCTTCGCAACGGCAAAAAAGAACGCGCCGCCCGAAGCGAGATACAAAAGGAGCGGCAGGAGGACAGAGCCAAAAGGATCAAGATGTACTAAGGGATTGATCGTCAGCCGCCCGGCGTTCCGCGCCGTGGGATCTCCCAGCCGTTCGGCCTCGTAACCGTGCGCTATCTCATGCAGCACCGCGGAAAAGATCAAAACGATAAATTCAAAAATGACGATTGCAACATTCATAACACTCATTGTACCATTGGAAGTGGAAGCGGGGCGGTTCACCCCTCTGCGCCCGTAGCTCAACTGGATAGAGCGCGTGGCTTCGAACCACGAGGTTTGAGGTTCAACTCCTCACGGGCGCACAGCAAGAAAGAAGAAGCAGTAATTGCATTTTTTTCGCGCTCCCCATAAAATGGGAGTGATTGTCGCCCCTATAGCTCAATTGGCAGAGCTGCTCCCTCTTAAGGAGAAGGTTCCAGGTTCGAGTCCTGGTGGGGGCACAAGACAGCAGCAACGCCAGAGGGTTTTGAAACGAGTACTAAGAAGGGCTCGTTTCAAAACCCTCTGGCGTTGCTGCGTTTTATTTGTCTGTAATCACCGCGAGCACGACGACGGCCACCGCGGCAAGGCAGAAGCCGACCCACTGGTGGACTTTCAGTTTCTCTTTATTGAAAAGCAGCCCTAATCCTCCCGCGAAGGCAATGTATCCCTCGCTCACGCCCATCGCGATCGCAATGGGGATGTAAAGCGTCGCATACGAGAACGTGATCCACGCGAGGTTATCAAAAAAACTGACGTTCAGGATCAGGCGTTTGTTCTCTTTGAAGTCCCCCGCGATCCCCGCAAGTTTCCCGGTCGCGGTGAGGTAAAAGAAAGTGATGACGGCCATGAAAGCATTGCTCACCCAGTTGATCATGAGCGGACTTGTTTCCCGCGAACCGAGACCGTAGAGGAAGCCGGAAATGCCCAAGCCGATCGTGCCGACGACCGCATATCCCACGCCTTTTTCCGTGCGGATGTTTTTGAAATGGCTGAACGAGCGCGTGGAAACGAGGATAATGCCGATGACGAGCGCTGCGATGAAAAAGATCTGGGCGAAGCTCAATCGCTCATTAAGGAGAAAAGCGGCCAGAAATCCAGCGACGGGCACCTCAAAGGCGAATATCGGTTCCACCACGGATATCTTCCCCACCCGCAACGCGTGAAGATTGAAAAGCGCGGCAAGGAAGATGACAAGGCTGGTTATCCAAAGAATAAAACTGTTCGCCGTGAACGCAGGGATAATGTCGCGGTAGACGAACGGAAAGAGGATGACCGCCCCGAACGCGGTGATATAAAAGAGCGCGATCCAATCGCCGAACTTCCGCGTGCTTTTTTCTATCAGAAAATCTCCCAAGCCCCAGGAGAAGAGCGCCGTTATGGCAAGAAGAATGCCCATCGTGCGTCGTGTTTTCCCTAATCATACACGGCATGGTATACTATGGGCAAAACTATGCCGCAGGTTGCGCTTGATACCCCGTTGTATGAAGTGCTTGGCGCGAAGTCCGCGTTCTTGCGGCGGCTTGAACAGCTCGGCATTAAAAATATCCGCGATCTCCTTTGGCACTTCCCTTCCCGCTACGAGGATTTCTCAAAAATATATTCCATCGCCGATCTGGAACCCGGCCAACAGGCGACCGTCCAAGGCATCATTGAAGAGGTGCACGCGAGCCAGAGCTGGCGCAGGCACATGAGCATTGTTGAAGCGATGATCGCGGATGAGAGCGGTGTGATCCGCGCAATTTGGTTCAACCAGCCGTACGTGGCGAATATTTTGAAAGTGGGCAGGCGCGCGAATTTTGCCGGAAAAGTTTCTCTTGCGGACGATGGTGAGCGGTACTTGAGCCATCCAGCGTACGAAGTGCTCCGCGGGAACGAAGCTGCGGCTCCCCGGGAAACCACCCACACGGCGCGGCTCGTTCCCGTTTATCCCGAAACGCGCGGCCTCACGTCGCGCGGCCTGCGCTTCATTATGCAGTCCATTATCAAGCGCGCGCTCCCGCTCAAAGAATGGATCCCGCAGCCCACGCTCGCAAAGCTCAATTTCCCGGAGATCAACCAGGCGATCCGCACGATCCATTTCCCGAAGCAGCTCGCGGATGCCGCCGCGGCGCAGAAGCGGTTTTCTTTTGAAGACCTCTTCCTTCTCCAGATCGTGAATCTGAAACAGAAGCTCAAACTCGCAGAGGAGAAAGCGCCCGTCATCACGGCGGACATAGAAAAAGTGAAAACGATCCTTGCCGCGCTGCCGTTCGAACTCACGGTTTCGCAAAAGAAATCGCTATGGGAGATCATGAAGGACCTCGCAAAACCGCGGCCGATGAACCGGCTGCTTCAAGGGGACGTGGGATCGGGGAAAACGGTCGTTGCGGCAGTGGCCGCGATGACGACAGCGGAGAACGGCTGCCAGACGGCATTTATGGCGCCGACCGAGATCCTTGCGCGCCAGCATTTTGAAACGATGAAGGAACTGCTCGCCCGGATGCCGGCCGAATACCAGCCAGCGATCGGACTCGTGACGGGAAGCGGTGCCACGGTGTTTTATGAAAATGATGTCGCGGCGCCCGTCACAAAACCGGAAATGAGCAAAAAAGTGGCCGCAGGCGAGATTGCGATCGTTTTTGGCACGCACGCGCTTATAGAAAAAACCGTGGCGTTCAAAAATCTCGGCTTGGTCATCATTGATGAACAACACCGCTTCGGCGTGCGCCAGCGCGCGGAACTTGCGAAGAAAAAAGGCGGATTCATCCCCCACTTCTTGAGCATGTCAGCCACGCCCATTCCGCGCACGCTTATGCTCACGGTGTTCGGCGACCTCGACCTTTCGCTCATCACCGAACTCCCGGGTGGGCGGAAGCCCATCGAAACAAAAATCGTCCTGCCGATCGGGCGGCAGGCAACCTACGCATTCGTGAAACGAGAGATCGGCGAAGGACGGCAGGTGTTCGTCATCTGCCCGCGGATAGAAAAAAGCGAAGCGCAGAATAACGGCCAACCAGATACCGTAGCGAAAATAGACAAGCGGACCATTGCAAATCTGGAAATGAAATCGGTGAAAGAAGAATACGAAAAATTGCGTACGAAAATTTTTCCCGATCTTAAGATTGCCATGCTCCACGGCCAGATGAAGGGCAAAGAAAAAGAGGATGTCATGAAAAAGTTCAAGGCGCGGGAATTTGACATCATGGTCGCAACGTCGGTCGTGGAGGTCGGCGTGGACGTGCCGAACGCCTCTATTATGATGATCGAGGGCGCCGAACGGTTCGGGCTTGCCCAGCTCTACCAGTTCCGCGGGCGCGTCGGCCGCGGCGAATATCAATCATATTGCTTCCTCATGGCGGATTCTGATGCGAAGGCGGCGAATGCGCGGCTCAAAGCGATCCTTGAAGCGAAGAACGGTTTTGAACTGGCCGAAAAAGACCTTGCGCTCCGCGGTCCCGGCCAATTCTTCGGCGAAATACAAACGGGGCTTCCCGATGTTGCGATGGGCGCGCTCCAGGACCCCGAACTCGTGAAGGCGAGCCGCGAAGCCGCCCTTGTGCTCGTCCAAAGCGATCCCTCGCTCAAAACCTATCTCCCGCTCAAAGCAAAACTCGCCGAGTTCCAGAAAGATATCCACTTGGAGTAAGTTAGTGTCTCCGCTTGTGCTTGCGAAACCTGCTTCGGACTCGGGAAATCCAGCTCGCTCATATACGAAAATCCGCCACCCTGGTCGCCGCTCCCGGGTACCCGGCGGATTTTCTATTCGCTCGCGGATTTCTCCCTCGCCCTCCCGCGTGGTTTCGCAAGCACAAGCGGAGACACTAATCAAACTTCCTACATCTGAGTACACTATAATCAGCGTTTTTCTCTTCTTGCAGGATGTCAAAAAAAGATTTTGCGGTGAGGGCAAATCGATTAGTAAAAGAATTTTCTACGACAAAGATCATCTCACCCTTCTTTTTTAATAAACTATCTGCATATTTAAAAATCCTATGCCTCTCTTCGGTGGTAACATGAAACGGAGGGTTGGATAAAATATAATCGAATGTCCCACGTTGCCGTTTGATATTTTGAGCAAGATCGACTTGCTTTACGTTTACTTGCGAAAATCCTGAAAGATTTTCTTTGGCCGCCTCGAAAGATGCATCATCCTTTTCATATGCGGTAATTCGAGCTTTTGGAAATTCATTGGCGATGATTATAGATATTGCGCCCCACCCCGTTCCCATATCGACGACTTCTTTTCCATTGAGATCAATATCCCAAGAAAAGAATGATTCCAGAAGAAATCTTGTTCCTTTATCAAGACCTGTTTTAGAAAAGATGGAGCTTCCAACGTCAGCTTTATAACTTTTCCCGAGAAAATCAAACTTCACTATATTTGATATTTCTATAGGTTTTAAATGGTTATGTTCCTTCTTTTCGCATTCAACGAGCCTTAGGCCGTCGGGTCCTTTGCCCACAACCTCACATACTAAGCCGTTCTTTTTGAAAAAGGTTAGGGCACTTTTCATCCCAAATTTTTTATAGGAAATAATAGCAATTTTTTTGCCAAAAGGAATATGGTCCCAAGCTTGAACAACTTGGTTATAGAGAGAAGTCGCGTTTTGACCCCACTGATGTTTAATGAGCGTGATCTTTTCTTTGTCGTATTCTTTTAACTTTTTAGAATAATCTTTCATGCTGGGATTATCTTACAGAATCGTACATGGGGCAAGCACCAGGCCGCAATGGTCTTGGCGGGGGCTCTCGGAGGCGCGGCGAGCTTGGTCTCCGCGTCTGCGCGGAGTCGCCGCGCCGAGAGAGCAGGGTGCGGCGTGCCGCTGGAGCACGCCGACACCCGTACCCGCAAAGACCATTGCGGCCTGGCGCTTGCCTTACTTGAACGTGACGACGGTCGCGGACGAACTTGCCGCCTGCGAGAGCGCCCAGTCGGCAACCACAGGGCCAGTCACGTAAACATTTTTATCTTCAATAAAGGTATTGCTCGCGCTTGAGGAGGATTTTATGGTGAACCCCGATCCGGCTACGGGCGGGGTTGCCGGCCACGTGTTCAGGTACATCACGCCGAAGACAAGCTCGACATTCGAGGTCGGCGTCGCCGGACCGCTCGATATGGCCGTCGCGTTTGACTGCGTCTGGGTAGAGGAAGCATCGACCAAAGAAGAGGTCGACGCACTGCGATATTCATAGAGAAAAAGTGAAGGATTATACCCGCCGCTTCCCCCGAGGGTTGCCGTAACCGTGTTCGAGCTGTTGCGCGCATTGGCCGCGGCAAAAATAGTGATCTTCTGATTGTATGCCGCGTACGTCGTGCTCGCTATGTTGCTCCATGCATTGCCCGCGGTGTCCCCGATCGAAATAGAAACGAGATTAGTGTTCACAACGACCGCAACGAGCAAACTCCCCGTGGCATTATTGCCTATATAGGTCCCCGCCATGTTCGTACTCGTTCCGTAAACAAGCGTGCTCGTCTGCTGCATAAGGGCAATTTTGGGAACGGGCGCCGTAACCGCCGCAGACGATTGGAACTTTTGGAAATATTGCTGAGTAGTATTTGAAGTATTCGCTGATACCGTGAAAGAGTACGATGCCGAATCGACGCCGTACGCCGTTGAGGAACTATTGAGATTGTAATGCCTTATAAACGAAAGGTTGGATACCGTCACCTTGTTCGAGGTCAAGGGCTGGAGCGCTCCGCCAAGGCCCTGCTGAAGATATACTGTCCCCGTGGCAAGCGTAACGAAGGTGGGATCGGGTGCCAAGGTTAGCTCCCGGAGCTTGAGCGTCCCCGCCGCGGCATCCTGCACCATATCGACCAGCCGTGCCGTTTGTATGTAATACTGAAATTGCTGGAGCAAGAATTGTCCCTGTGTTTCCACGTCGGTCGCCGACGATTGGCGGCTCTGCACGCGCGTCATGGTAATAAGCACGGTGATAAGCCCCGCCATGATAGAAGAAAAAATAGCGGCAAAAATCAGAAGTTCAATGATAGTAAACCCCCGGCGGACTTTCATTGCTTTATTTTATCATGTTTCCCCGGTCCCTCTTCCCCTTTTGGGTTACGCCCCTTGGGCGTAACCCAAAAGCCCAGGCGGAAGCGACCGCCGAGCATGAGCCGCGTCTGCGCTTCAAGCCCGGGGAAGGCGCCGAAGATGATGAGCGTAAGAGGCATAAGGGCCCATTGTAAAAAATAGACAAGATAATTGCGGGCGCGCAGCCCTTTTGTTTTTGGCGGCAAAAGAAGGATGCCCAAGATCGCGGAGCTCACGATACCGATCATGGAAAGCGATATGATGAACCGCGTGATCCGCGGCAAGTTGTAAGAAAGAAGCGTATCGGTAAAATGTCGGCCGCCAAGAAAAAGCGGAAGCCACCCCAGGGCAAAGATCATAAGTGCATTTGTCGCCCACGAATGGAATCCTTCCAGTACGTTGAACCTCCAGTAGCGTTTCTTCCCGGACGGGATCTGCGGATCGCGCCGGAACCCCTGAAGCATGTACGGAATGTTCTCACACCCCCATCCCCACCGCCGCTGCTGCTTGTAAAGATTTTTCATGGTAGCCCAAAAGGTGGGCGCCACGTTCGCGTCCATGGACAAGGGATATAAGAGCGGCTCCACGCGGAAGTCGCCGTGATAGCGCAAATAGCATTGCCAAAAAACCCGCGAATCCTCTGAGACAATATCCTTCTGCCAAAATCCGATATCAAGCAATACCTTGAGCGGCACGGATTGGGAAGAAAAAGAGGTCAGGCGTTCCGGGCGCGCTTGCTGCATCATTTGCCAAAAGGTCGTGGAGAATGCGACCACCCGCGCCAATGCCGGCGCCTCATAGATGTTGTTCGTAAAGAGCGGGATCGGCTGATAGATGGCGCGCAAGCGATTCTGCGCTGTGAGAAACACGTAGGTGAGCCGGCTGAAATATTCAGTAAAGACCTGCGTATCCACGTCAAAGACCGAAACAAGAATGTTTTCCGCGGGAATGTGCAACGGATCAAGCAGGATTTCCTTCGCCCGCAGCGCCGCCCAGGTTTCGTTGGATCCCTTGCCTGGGATCTCGCCGGGGAGGTCCGCAGGATGAGTCGTTACAAGAAAGCGGAAAAATTTTCCGCCGAACTCTTTTTTGATCCGCTCTCCCACCTCCTCCGCCGCCCTGCCCGCGCGCCCCTCAAGCGCAAGCACCACCAATAATTTTTCTTTCGGATAATGCGTTTCAAAAAGGCGCGCAAAGCTCTCTTTCACCACTTCGTACGGTTCGTGATACATCGGGAGGATCACGAGGTGATAAATATTTTCCCATCGGGGAACGCCCTTCGATTCGTTTAGGCGCAGAAGCCAATCCACCGCCATGTTTTTCTTCATCTGCGAAAACGTCGCGCGAAGATGGAGCGAAAGATAGATGGTCTTCAAAAGCCAGTAGACGTCGAAAAGGATGATGAAAATCGAAACCCACGCGGGGAGAAGCCACGAAAACAAAAACATGAAGATGATCGTTGCCCAAGCGAGCGCCCCAGGCAGGATCTCAAAAAACCGTTTTACCATCCAAGGAAGAAAGCCCGGTCAAACGAGTAGGCGCCGCCGCCGTTCAGGGCGAGCACGAGGAATGCGGTAAGGACAAGGAGGTCAAGCTCCCAGCCGCCGACGAACGGCTGTTTCTTTATAAGCTTCCGCACGACAATCGCGATAAACTCGAGCGCGAAAAGCACCGCGAAGGTCTGTGTGTAGAATCCAAGGATAAGCGCGATGCCGCCGAAAGATTCAAGGAGCGCGACGAGCGTCCCCCAGAACCTGCCCGGCTTGAAGCCCAGCCCGTCGAACTCAACTGCCGTCTGTTGCAGATGCCGAAGCTTCGGCCACCCATGCGCAAGGAAAATCACGCCGAGCGCAAGACGCAACGCAAGCACTCCCAAGCCGCCGTAAAAAAAGAAGACAGAAAGCATAGATTTTAACGAATGAAGCAAACCGACCTTTCAAAATATACGACTCTATTATATTATAGCAAGGATGCGGCACTCTGCTGCGATGGCCTCATCGTCTAATGGCTAGGACGGCGCCCTTTCACGGCGTAAATCCGGGTTCGATTCCCGGTGGGGCTACCACAAGAAAAATACAGAGGGGCTTTGAATCGAGTACTCAGAAGGGCTCTCTTCAAAGCCCCTCTGTATTTTTCTTGCCGTTGGCGCTCACGGGGAATCGAACGGAGGGGTGGGTCGACGGCGAGAAGATCACCTGGTCGCCGGAAGATCTGATGGAGACGTAGTACACCAACATTCAGTCCAAATATGAAATTACAAATAATTATAAACTCATATTTGGAAGGGTTAGCTCCTCTGAGCTAACCCTTCTGCTTGCGGTTACTGATCGCCGATCTCGGCACCAGCAGCGTCGGTGACCCCCGAGCGGTCAGCACCCGCCGTCCAGTTGTGCTTCGGCTTGAGTTCTCCGGAGCGGACCTTCGAATAAATCGCCCTCGCCGCCCTCACGGTTTTGGCGACAACGCGGACCATCTGGTAGCGATCAACCATAGGCGAATTGTTGCCGTAGCCCCCAACAACGTTCCTTACGGTCTCCACCTGCGCCGTCGCGCCGCCCCGCACGTAGATTCCTTGCGGCCGGAGATCCTCTTGGATTCTTCCGTCCAGCGTCACGTGATCAATCACGCTTTGCGGGATCAGCGTAGCGGTCGGATCCGTGATCTCGTCTGAAACCGGGACATATCGCAGGCCCGAGTTCCTGTGAGTCTCGATTTTCAGCTCCCCGATTCTGCCTTCCGTCTTGAGTTGCCGAAGCGTCTCTTCGCCTTTGGCCGTCAACCATATGTACATGTCAGTCTCCTGTTCGTTCGCTGGGTAGCGTGGTAAGTTTTACTCACCATCGGCCCGCGATACGTTCTAATTGAAATATTATCATAGATATATAAGCTTGTCAATAGTGGACACCGCGAGCTGCCCATTCACATATTTATTTATATATTTCCTCTTGAACACTTCAGTTTACTACCCAAGTACTAAACTCAAGTGTTCGCGCGATCGCCTTCTGGGGTCGATCGCGCGTATTGCCTAATAGGCGTCCCTGGGTCCATTCACCCGGTAGCCGTGCTTGCGATCTCCACGGACCACGAGCATCACAGTGCGACGCTCGTACAGGTTGTATTGGACATGCACTAAGGCCGTGAGGGTCACGGGGTTCCCGCAAACTTGGACACTGCGGTTGATGCCGAGATGCTTCACGGCATTGAACCAGTCGTGAAGCTCTGCGATCATCTCCCTGTGGCCGAGGCGCTTGCTGAGCTTCTTTTCGAGTTGCTCAACCCGTTTCTTCAGGTCCGGTTCGGATGGTTGACCTGCAAGATACTCCTTGGTCAGTGCAAGTCCGCCCACCAACCCCTCGTCCGCTGCCCACCGTGGCGGGGCAAGATTGACGGTGCGTTCCGCGATCGCCGCGCACGCACGGATCACGATCGGGACGTCCCCGTAGCCTGATCCGTAGTGGCCTCTCCACGGGTCCATGCCGGGAAGCAGGAACCCACGGACATCACGGCTGTTCACCGTGAGTTGGAGCGGAGCTTTGTCTGTTGTGTCGTTGAGGATACGGAGATCGATTCCGGGCGTGTGCCCGAACACCGAAATCGTGTGTTGGGCGGACAGCGATGCCGCCGCCAACAAGAGAACCATCACTATGTTTTTCATGTCGCCTCACTGGAAATCGTTGGATTTTGAATGCTTACCGCTACTGTTATTTTAACATATAAATGTCCATTTTGTCAAGTAGCCGGTTGCGGTCCGTCCCCTCCTGCCGCATGATATAAAAACAGAACCATGAGAATTCTTGCGATCGAAACTTCTTGTGATGAGACCGGCATTGCGCTCCTCCGCGCGACGGGCGGCTTGCACGCGCGGGGCGGTGCCATGCCGCGTTTTATAATAGATAAAAACCTGGTCGCGTCGCAGATAAAGATCCACCGGCCGTTCGGCGGCGTGGTGCCGAACCTCGCGAAGCGCGAACATCTCAAAAATCTTCCCGTGCTCTATAAAAAGATGTTTGGAGCGCCGGGATCCGCGCAGGAAGCGCGCCTGTGGCGCTCGATAAATCTTATTACGGTGACCGTCGGCCCCGGACTCGAACCGGCGCTCTGGACGGGTATCGGCTTTGCAAAAGAACTCGCAAAAAAACATAAGAAACCGCTTGTCGGCGCAAACCATCTTGAGGGGCACCTCTATAGCTTCCTCTTGCCCTCCCGATCGTCCACCGCCTACTCGTCGGCCCTTATTCAGAAGGTGATCTTCCCCGCCGTCGCGCTCATCGTTTCAGGCGGACACACGATCCTCTTGGAAGTGGAATCTCTCGCAAAATGGCGGCGGCTCGGCGAAACGCGCGACGACGCGGCGGGCGAAGCATTCGATAAAGTGGCGCGGCTGCTCGGTCTCCCCTACCCCGGCGGCCCGGAAATAGAGAAGCTTTCCGCGCGGGGAAATCCTTTTACCATCACCTTCCCGCGGCCGATGCTTACCGACAAGAACTACGACTTCAGTTTCTCCGGCTTGAAAACCGCGGTCCTCTATTATCTCCGGGACATGAAGCGCGCACCGAGTGCGAAGGAAAAAGCGGATGTGGCCGCGGGATTCGAGCAGGCGGCAGTGGACGTCTTGGTCGCAAAAACAAAGAGGGCCGCGCAGGAACGCGGAGCGGAATCAATTCTCCTTTCTGGCGGCGTGGCGGCGAACAAGCACCTTCGAAAAGCCCTTGCCCGCGCGGCAGGCCTCGTGGGCGCCGGATTTTTCGTCCCCGACTTTAAATACAACATGGACAACGCCGCAATGATCGGCGCCGCCGGCTACCTGGCGCATCTTAGAAAGAAACGATTCCGCCTTGCGGCCCGGGGAGATCTTACGATTTGATGACGTTTGATGATTGTGGCACGCCAGTCCACAACACCCCGATGACGACGAGAAAAAGAATAACGAGGACAACAAGAACACCGACCGCCATGCAGACCTTCAAAAATCCATTTTTGCCTTTTACTGCCTCCTCCATTGCGCCCGCTTTGAGCCTCCTTAGATTTGCGTACATTTCGTAGGAGTAGCAAACGCCGAACGCCGTAAAGCATAAAAGGAGGACGAGGTATATCACGTTGCCGATCGTTTTGCCGAGAAGCAGGGCGAGCGGCAGATACACAAGGAGGAGCACGCCCAAAAAGATCGCGCCGAGGAGGATACCCCTCCCCAAGATCGCCCACCAATATCCTTTTACGTATCCCCTGCTTTGCATGAGCGCATGCATTCCGCGCTTGTCTTCAACGACGAGCGTGTAATTCGCGAACATAAGCGCGACGCTCAAGATGATACCGGGAACGATCAAAAGCGCAAACCCGCCGACGACCGCGAGAGCGTCTAGTATGCATATCCACACCGCCGGCCAGAAAAGCTTCAGCCCCACGCGATACGACATCGTAAAATCCGTCCCGTGCGCGAGAGCGTTCACAAGTGCAAGTGAAGCCGGGATGGAGACGAGCGAACCAATCAATGAAAGAATACCGCCCACAAGTATCCGCGGCGGCGTTCCTCCTTCCAAAAACAATCGTCCTAATAAAAGGAGGATGCTTGGTATGAAAAATATCCACACGAGCGTCCAGAAACGCTCTCCATAGCGCCGCCACGCGCCCGTAAAGAGCGCACCGACCGGATCCATCGCTATTTTTGCCGCTTTCGGGGCCTCGTCTGCCATTGCCTTTATTATATAACACAGTGGCGCAACAAAAAACCGGAGCGTGAAGCTCCGGTTTTTTGGCTTGCCTTGCTCGCCCGCCTACTTCGTCGGTGTCGACGTTGCCGTCGGCGCCCCGTAGTAACCATTCATCATCGGGTACCCCATCATCCGGTAGCCACGGCCGTATTCCCCGTAGTAGCCACCATTGTACGCCCCTCGGAGTTCGCCGAGCTTTACGCCGATCGAAAACGCCACGACGACTACGATGATCGCAATCACGATCCGCAGGATGATCCGGCCATGCCGATGGCCGCACCCGCTCATACCGCACCCGCACCCACATCCGCACCCGCTCATACAGGTACACCCGCCGCACCCGCAAACCTTCTTATCTTTTTGTTCTTCCATAAAATGAGAAATTAAAACGACCTTTGTAGTTTACCTATTATATAGTATACGCTGTCCGGCGCGAAATAGTTTCCCTTCCGCAAAAAAATCCCCTATAATCCAGATATTATCGATGCCAGCCATGGAACCGCGCTATGACATAAAAGAAGTGGAGTCCCGCATTGCGGCCGCATGGGAGCGGTCGGGATATTTCAATCCGGATGTATGCGTGGAAAAAGGCGTGACGGCCGCGGACGCGGAACCATTCTCTATAATACTTCCCCCGCCGAATGTGACGGGAGAATTGCATATGGGACATGCGGCGATGCTTGTGATCGAAGATATTCTCGTCCGATGGAATCGCATGCGCGGCAAGCGAACGCTCTGGGTCCCAGGCACGGACCATGCGGCGATCGCCACGCAATCGCGCGTGGAAAAAATGATCGCAAAAGAAGAAAAGAAAAGCCGCTACGATCTCGGCCGGGAGGAATTTTTGCGGCGCGTGCATGAGTACGCAAAAAAGAGCCACGATACGATCGTGAAGCAGGTGAAACGGATGGGTGCGTCGCTTGATTGGAGCCGCGAAACGTATACGCTCGACGCCACGCGCGAGCGCGCCGTCCGCGCGGCATTCCAGAAGATGTACGAAACGGGCCTTATCTACCGCGGCGACCGGATCGTGAACTGGGATCCGCAGTTGCAAACGACGGTCTCGGATGACGAAGTGGAGTGGATTGAAGAAACGGCTCCTTTTTATTACTTGAAATACGGCCCGTTCACGATCGCCACGGCGCGGCCGGAGACGAAATTCGGCGACAAGTACGTTGTGATGCATCCCGACGACAAGCGGTACGAGAAATACCAGCACGGCGCAATGATTGATCTTGAGTGGATCAATGGCCCCGTGAAGGCGACGATCGTGAAAGATCCGTCAATTGACATGGCGTTCGGGACGGGCGTGATGACCATCACGCCGTGGCACGACACGACGGACTTCGAGATCGCCGAACGGCACCATCTTGATACGGAACAAATCATTGATCTGAACGGAAAGCTACTCCCCATCGCAGGCGAGTTCGCCGGAATGCACATCAAAAAAGCGCGGCCGCTCATCGTCCAGAAATTAAAAAAGAAGGGGCTTATAGAAAAAGTGGATGAGCATTACGCCCACCGCGTTGCGACGAACAACCGCGGCGGAGGCATCATTGAGCCGCAGATCTTGAAACAGTGGTTCGTGGCAGTCGAGAGAAAATTCAAGGCAGCGGACGGCGAAGAAAAAACACCAAAAGAGCTCATGCGTGAAGCCGTAGCGAGCGGCGCCGTGAAGATCACCCCCGACCGCTTCGGGAAGATCTATTTCAACTGGATAGATCATTTGCACGACTGGTGCATCTCGCGCCAGATCTGGTTCGGGCACCGGATCCCGGTGTGGTACAAGGGCGAAGAAGTTTACGTTGGCACTGAACCGCCGCGTGGCGACAAATGGACACAGGACCCCGACACTCTGGACACCTGGTTTTCCTCCGGACTCTGGCCGTTCTCGGTCTTCGGTTGGCCGGACAAAACGAAAGACCTTAAAACTTATTTCCCGAACTCACTGTTGGAAACGGGCTATGACATTCTCTTCTTCTGGGTCGCGCGGATGATCCTTATGTCCACGTGTCTTATGGGCACGGTCCCCTTCCGCGAAGTATATTTGCACGGCCTCGTGCGCGATGCAAAGGGGCGGAAAATGTCCAAGTCGCTCGGCAATGGCATTGACCCCCTCGCAATGGCGGAGAAATATGGCGCGGATGCTACGCGGCTCTCGCTCGTGATCGGCGCCTCGGCCGGAAGCGACATTAAGCTTTCCGAAGACCGCATCCGGGGCTACCGGAACTTCTCAACAAAGATATGGAACATCGCGCGGTTCATCAATATGAACAAACCAGCGGAGGGAGCGCCCGTGGACCCGGAAAAATTCACCATTGAGAGGCGCATGGAGATAGAAGCGCTTGATGCGCTCAAAACAGAAGTAACGGCGCATCTTGAGGCGTTTGAATTCCATCTTGCCGCGGAAAAGCTCTACCACTATATCTGGCACACGCTTGCGGACAAAATTGTAGAAGCGGAAAAGATCGCTTTGCGCGACGGAGATGCCGCGCAAAAAGCCGGATCCTACGCTCTTCTTGAATATCTGCTCTTGGCATCGCTCAAAATGCTCCATCCCTTCATGCCGTTCGTGACAGAAGAGATCTACGGCATCTTCCGTCCGGGAACGATGCTTATGGTAGAGGCATGGCGGGGCGATGGAATGGTAAAATAAAAACATGCCGCTGCTCGTAATTGCGCTCGTTTTCGGCCTCCTGCCGGGATTCGCGTGGCTTATTTTTTACTTGAGCGAGGACCCGCACCCCGAACCAAAGCGTCTTATTGTGCTCGCCTTTTTCGCCGGCGTTGCCTTCGGCTTCTTCGCGATCGCCCTTGAGCAGATGTTCAACCACGCCGCAACCGGGTGGGGCATTGCGGAGCTCTCTATTTTCTCTCTTCTCGTGTTCGCCCTTATTGAGGAACTGATGAAATTCGGTGCGGCGTACTTCGCGGTCGGCAAAAGTCCGATCCTTAACGACCCTCTTGACCGGATGATCTACCTGATCGTGGCGGCTCTGGGTTTTGCCACGCTCGAGAACATAGGCGCGATCTCGAACCTTCCCGCCGCCTTTTCCGGGACCGCCTTCATTTCAAGCGTATTCCAAATGGATTCGCTCCGCTTCGTAGGCGCCACCCTGCTCCATTCCCTTACCTCGGGGATCGTCGGCTACCATTGGGCGCTCGGCGTCGCCCGCAAAAAGATAGCGCTGAATCTTTCGCTGGGGCTTGTGTATGCCACCGTCTTGCACGCTATTTTCAATTATCTTATACTGACCTACGGGAATATTTCCTATACGGTGCTGTTTCTTCTCGTGGTTGGATTCTTCGTGCTGAGCGATTTCGAAGAACTAAAAGTGCAACCAGCATAATCACATCATTATGGACACGCAGGACGAAAAATTCTTTGAATCATTGGCAGGGGCAAAATCGGATGCCGACGAGCGTTATGAAGTAGAGCTTGCGAAAGCCGACGCGAGTACGCTTGCCGTGCGGCCGAAAACCGCGCGGCCAAAGGCGGAATCCGCAAGCGAACCGGAAGGGCAGCTCACGGTGGACGTTTACCAGACGCCGGACGAGATCGTCGTTGAATCGGCGATCGCGGGCGTGAAGCCCGAGGATATTGACGTGAACGTCACGCCCGATTCCCTCGTAATTCGCGGTTCGCGCGAGCGCGAGCGCACGGCCTCCGGCGGCGAAGATTATCTCTATCAGGAATGCTATTGGGGACGGTTCGCGCGTTCCATCATCCTCCCGCAGGAGATCGATCCCGAAGGCGCGAGCGTTACCTTCAAGAACGGCATCCTTACGGTGCGCCTGCCAAAAGCGAAAAGGAAAAAATTACGGAAGCTGAACGTAAAGGCAGATTAGAACCTGACTTACATTGGTTGGGAATCCGTCGTGGGGGGATAATAAGGAACAGGGTTTTCGCGATCCTGTACGGTAACCGACACGTTCACTATATTCGCGCTTTGGCGGAGCAATGCGATGCTGTCGTTATATGAACTCACCTGATCGTAAAAATTCTGGATTTGATCGTTCAAATCCTGAAGATTGCTCATAAGGTTGCTCATGTCGGTGCTCGTCTCGATCTTGTATCCTTTCGTGGCGAATGGAACCACGTAGCGGAGATAGACCTTGGCGGTCGCTTCGGCGATGCGCGCGCTGTTCTCCGCATCAACGCATTTCTGCACCGTTTCGTCGCCGCTCGTTTTGTTGTAGCTCACGTCTTCAAGCGTTGCGTTTGCCCCTGTGGCAAGCGAACCGAGGTCTTTCATAAAAGCGTCGGCGTTCACAAGAGGAACCGAACCGCCAATAGTAATCGTCTTTACCGTGACCGAATCTGACGTCTTAGACCCCACATGATAGACCTCGGGGTACGAACTGCGGGATACTATCTCGCCGCCGTATTTTTGTATGAGGGCACTCACCGCGTCCGCCGTGGTATCGGCGTTCCGTTCATCGATAATGGTCGCGGAATAATCCGAGGAGGGGGAATTCAGGAAAACATTGCAGTTCATGTTGGCGATTGCGAGTCTTGGATACCCTCCAAATTGCTCATTCATGAGGTAAGAACACCCCGCAACAATGATAATGAGGACTATCACCACAAGACAAACGACCACCGCCGGCTTTTTGAGCGTATCAAGCATGGCCTTTAATGGTTTTATTGTATGCCGGCGCAGCGTGCGCGTCAATTATCAAAACTTCACATGCTCTCGGATAGTTCCGCTTGGAGTTGCAAAAAAACTCCATTAACGATATAGTAAGCCCCATGAGACAGTGTGCCATCTGTAGCAAAGGATCGCAGATGGGCGGCGCGCGCCGTCTGCTTCGCGGCCACTATAATCCCGTGAACTGGACCCGGAAATATCCCAATCTCCAGTACGCCCGCGTGAAAGGCGTGCGCAAGCTCATCTGCACGAACTGCCTGAAGACGCTTGCAAAGAAAGGGGCGGAAGCAAAAACCGCGCCCGCAGCGAAAACGAAAATAGTGGCATAATATCGCAATGAAAGGATCCGAAATCTCTCCGGTATCCGCAAGAGAACGTCGTTCTATGGGAATCTTAAGTGGTTTCATAGAAAACACGGCGGCCGAATTGCACGCACAAGGGATACCGGTTGGACCAGACGGACGCATCAACATGCTTGCTTATAAGGCGCTCTATCCCGAAGCCGGGCAAGATTTTGCGCACACAATGGAAGGCCAATCAAATGCGGAGGCGCTCCGCAAAGAAAAAGAGGGGGACAAGGGCGAACGGTTGGAAATACTCGCGTGCGCCCTTCTTCAGAAATATCTCGGGCCCAAATTCATCGTTGCACGATCGGCACCTTTTGACGATAAAAGAAACGGGGTTGACACGATCGTGTTTGAAAGAGAAACAGGAAATCTTGTGTGTGCTTTTGATGAAGTAAGTGAAACTTTTGGTGAAATATATCAAAAGAAACTGGACGCGGTGCAAGAGAGAAACCTTGCCGGAGGCGCCACGTTGAAGTATGGTCTTAGGCTTGAAAAACAAGACGGGAAAACAACCATCGTTCCGGATGGCATTGATCATGTCCCCCTCTTTTATGTTGCGCTTCCTGAAGGCCTTACCGAAAAGGGAATACGGGAATTTACCCCCTCTTTGAGCGAGCATCCCGATTTTGAAAAAAAATTATTTGAGTATTTCATCGCCGCCATCGGGCTTCAAGTGAAAAACTTGGAATTATATAGTGATAGTGGGAGATTAAATCCCGATCTAAAGAAAAGGCTGCGGGATTTCGGGAAAGTGGTAAACTTATTGAAACAAAGGTAAGAACGGGCCGTAGTATACCGGTAGTACGAGCGCATGGGGTGCGTTTAGACCGGGTTCGATTCCCGGCGGCCCGACAGAACGAAAAAAGTTTTTCATGGACCTCACAAAAAAACACTGCATCCCCTGCGAGGGCGGCATGCCGCCGCTCGATCCGGACCGCGTGCCGAATTATTTGAAGTATGCGCCCGGCTGGACCTCGCCCGACGGCAAAAAGATCACGAAGGAATTCAAATTCAAGGATTTCAAAGAAGCGATGGCCTTTGTAAACAAAGTTGCCGACCTTGCCGAAGCGGAAGGCCATCATCCCGACATATATATTTTTTATAACCTTGTCCGCTTTGAACTTTCCACGCACGCAATCGGCGGTCTCTCGGAAAACGATTTCATCCTCGCGGCGAAAATAAACGCGCTCAAGGCATAAGCCAGTGCTTCGGGTTCACGAAATACAAAAGAACAAAAAACCGGCCTTGCGCCGGTCCTTTGTGATCCCGCCCGATCTCTGGCTCTACGCCATGGGGGTGGGCTCAACTGCAATCCACGGATTACAGTGATTCGCCCTCCCGTTTATAATTATTTGATCCGAGATCTGTAGCGGGATACTGTTATTATACCATTCTCCACCGCCTTGAGGTGCAAGCCCGCATCATCTACAATCTACTCCGTACCACCCTCATGAGCCGAAACAAAAGAAAAGCCATATTTTACGTGCTTTTCGTCCTCTTTTTCATCATCGGCGCCGCCGTAGTGTTCTACGCCCAAGGATGGCGTTTCGATTTCACCACGTGGCGCGCGGAAAAGGTCGGCGCGATCTTCGTGCGCTCCTTTCCCACGGACGCCCGCATCCTCCTTGACGGCAAACCGATCGCGAACCAATCGGGATTTCTTTCCCGCGGCACCTTGATCTCCAATCTGTTCCCCCGCACGTATTCGCTCACACTCACGGAAAACGGCTACGATGAATGGCGCGAGAACATTGCCGTGCTCCCGGCGCTCGTCACGGAATTAAAGGATGCCGTCCTTGTGCCGCAAACGCCGGAGGTGATTTCCACGAGCACAGTGAAACAATTTTCTATCATCTCCGGCGAGACCATTACGCAAACCGCAAACGATGCGATTGTCTGGCGCGGAAAAACGATCGGGCGGGGCGAGATCGTAAGCGAAAGCGCAGACCTCCACGCCATTATCATCAAAAACGCCGGAGCGGGAACTTTCTCACTTTATGATTTTACCGAAGGCACTTCCACCAATCTTTCGGCGGTTCTTTTAAAGAACGGCGTGAATGCGGCAACGCTGACCGATCTCTTGATCGATCCCCGCGACGCAACGAACATCATCGCGATAAACACGCACCAAGTCTGGACCTTTACTACGACGCAGGGGGCGGCAACCACGGTTGGGCGCACGACGGGAGGAGAAACAATAGGATCGTCGCTCGCCGTTTCGCCATCGCTCATCGCATGGACAAAATTCGGAAACAGTTCCGGCGCGAGCGTTGTCCTCTACGACCGATTCGCAAAAATAGCAAAAGAAAGTTCAGGAACGGTCCCCGGACAAACGCGCGATCTCCAATGGATCTCCGATGCTCTTTTGGGCGTCCTCCAAAGCGACGGGTCGCTCTATTCTTATGATGTAAACGCCCAACAATTTCAGAAACTTGCCGATGACGCGAAGGAATTCAGGACCGCAGACGACGGAACGGCCGTCGCCGTGCTTGAAAATAAAAGCGTGGAGATCCTTCCCCAGAGCGATGCCCAAACCTACCGCCGCTTTAACCTGTCCGACATTGCAAATGCAGAGCAGGTGCTCTGGTACCGGGACATGAACCATCTTTTCGTGATCTATCCCGCCTCCGTTTCTTTCCTCGACCTTGACGATCTCGGCCTTCGTAACTTCGTGAGGGTGGCGGATGGCGTAAAACCCCTTTACAAACCAGATGAAAATGTTCTCTATCTTGTGAATTCCGCCCAAAAAATCATAAAGTTTGACTTTCCAAAGTAAAACTGATGAAAAAATTGTTATCCACAGCTCCCCTTTGACAAGGCATAGTGTTAAAATGTCTTTACGTCGAGATTAATTATCAATTAAATTTTAAACAATGATTTTCGGCAAGCATCATTTCACCGAGGTGAGAAAAAGGGATGGACGCATCGTACCGTTCGATCAAACAAAGATCACCAACGCGATCGCGAAAGCGATGAACGTGACGGGCGAAGCGAAATCCAAAGAGGATGCGGAAAAAGTTTCCGAGCAGGTGGTTGTCGCCCTCGAAAAAAAGTTCCCGAAAGAGCACATTCCCACGATCGAGGAGGTCCAGGACATTGTGGAGAGCCAGCTTATCCTTATGGACTACGCCAAAACCGCGAAGGCGTACATTCTTTACCGTGCCGAGCGTGCGGAGATCCGTGAAAAAAAGCGCGAGATCCCCGAGCACGTAAAAAAGCTTGCCGAAGCAAGCAAACAATATTTCCGGAACCAGCTTGCCGAGTTCGTGTACTACCGCACCTATTCAAAATGGATCCCCGAAGAGGGGCGCCGCGAGACCTGGATCGAAACGGTGGATCGTTACATAAATTTCATGAAAGAAAACCTCGGCAATAAATTGACGGATGCCGAGTACGCGGAAGTGCGCGAAGGAATTTTAAAACAGGAAGCAATGCCCTCCATGCGCCTGCTCCAATTTGCAGGCAAGGCCGCGCGCGCGACGAACGTCGCCGCATTCAATTGTTCGTTCACCGCGCCGCAGAAGTTGGAAGACTTCGCGGAGATGATGTATATCTCCATGTGCGGCACGGGCGTCGGTTTCTCGGTGGAAAGCCAATACGTGCAGAAGCTCCCCCAGATCAAAAAACAGACCGGGAAAAAATTGGATGCGTTCATCATCCCCGACAGCAAGGAGGGATGGTGCGATGCCCTTACCCTCGGATTGAAAACGTGGTTCGACGGCAAGGATATTGATTTTGATTTCTCGCAGTTGCGTCCGGCGGGCGCGCGGCTCCTTACGATGGGCGGGAAAAGTTCCGGTCCGGAGCCGTTGCGCGCACTCCTCTCCTTTACCCGCAGAAAGATCCTTACGAAGCAGGGGCGCCGCCTTGGGAATATTGACGTGCACGACATCTGCTGCAAAATCGGCGAGATTGTCGTTTCGGGCGGCGTGCGCCGGAGCGCGATGATCTCGCTCTCCGACCTTGACGATCCGGAGATGCGCACGGCGAAGACGGGGCAGTTCTGGATCACGGATCCACAACGCATGATGGCGAACAATTCAGCGGTTTACACAGAAAGACCGAATTCCACGCAATTCCTTGAAGAATGGATCTCTCTTGCGAAAAGCGGCACCGGCGAACGGGGCATTTTCAACCGCGGCGGCATGGCCACCCAGCTCCCCGCGCGGCGCAAGAAGTTCCTGAAAGACGAGATCAATCGGGTAGGCACGAATCCCTGCGGCGAAATCATCCTGCAACCCAAGGAATTCTGCAATCTCTCGGAAATCGTCGCCCGTTCCGAGGACACCGAGGAAACCTTGATGAAAAAAATGCGGCTTGCGACCATTTTGGGCACCTATCAATCCACGCTCACCAATTTCCCCTATCTTTCCAAGGAATGGAGGCAAAATTGTGATAAGGAACGTCTCCTGGGCGTTTCCGTGACCGGCCAGTGGGACTGCGCGGCGGTACGCAACGAAAACGTGCTCCGCAAACTCCGCGATTACGCGATCGAGGTGAATGCGGAATACGCGAAGCGCTTCGGTATCAGTGCTTCCATGGCAATCACGTGCGTGAAGCCGTCCGGAAACCTCTCACAGACCGTGGATTCCTCCTCCGGGCTCCATCCGCGCCACGCGAAATACTATATCCGCCGCGTGCGGATCGCAACGACCGATGCCCTTTTCCAGATGATGAAGGACCAAAAAATGCAGTACTCCCCCGAAGTCGGCCAGTCGCTCTCGTCCGCGAACACCTACGTCATTGATTTTCCGGTGAAGGCACCCGAAGACGCCGTTACCAAGAACGACCTTACCGCCATTGACCAGCTTGAGTACTGGAAGAAAGTGAAAGTGGATTACACCGAGCACAATCCTTCGGTCACGATCTCCGTCGGCGAGAACGAATGGATCGACGTCGCGGACTGGGTTTACAAGAACTGGGAGATCATCGGCGGCGTTTCCTTCCTCCCGCGCGAGGATCACGCTTATCTTCTGGCCCCCTACGAAGAGATCACGAAGGAGCGCTATGAGGAACTCCTGGCCAAGATGCCGGAGATCGATTTCTCGCAAGTCCTTCTCTATGAAAAGAGCGATACGACCGACGTAAAGAAAGAGCTCGCTTGTGTGGGCGGCGTGTGCGAGATCGAAGAAGTGCCGAGCGAAGCAAGCGCGAAGGTGTAGTTGCGTAAAGGATAGTGCCTGGTATAATCGGGATAGCTAATGGACTTTCAAGTGGGTTCTACCCTGCCTCTGCTTCTTCCCGCCCGCTTAGAGGTTCAAACAACGATCTGACATTAAGGGAATCGACTTGAAGAACGCATCCACTGTTGTTCCAGTTTCCTTCCCAGTTCGACGCCGTCATCGGTGCGGACAGTACCCCGCCATCGCCATTGGCAACGATGGCGCGGCGCCTATATGCAGTCCCGGCCCTTCCTAGCTTTTTCCTAGCTAGCCAACCAGAGGGGCCGTTTTTCATTTTTAGTTTTTTTACCTTCCTAGGCCTTTGCCGCCGCAAGTGCGACCGCAAGTGATTGCTGAAACGCCATGCTCGTCTCGGTCGCGCCCGAGACGACGTTTACGTTCGCACTCTGCGCCGCAAGCGCTTCTTGTATAAGATATGGCATTGCCTGCCCGTTGATACTACGGGAAGTGCTGCGATCGCTCGGGTATTGGAGGAACTGTACGGCGGTCAGTTTTGCGTTTTGAATAGTTGCTTGCACCTGGACGTTGCCGTAATAAGCATCAGCGACAGACCCCGTATAAACCCCGTCCTTATATATTCCTGCCGGTTGTGGCGGTGGCGCCGGTGGTGGTGCTGGCTGCGGCTGTGGTTGTGGTTGTGTTGGCGGCAGTGCTGGTGCTGGTGGCGGTTGTGGCACCGGCTGCGGTGGCTGTGGTTGTGGCGCCGGTTTTGGTTGTTGCGCGATCGCCGTAGAGGTCGGTGCAGTTTTTGGCGCGGGTTTCTGTATCGGTGAAGCGGTTTTTGGCGTCGGCGGCGCAGCAATAGCAACCTTTGATTGCGGCGATGACGATGGCGAGAGTGGCAGCGTTGACAGCAGCGTTGACGACGGAGCTAGCGCCAAAGAATGGGGAATCACTTCGGGCGGCGGCACATCCGGCGTGGCGAACAAAACATAAACGGAAAATGCCCAAACCAGAGTGGACGACAGAATGATTTTCCTAATCATCGCTTCTCTCTCCGCTCCCGTCTCCTTTTTCTCCCCCACCGTCGTCCCCGCCAGCTCCTTGTACGGAAAAGTGGGTGTGAGCCTGGCTATTGTTCACGCTGGTTGTGGAATTCGTTATGGAGTTTGTATTCGTGTTTGTGTTCGTAGCGGAGCTTGTGTTCACGGTGGAGCTTACCTCTACTGCGGAACTTGTGCTCGTGCTTGAATTTGTGCTTGTAGTAAAGTTTGTGTCCACAACAGTGGAGCTTGCACTTGCGGCGCCCGTATTATCGTCCAAAGAAACATCCGCAGATGCGTCGGTGGACGTATCGGCCGATTGTTCCTGTTGTTCGCTCTTTGTGTCTTTCGGGGAAACACTCTCAGCGTTCTGGAGCTGGCTCGGCGCGGACGTGCTCGTGCTCTCGGTATTCTCCGACGCCATGGTCGTGGTCGCTCCCGCAGTATTTACCCTCACGACCTTCATTGCCGCAGCTCCGGCCGTGATCGTCGACGCCCCCACCAAAAGGCCCGCCAGTAATCTTGCAAATAGTTGCCTCATGCTAAGTAATACAGCGAAGAGGGGGTCGTTATTACAACCCTCGCCGAAATCCCCAGACCGGAGGATAAAAACGGGATTTTCTGATACAATGAGACGGTGAAAAAAGAGGTGCCTTTCCCCCTTGGATGTGCCGTCGTTTTTGCTGTGGCTTTCTTTGCGTTTGAAATAATTTTCCCTTCGCTCGCCATGGTGGGCGGAGCGGTGGGCGCGGTACCCGTAACGCCCGCACCGCAATGGCAAATAGCTACCGTGGCGCAGAATACCGTTGTGCTTTCTGCGTCTCTCACCACATTTCTCCTCGCCCCCGCTTCAAGCACCGCGAGTTCAAGTGCCATAAGTTCAAGCACCCTAAGTTCAAGCACCGTGAGCTCAAGCATCCAGATCGCGACGGGATTGTTGCCGAAAGTAACTTTGCTCGCCCAAAAGACCGTCGACAAACCTAAAAGCACGCCGAAAAAGGCGACGCAAACCGCGCAGCCGAAACCGATTGCCACCGCCGCGCCGATCACCGTGACCGCACAATCGTTTCTTGATGCCACGACGCTATCTCTCAAAGAGCAACCCGACGGACCATACGAGGTGGTGCTCACGACGAACGCGGGTGCCGGGAAAAATACCGTCTGGGGCCTTGACGCAGCGACGCTTGGCGGAAGCAGCTCTCTCCCACCTTTCTCTGTTTCTTTTTTGTGCGATCCCCCGCCGATCATGCCCGCCCCCGACATGAGCGACCAGAATCCGATCTTCAGCGTAAGGACGTCTTACCACTGCACGATCACGCTCACGCCGCTTTCCGGAAATGACGAGCGGCCCCGATCCAGAACGTTTTCCTTCGCCACCGGCCCGGGCCAATTCATTATCACGCGGTCGCTCGCCATGAACACACTGCTCACCAACAACAAAAACACCGGCGGCTTCGTCTTTAAGAACCAGGACGCAAACACCATCACCGTGACCGCATTAAACCTCGCCATTTCGTATACCGCCCTGAATGTGAACGGCGCGAACGGCCCGTTTGTCTTGAGGTTTTTGGACCCCGTGACCGAAGCACCGCTTGCCGACTATCCTTTAGAGAACCTCCCGGCGAATCCCTCGCTTTCCTATACGCAAAACGCAGATGACATTACCATCCCGCTCTCTTTCGCCGTCGCGCCGGGAACCCAGAAAATGCTTCCCCTTGTGGTGCTCGGGGTGAACAGGATGCAAATGTCCGGCATAGACCCGAAGATCACGATCACGATACATAAATTGACCACGGACCAGAGCGACGCCAGGATCATGCTCAATGCCGCGCAGATCACATGGCACTGTGTCGTCCCCGTCGGCGCCTACGATCCCAACGCGACGAGCGGCCCCTTTGCGACGGGCGAGGCATGCCAGTAGCAATCATGCCATTAATTTTTAACTCTCATCACAAACACAACAGCTTGCTTCAACATCTCCTCTATTTGTTGGTCCGATAAGCCTAACCTTTTAGGCGAAACCAATTCACTGGCAACTTCAAGGAAACCATGCCGTTCAACGCTGAACCCGAGGTCTTCAAAGAACTTCCGCGCCGCCTCCTCGCTCTCAAAACTATTCGCCTCAACATCAATCCCTGACATTGCTTTAACCGTCGCGCGGCCGTCCTCCCTTTCCCGTTCGTACGCCAATATCTTTTTGAGGGTGATATCGGAAGTGATCCATGCGCCCCCGAATTTTTCAAGCAAAGCATGAACATTTCTCGCCACAGCGCTTTTCTCATCAAAATTCAAATAGCGCAAAAGGCCTTCGTTCACCACCGAGATCGGCCCACTTTTGAAATGTCGGGTTGCCGCAAGAAGCGAGTTCTCGTCCAAGGCATCCCCGTCTTCCACGTGAAGGTTGCTTTGGGGCTTTGCCTTCCCTTTTGAAAAAAGATTTTGCAATAGTTCTCTCTTGTGCGCCGCCATCACCGGAAGATCAACCTCAACGTATTGCAGCGACGGATCTTCCTCTGCCATCGCAAGCCCCCGTCCCGCAAGGCCTGCAGCGAGTTCCAAAATTTGATTCGTCTTATTCTCTGCAAGTAAACGATTGATAAGCTTGTAGCGGGCTTCGAATTGTGGCGCAAGGTTGGACCTCTTTCTCGCGCTCTCCATAAACTCGATCTGAACTGGATCGGTTGGCTTCACCACCCCGTCAAGTTCTTCGAAAATCTCCCTGGCGTATTCGATGTCCGAGAAAGTCCGGAAATATGCCACGCCCCAGGCCGTAGGCCCGATTTTTTCGTAGCCACTTTCTTTTTCTGCTTCTATCTTTTTCATACGTTAGATCGGGGTCGTTTCGCCCGTTCTACCGCTTCGCCCATTGAGGAGCCCTTCTGGCTTTGCGGAGGCCGTATTTTTTGCGCTCCACCATGCGGGAATCGCGGGTGACGTAGCCCATCGCGCGGAGGCGCGGCTTCCACTCGGGGGTCTTCAGAATGATCGCGCGGGCGAGGCCGTGCCGCACGGCTTCGGCCTGGGCGTTGATGCCGCCGCCGCCGACATGCACCGTGACGTCAATGTCGCCGAGCTGGAGCTCTTTCAAGGGAGCAAGCGCCACCGCAACGAGCCGCGGAAGCGTGAAATAGCTCTTCACATCCTTGTCGTTCACGGTCATCTTCCCGCTGCCCGCCATGATCCGCACGCGCGCGATGGCGGTCTTGCGCCGGCCGATGGCCTCCGTATAGCGAACGCGCGGAGCGGCGGCGTGCGCGACCGGAGCAGAAGCCGCAGGCGCGTGGGTCCGATGAACAGCCGTGTGCGCAGCGCGCGTCGGCACGTGCAGCTTTCCCTCCTTTTTTATCGGTTCTTTTGCCGTAGCCATGGTTATTTGGATTTCGCGCCGGCTTTCATGCCGTCTTCCACAAAGATCAGGTTGTTCAGCCGTTTCTGGTTCAAAAAGTTCCGCGGAAGCATTTTTCGGACGGCGCGACGCAGGACCGACTTCGGATCCTTCGCGAACTTTTGTTCGAACGTGAGCTCCTTCAGATGCCCCACGTAGCCCGTGTGATGGTAATAGATCTTTTGCGTGCGCTTTGCGCCGGTCACGACAATGTCTTTGTAGTTTTCTACGTATACTTTGTCGCCCGAAACGCGGTTCCGCGCATAGGAAGCGCTCTTCTTGCCCTGCAGGATGAGCGCGATATCCGAGGCCACGCGACCCAGCACTTTGTTTTTTACGTCAATATGATAGTCCATGGCGTCGTTATACGAACTCAATGCGCACTATGCGGGTGCCGTCCCGCTTCCGACTTTTCCCAAGCTTCGTCACGCGAAGATATCCGCCGTGGCGCTCCGCGTAACGCGGGCCAAGATCGTGGATAAGTTTTTCCGTTATCTTTTCATTCTGCACGCGCGAGAAGATGATGCGGCGCGCGGCGAGCGTCTGCTTCTTGGCGAAGGTCACCAGGCGTTCCACCTGCGGGCGGATCGCTTTTGCGCGGACTTCTGTCGTCTCCATTTTCCCCGTGCGGATGAGATCGTTCGACAAATTCCGCAGGAAAGAGATCCGCGGACCGCGCTTGCGATTGAATTTTTTGCCTTTTTTCAGGTGCCGCATGATGAGTGCTTATGCCGATTTCTTCGGCCGGCCGCGCTTCTTTCCTTCAGTCGCGCCCTCGTCCTTCGCGGACTTTGCCGTTTTTTGTGTTTCAAAATTCTCCACCGCGACCGTTGCCACTTTCTCAAAGTGGTCCTTCAGAATGTTCGCCGCCTTGTGCAGGGCCGAGGAAGGGCTGATCGTGCCGTCGGTCGTGATCTCCAAGCGCAGGCGGTTGTAGTCCGTCCGGTCGCCCACGCGCATATCCTCAACTGTGTAGTTCACGCGCGTCACGGGCGTGAAGATCGCGTCCACCGCGATCGTCCCTATCGCAAGCCGCCCCTCTGATTTGCGCGCCTCCACCGGCACATAGCCCAGTCCCCGCTCCACCTTCACTTCTATATCAAGTTCCGCATCTTTTGCAGTAAGCGTCGCAAGCACTTCTTCGGGATTGATGAGTTCTACGTTTGTATTGAGCTCGATATCTCCCGCCGTTACCGTCTTTTCCCCTTTTGCCCTCAAAGCGAGCACCTGCGGCTCATCCACGTGCAAGCGGAAGCACAGTTTTTTGAAGTTCAGGACGAGTTCAACGATGTCCTCTTTGAGGCCGGGCAGGGTGGAAAATTCGTGCGGAACGTTCTTTATTTTTATCTCCGTCACTGCGGCACCCGGCAAGGACGAGAGGAGCGTGCGGCGAAGTGCGTTCCCCACCGTAAGTCCGTACCCCGCGAACAACCCCTCCACCTCAAAGACGCCGTTCTTTGCGTCCTCTGAAACGGTTTTTATTGAAACCGTTGAGCTTAAGTATGCGTATTCCATGTTGTGTTTTTATTTAGAGAATGATTCGACCAAAAGGTTTATCTCGAAGGGAATATCGGGAGCGGAAGGCGGCGAAAGCACCGTGCCTTCCATTTTCTCCGGATGGAGTAAAAGCCATGCCGGCGGGTCGTATTTCTTCAGAAGCTCTTTCCTCTCACGAAACGCGCCCTTCATCTCCGAGCCCTCGCGGACGCCCACGACGTCGCCCTTCCGGACCATGAAGCCCGGCGACCGCACCTTCTTCTTGTTTACGGTAATATGGCCGTGCGCCACAAGCTGGCGGGCGGCAAGGCGGGTAGGCGCAAAGCCCAAGCGGTACACCACGTTGTCCAGACGGCTTTCAAGGAATTCTAACATCTTTGCGCCGGAAACGCCCTTCGCGGCAACCGCCATGCCGAAAAGCCGCTTCAGGCCCCGCTCGTCCACACCGTAGGTCAGCTTGAACTTCCGCTTCTCGCGGATCTGAAGACCAAACTCCGAAAGCGAACGCGGGCGGGAGCGCGGACCATGCACGCCCGGCCGGTACGGCTTCCGCAGAAACGCCGACTTCGGCGACATCCCGCGGTCACCCTTTAATCCAAGGCGCACGCCCAATCCCCGCTCTTTTTTTTCTTTAGGACCCATCATGGTAATTAAACGCGTCTTACTTTTGGAGGGCGCGGACCGTTATGGGGAACCGGAGTGGCGTCTTTGATGGAAAGAATATTGAAACCTTGATTGATGAGCGACCGGATCGCCGAATCGCGGCCGGAGCCGATGCCCTTCACGATTATGGAAATGTCCTGCGGGCCGGTGGTCTGGATCTTCTCCGCGATCGCTGCGATCACTTTGGACGATGCGAAGGGAGTCGCCTTCTTGGGGCCGGAAAAACCGAGCGAACCGGCCGAAGCCCACGCAAGAACGTTGCCCGCAAGATCGGTTACCGTGATCGTCGTATTGTTATATGAAGCGTTTATGTATATCCTCCCTTCTTGCACCTTTTTGGAACGCGCGACAGGTGCCGCCGCCGGCGCGCTTCCGCCGCCCGTCTTTATATCCGCCGATGGAGTTGTTACTTTTTTCTTTCCCATGGACGTTATTTGAGCTCGACTTTCCTCTTGCCGCTGCCGGCGGTTTTCCTCGTATTGCCGCGGACCGTGCGCGAATTGGTGCGCGTGCGCTGGCCGCGGACCGGCAGGCGGCGCAGATGGCGCAAGCCCCGATAGGTCTGCAGCTCCTTCAAGCGATTGATGTTCTGTTTGATGCGCTGGCGCAACTCGCCCTCCACCGCAACGTTCTTTTCGATAAAACCCTGGATGCGCGACGCTTCGTCGGAGGTAAGGTCCTTCACGCGTTTGTTCATGTCCACCTTTGCGGCAGCAAGTGCCCGTCGGCTCAAAGACCGCCCGATGCCGTATACGTAGGTGAGCGAAATTTCTATCCTTTTATTGTCCGGAATGTTGACTCCTAGAATGCGCATGTTAGCCCTGGCGTTGTTTATGTTTTGGATTTTTGCAGAGAATATAAATTCTGCCGCGGCGTTTGACGACCTGGCAGCTCGCGCATATTTTTTTAACTGAACTTCGCACCTTCATATGGTTCGTCGTATTTTTTGCTTCCCCTAGAGCCGGCGCACGATCCTCCCCCGCGTGCCATCGGGAGAAAGTTCAACGAGCACCCGATCGCCGGGCAGAACTCTGATGTTGTGTATCTTCATCTTGCCCGCGAGGTGTGCAAGGATCGGCGCCTCTTCGCCCGGAAATTGGACCCGGAACAACAGGCTCGGCAGGGCCTCCAAAACCCTTCCTTCCTTCGCGCCTTCCATTATCGCCAAATAAAAACCGAGCTCATGCTCATGGTTGAAACAACGGAACGATTATAGCGTAGGGGGGCATTCTTTGTCAAACCGTTCAATTCGCGGTGATCTGCACTTTATTGGGGTTTGAGGGAATGCTCCAGAGCCACACTGGCCAAGCGGAGATCTTCCCGTCGGTAAGGCCCGGGATGGCGGCGATCGCGGTGCGAGCGTCCCCGATGCTCTTCCCCGCGATACTGGCCTTAAAAGCGTTTTCATCAAACGCCCGCGTGAGCGTTCCCAGCGCCGAAAGCGAGAAACTTACGGTTCCCTTTGCGAAGTCCGCATGCACGCCGCTGTAATTTTGGGTGAATGAGTTCCACACAAAGTCAGGCCTCCCTTCGCTCGCAAGCGAAAGAAGGAATGCCTTGAGCACTGACTCGTCAAAACCGATCGCCTGGAGCGAGGCTTCCCCAAAGACGCTGAAATTGCCGCTCGCGTCGGTGCTCGTATTTGCGGTGAGCTTCGTCACTTGCGCGCTTGTCGCCCCGTCAAGAATTTTGAAATTGTCCGGATATCTCGTCGTAAGATCGCTCGTCAGATTCGCTTGCAGGACCGCCGTCACCTTCGTTTTCGCGCTCGCGATATCGGCCGCGGTCGGCACCGCCCTCTTCCCCACGAAACCGCCGCTCGTGCCGCTCTTCAACTGGCCGTAGAACGCATTATATTTCGGGGAACCCTGGAAACCGGGGATGGTCAATTTATCAACCGGACCCACGTTGTAGGACGTTCCCGCCTGGTCGGCGACGGCCGGCGCATCGATGGAAGAGGGCACGATCTGGCCGTTCGTCACCTGCGCCCCCGGCACGGTGACATTGTTTACGAGGCGAAAGAGCTTTCCGTCGGGCGTCACGAAGCGCGTCGACGCCACGAGGTCCTGCTTCGCCGAACTGTAGGCGTTATAAATAGTGATCGTTCCCTGTGCCTTTATGGAAACATTCGCGTTGCCGGACGCGGGGAAAAGCTGCGTCGTGTTCTTCGGCAAAGAAAAAACCGCGGCATGAATGCTGATGACGGCACCATTAGCTGTTGACGTGGCGATGGATTTGCCGGCAACCACGCTTCCCTCGTAGTTCCACGGCGTTTTTTGAAAATCAATGGCGATGTTCACGTGCCCAAAAGACCACGTTATGATGCCCAAAGCTGCAAAGACGATAACGACCGCGATGATGCCGCCCCAAACGAGCTTGTGCGAGACTCCGCGCCGGGGTTCTTCCTCTTCCTCGTTTTCTTCCCCCATCTCGGGAGCGCTCCGTTTTTTAAAGAACCTGCCCTCTTCTTCCTCGAACGTCTCTGCTTCTTTGGCCGCTTCTTCGTCGGACTCTTCCTCCTCTTTGTGCACCGTGAGCTTCACCGGTTCTGTTTTTTTCCTGCTCCGTTTCTTGGGGGCGGGGTCCTCCCCTGCTTCCTCGTTCGCGGGAACGATATCGGCCACGCCGCCCGTACCGCGCCAAAGCGGATGGCTTCCCTCAAGGCCGCTTTCCTTCGCGAACGCAAGGATGTTTTCGTCCACGGACTCAATCGTCACCGTCTTCCCTGCGGCGTCCGCTTCGCGCTTCAAAAGATGAAAGTTCCGCATTGAGCGCCCGAGTGCAGATTCTTTCGGTATCACAACGACGACCTCATCGCCCGGTTCCTCGAGCACCCGATCAATAACCTCGGCAATCCCCTCGTCTTTTAAAACGGTGATTTTTTTCATTACGACGCGATTACTGCAATTGTACCATACTTATCCCGCGAGCCAATGCAGGCGGCGGCGGAGCTTCCGATTGATCTCCGAATTGCTTTTGTCAAAATAGGCCTCAACAAAATAGAGCAGCATGCGCGGGATGGTATTGTCTTCCCTGTCCATCCGTGATTTCTCTTTGGGACCGTGGGCGGGGAGCGTGAAACCGAGTTCGGCAAGGATCTCTTTCGCCGGATGCCTCACGAGCGTCGCCGCGCCGTGCTTGTGCGGCAAGCTTATCGGTAGCGCATGCGGCATATCACTATAAACCGCACCCTTGATCTTTCCTTTCGCAATTTCCCCAAAGAACGCTTGGAGTGCCGGCTCCACGATCTTTTGGAACGCCCGCTTCGCGTTCTCCGACACAAGGCCGCGATGATAGAGGCAATAGAGCTTCTTTGCGGCCTCCTCGTTCACCGCGAACGCCTCCCTAATATTCCCAAGAAGCGATGAAAACGACCAAGGAAACCGCTCGCGGTACAGCACCGCGTATTCCCCTTTTGGCCTTTCAAGAATGAAGAGTGATGCGCCCTCGTCCCCCGCGGCAATGAGATTCAGCGGAAGCTTTTGCACCCGTGCGATCGCGCGAAGGTGCGCCTGTGGCGCCTCGGCAAAGAAAAATTCCTGCGGCGAATTGAAAAACGGCTTCAGGTCCTCAAAAATCCGGCGGGTGGCGAAAGTAAACTCCAGGAGCAGCGAGATTTTTTTCCCCGCGACCCCGACCGGGCTCGCGAGTGCCCTGCCGTCCACGGCAAAATGGTCCGCCTTCGCGCCGACAAGCACCGCATCAAGGTCGCTCGCCGCAAGCCGCTTTGCCGCCTCGTTCCGACAACCGTTAAAAACTTTTGCCATCGCTTGCGCGATAAGATTTTCCAGTTCGGCGATCGTTATCCTGCTCTTCATGTTCGCGTGCTCGCGGGAAAGTTCCAAGGGAACAGGGATTGTCGTCGCCAAAGATGAATCCGCCGCCGCGATCACCCGCCGCCCGGACGACTTCAGGAACTTCGCGAGCGGCGCGCCCCCTATTAATTTTTCGAAAACAATATTCCTATCCTCGTCTACACTCAAAAATAAACCATTCGTGCCTTTTGGAGTGATCTCCAGTATCAAAAACTTTTCTCGCGGGTGGAAGAAATCCCACTTCACCACTTCATTGTAGCACCGCGCTAAAACATTATTCAATCGCCGAGTACCCCACGCACGCGACGGATGCCAGCGCCTACCGCCTCTTCCTTCACGATCTTGAAATGCCCGATCTCCCCCGTATGTGTTACGTGCGGACCGCCGCAGAATTCCCTGCTCCACGCGGAGGCAATGTCGCGGCCCACATAATATACTTTCACTTTTTCGGGATATTTTTCCCTGAAGAAACGCAGCGCGCCAATCTTCTCCGCTTCCTCTTTTGGCATCTCTTTAAAGCTCACCGGCAAATCCTCTTTTATTTTTGTATTCACCAATTCTTCCGTTTTTTTGATCTCCTCCGGCGTCATCTTCCGCGCAAATGAAAAATCAAAGCGCGTGCGCTCGGGCGTGATATCCGATCCCATCTGATGCACCTCCAGACCCAAGACCTCGCGGAGCGCCTGCTGCAAAAGATGCGTTGCTGTATGCAGCCGCAGCACTTTTTTCATCTCCTCTTCGCTCCCCGCCTTCAATTCGCCCGTGTCTAAGACCAATCCATGTCCACCGAACTTTTTCTCGGCGCCGGCACGGGAAAGCTCCTGATGCTTTTTGAACTCCTCATCAAAATCATTTCTTTTAAGACCCTCTGCACGGGCGCCGCCCAGTTCCTTTATAATCTCATACGGCAAGCCATAACTCTCATAAATCTTGAAAGCGGACGCAGCATCAATCGCAGGGATCCGCTCCAATTCCCGGAGGCCATTCTTAAGCGTTTTTCGGAATTTCTCGTTCTCTTTTTCAAATTCATCCAGAACAACCGCCCGATCAAGTTCGGGATAGAGCGCTTTGTATTGTTCGACGGTCTTTTCTAAAATCTCACGAATGAATTTTTTTTCAGAGAGGTGTTCGTGCACAATAATCCTGCGCATGAGCCGGCGCAACACGTATCCCGCTCCCTTGTTTGATGGCCGCACGCCATCCGAAAGCAGGAACGAAATGCCGCGCGCGTGGTCAGCTGCAACGCGGGCACTTTTCACGCCGATGTCCGGAGGTAATGCCGCGACGAGGGGGATAAAAAGGTCCGTATCAAAAATATTTTTCTTCTTTTGCACCACCATCACAAGGCGTTCCAGGCCCATGCCGGTATCAATACCTTTTATCTTTAATGGCGTAAGTTTTGCCTTTCCTTCTAAAAGCTCCTCTCGTGAACCGGTTGAAAAGAACTCATTGAACACGATATTCCATATCTCCACATCCGCCCCGTCCGCGCTTTTACAATAGATCTCTGTGGTTGGTCCGCAGGGTCCCGACGTCCCCGTCGGCCCCCAGAACACATCTTCCATCCCCTCCTCGCGGATATCCGAAACGCCCAAAGATTTCCAGATTGATCTTGATTCCTCGTCCTTTGGCACCGTTTTCGATCCTTCAAAAACCGTTACATAAGAGATCTCTAGACCGAGCTCTTTGGTAATAAACTCGTGCGCCAGTCCAATCGCCTCCTTCTTCCAGTAACCGCCGAAGCTGAAGTTGCCAAGCATCTCAAAAAACGTAAGGTGCGTTTCATCCCCCACCTCATCAATGTCCGACGTGCGGAAGGATTTCTGCACTGATGCGGTATTCTTGCTCCCAAAATCCTTCATCGCGTCAAGCTCGCCCGTGTAATATTTCTTGAACTGCTGCATGCCGGCGGTCGTTAGGAGCACCGACGGATCGTCGGGGATCAAAGACGACGAAAGCACCACGGCGTGCCCGCGGGCCTTGAAAAACTCCAGGAATCTTTTACGGATCTCTTCGGAGGACATGGTCATCAGCCCAGATTTTCGAACCCTTCCAGCGCCGCGCTCTTGCCGTGCTCGCGGATCTTCTCAAGCGCTTTCGCTTCGATCTGCCGGATGCGCTCGCGCGTGACGCCGAAGGCTCTGCCTACTTCTTCAAGCGTGTGGCTCACGCCGTCATTGAGGCCGAACCGCATTTTAAGGATCTGCTGTTCGCGCTCGGAGAGGTCGATCATAATTTCGCGGATAAGATCGCGGAGCATCGCGCGGGCCGTGAGCTGCGAAGGCGTCGCGTTCCTTTCATCGGGAATGAAATCGGAAAGCGTGGAATCCTCCTCGTCGCCGATCGGCGTTTCGATGGAAAGCACCTCCTGTGAAATTTTTTGGATGTGCCGCACTTTTTCCACGTCTATCCCCATCTCGGCGGCGATCTCCTCCGCAAGCGGGTCGCGGCCTAATTCCTGAATGAGCTGCCGGCGCGCCTGCGTATATTTTGAAATGGTTTCCACCATATGGACCGGGATGCGGACGGTGCGCGACTGGTCGGCTAAGGCCCGCGTGATCGCCTGGCGGATCCACCACGTGGCATATGTTGAAAACTTGAAGCCGCGGCGATAGTCAAATTTCTCCACCGCGCGCGAGAGGCCGATATTACCTTCCTGGATAAGATCAAGGATGGAAAGGTGCGGCGTGCGGTTCACGTAGCGTTTTGCGATGGAGACCACCAGCCGCAAATTTGCCTTCATTAATTTTTGCCGCGCTTCCTCGTCGCCCTTCTCCGCGCGCTTCGCAAGCTCGCGCTCTTCGTCTTTAAAAAGCAATGGCGTCTTCCCGATCTCCTTCAGATACATCTGCACGGCATCCGGCACGTCGCCTTCGAACGCCATTGATTCATCCAAATTTTTTTCTTCTTCGTCTTTTGAGAAATCGATGAGGGCGCTTGTTTCGATCACTTTGATCCCCGCTTTTTCCAACCGGTCATAGATCTCGTCAAGCAGCTCAACGTTGTCTTCTATTTTGGGAAAGTAATAAAGGATCTCGTTGTCCGTCACAAAGCCACGGGGGCGGCCGCGCCCTACCAGCTCCTCGATCTCCGTCGCATACGTCCTTAAGCTCTTCTCAAGTTTCGAAAGCGGCTTCTTTGTTTTTTTTGCCTTTACCTTTTTAACCTTCTTAGACGCCACTTTTCTCGCCTTCTTCTTCGAGGCGCGTTTTACTGCGTGCCGCTTTGGGCGTCTCATTTTCCTGGGCTTTTTCGGCTTTTTTGCCCTCTTTTTCATAGGGAGAACGTCAAATAATACCTCATTATTGACTATTTATTGCAATTTAGCAACTGGGGCAGGAACCAAACTAGGATTCCCCTGTCTGTGCCGCCGAAAGATTGTCCAGTTCTTCAAGTGCCGCGTTAGCTTCTGCTTCATTACCCCTCGCATTCGCATTTTTCACGGCTTGCGTCAAAATCTGCCGCCGCTCCTTGTAATATTCCTTCGCAAGTTCCGCCTTAAGCGCGCTTATTTCTTCGTGCGGGATCTCGCCCGCGGCGCGAAGGACGATAAGGCCGATCGTCTCGTCAAGCGACGGGTCCTCACTTTTTGTCTTGCCGGCTTTCAAAATACGCAGAATTTCTTTTTGTGTCGGATTGAGAAAATTGACGCAGCCATCAAGCATGGCAAAATCGCTTTTTGCAAGCACGGCGGCAAAAAGCTCTTCGGTGATGAGCTCTTGCCGCGACATTTCGCGTTTCGGGGTTTCCTCTTTCTTCGGTCCGGAAAATGGGATTCCCGCCATGTTCGTCTTCTCCGCTTCCTCTTCAAGTGTTCTTTCGGGAATGCCCGTGCGGCCAGAAAGTTCCTTGAACCAGGAACCGCGCTCCACGGGGCTCGCAATGGCTTTCAGTTTTCCCAAAACAATGCGGAGCCGGTGCAATCCCTCACGGCCCTTCTGCGCCACGGGGTCCTTCGGCAGATACTTTTCGAAATAGAAAATGGGCGCGGGGACGGCGGCCGCGATCGCGCGGCGCACATTTTGGGGGTCTGCCTGCGCGGCATCCGCCGCATCCTTGAAATCCTTGAATACCGCCACCTTCACCGTAAAATCATTCGCCTCGGCAAGGTCAATGGCGCGCTCGGCGGCATCGGAGCCGGCGACGTCGTTGTCAAAGCTCAAGACCAGCTCTTCCGCAAGGCGGTGCACCGAGCGCAGATGGTCGGCCGTGAGCGCCGTGCCGGAACTTGCGATCGCATTTTTCACTCCCGACTGCCACGACATCAAAAAATCCATCTGGCCCTCCACTAAAAATGCCGATTTCGCTTCGCGGATACCATCCTTGCTCTTCCAAAATCCATAAAGCAGTTTTGATTTTTGGAAGATGGGCGTTTCTGGGCTGTTCACATATTTTCCCATGTCGCCGCGATCAAGCTGTGGGAGAATGCGGCCAGTGAAGCCGACCACTTTGCCCACATGGTTGTGGATAGGGAACATGATGCGGCCGCGGAAACGGTCAAGCATCATTCCGCGCTCCGTCTTTATGGAAAGCCCGGCCTGTAAAAGATCTTGCGGCGCGGCGCCGTTGTTTAGGAGAGAGAGGGAGAGCGCCTCCGGTTCGTTCGGCGCCCAGCCAAGCTCGAATTCCTCTATTGTTTCCGCTTTAAGCCCGCGTTTCGCAAGATATTCTTTCGCGACCGGCGCCGCAGCCAATGCTTTTTTAAAATAATTTTTCGCGGCGTCATTCAGATCGTATAAAAGCCCGCTGTATTTATATTCCGCCGGGTTCTCGTGCCGCAATTCCACCCCTGCTTTTTCCGCAAGCATCCGCAACGCTTCCCCGAATTCCACGTTCTCATACCTCATGAGGAACGTGAAAATGTCGCCGCCGATCCCGCATCCGAAACAGTGCCACGATTGCCGGTCGGGCGAGATCATGAACGACGGCGTTTTTTCTTTATGGAACGGGCAGAGCGCTTTGAAATTCCTCCCTGCGGGCGTGACCGTCAAGTAACCGCGGAGAAAGTCCACAACATCAAGCTTGCTTTTGATGAGTTCCGTCGTCGTGGAGGGCATGCTTTGAGCTTATGCCAAAAAAAACGCCCTCGCAACCGACTACAGGATCACGATGCCGCCCACCCCGAAATGCTGGTTCAACACGATGAAAAGCCCCGCGATGAGCACCACAAGCATCCCGCCGAGGATCACTTGCGGGTGCTGAATGCGGATTTTCACGAAAACATTGATGAGCAGTGCCGCGGCGAAAACAAGAATGATGGCGAGGTAGAAATAAGCAATGGTGTGGCGCGGATCGGCGAAGGCTTTTTGGATAAGGTTTGCCGATTGCGTTTGCGGCGTCGGAGCGGAAACCGAGACTGTCTGTGGCGCTACTGCTCCAGGCGCAGCCTGTGATGAAGTTTGCGATGCGGCGCCTTTTATCGCCACGAACGAACTTCCGCTCGTTGTCGCTACGGCCATCGGCGCCTGCACCGCCGGTTTTTGCGTTTTTACTGCGGGCGCGGCGGCAGGCATGGTGGTTGGCGCGGCCGCCGCCAAAGCGGCGGGTGGCACCGCCGGCATCCCAAAAAGTTCAACAACATACACGGCGGGTTGGCCTTCAAACTCGCCCTGTGCCGCCGCCATGCCGATATCCGTATATCCGGCGTTTAAAATGTTCGCGCGGTGTTCAGGTGAATTAAGCCATGCGCTTGTCACGTCCGCCGAGTCAGAAAAGTTTACGGCAAGATTTTCGCCGGCCGCGGAAAATCCATAACCGACTTTCTCGAACCAATACCATGGCGTGAGGCCCGTCGGGCTCGTATGCGCAAAATAGCCGTTCGCCGCCATATCGTCCGCTTTTTGCTGCGCTGCGGCGTCAAGCAGCGGATTCTCGCGCAGCCCGGAAAGACCGTCCGCCGCCCGTGCGGCGTTCGTACCGTCGATCAAAGCATTTACCGCGATAATGCCGAACAATTTTGAGCGCGGAATAAGGGACGAAGCGCTAAAGAGAAAAGCGGCCTCAACAACGAGCGCAACAACCATCACAAAGGCCACCACCCGGGGCCGCAGGAGATGCGGACGGTGATCGTTCCCTTTGTGCGGAATCAGGTATTTCTTGAGGGTCTTTATCATATTCCTATGCCTATATTATATCACAAAAGATTAAAAACACAAACGCCCCGCTTGGAGCGGAGCGTTTGCGCGTTTCGTACGTCAGAGATGGCGCTACAAACCTTTGTATACCTGCAACTGCGGCATCGGCAAATTGAGCGCCGAGCACACAATCATGTTAATCCAGCGCCTCGTCGTTTGATAGACGAAGCCGGTCGGCGTCGTGTCGTTCAGAAGCCCGAGCGGCACCCATGGAGCAAGTACCTGCGAATTGTACTTGATCTGGAATTGCTGCACCGCGTTGAAATCTGCCTGACCGTATATTCCCGTCACGGGAAGATTGAGGCCCAAATTTCCATTAAGGAACGTTTGGAGCTTTTTCACCTCGTTAGGATTGTTGTTCCATCCAAGACGAATATAGTCATTCAGATACGTGCCACAGCTCGTTGAAGCGCCGAGTACCTGTCCGCCCAGAAGCTGGATCGAGGCATGCGCACTTCCAATATCGCTGCCGTCTATCCCGCGGTACTTCACGTACACCGTTTTCGCGCCGGCTCCCGCAAGGAGCACCCATGGCCTTGTGGTCACATAGGGTTCCCATGTGGAGCTTGCAAAGTCAGGAGTATTCGCAAGTTCCATCGTAGAGGCGCCCGTTCCATAGAGCGAGAGCATTACGCTTGTCGTTGCTGTGGAGGTCGCATTGTTATTGATCGCAATAACGTAAGACGTCCCGCCACCACCAGAGAACGTTCCGCCGCCGCCTCCACCGCCTCCACCACCGCCACCGCCACAGTTTGTAGTGCAGGGCGGCGTCTGAACGGCGATAGAGACAGAAGATGAGTTGTTCGCCGGATCATCAACCAGCGAGCTCAATTCGGAAACCGTCGCGGTGTTTGTGATCGCCTGGCCGGCCAGCTGGCCATTCACCGACACTGCGATCGCGAGCGTCGCGGTCGCGTTCGGCGAAAGCGTTCCAATATCCCATTCGCCGGTACCTATGTTGTAGGTAGTGCTCGGCGAAGAAGAAACTGAAACGGTGCTCAGGCCCATCGGCAGAATGTCCCGCGCGACCACAATGGTCGAGGTCGCAGGGCCGAGCGCGGTCACTGTGATCGTATAGGTCACCGTATCGCCGCCCTTCGGATTCGCATTATCAACCGTCTTTGTGATCGCGAGATCGGCGACGGTCGAACCGCCACCACAATTCACTGTGCACGTGGTCGTCGCCACGACGATCGTCACCGTCGAACTGTTGTTCGCAGGGTTCGGATCGGTCGTTGAGGCGTTTTCTCCCACGGTCGCGGTGTTCGTGATGGTGGTACTCGCAGTGCCCGCGTTAGCGATT
>Ga0187886_1000321_pt1 | contig 61646 bp, 59 predicted proteins | sample June2016WEW_20_1_FD_133001 | JGI IMG/M metagenome (GOLD analysis project Ga0187886, IMG submission 133001) | Peatland microbial communities from SPRUCE experiment site at the Marcell Experimental Forest, Minnesota, USA - June2016WEW_20_150 | ecosystem: Environmental > Terrestrial > Soil >... | reverse complement strand
CTGGAATAAGTGGTTGCTGAAGGAAGCTGTGAATCGTTAAGGATGTTGAATTTTTGACGATGGATGTTAGTGCCGTTTCTACAAAGGGGCATGATAATTTCTGCACACAATTGCTTATCACAAGATAAGCGAAAGGAGGGGAATAGTATGAGACACAGACTCATTTTTCTTTTCTGTCTTGTGTTTGTGAACGTTGGAATAATTTTTGCCCAAACAGGTAAGAATAATTCCAGCCAGAAGAAAATAACCATTGGTCTTATCGCGAAAACAAGTACAAATCACGTGTTTATCGCGGCACACTCGGGGGCAAAATTGGCTGCGAAAGAATTGGGCGCGAAATATAATGTCGAAGTAGTCATCGATTGGGAAACTCCTGAAACGGAAAATGTCCAGGAACAAGCCGCTGCAATTGAGCGACTTATCCGTTCGGGTGCAAGTGGAATTGCAATTGCCTGCTCTGATGCAAAATATCTGACACCTGTCATCGATGAGGCAGTTAATAAAGGAATGCCGATCATGTGTTTCGATTCCGATGCACCAAAGAGTAAGCGATTTGCTTATTATGGTGCAGATGATATTGCATTCGGGAAAGCAATTATGAAGCAACTTGCTAAGGAACTCAACGGCAAAGGAACGATTGCAGTACTTTCAGGTAATGCGCATGCATTGAATCAACAGCGTCGTCTTCAGGGCATTCAAGAAGAACTCAAGAAATATCCGAATATTATGCTTCCGGAAAGAAATATATTTCATAATATTGAAATTGCGGATCCCTCTGCTGAAATGGTCAGAAGAGAACAAAAGGCAAATCCAAATATTAAAGGGTGGGCATTTCTGGGTAGTTGGGTATTTCAATCAAAAGATCCCTTCCCATGGAGTCCGGGGGAAATAAAAATAGTTGCTGGGAATGCAGTCCAGCAGGAAATAGAGTATGTAAAAAATGGATATGTGCAAAGTCTTGTTGGAGTAAATTGTTTCGAAATCGGCTATAAATCGGTCGAGATATTACTTGATAAAATAGTCAAAAATAAAACACCCAATGAACCTCTTATGTATAGTCCACTAATACCGGTCACAGAAAAAAATGCAAATGGATGGTCGCTCAATTGGAATAAATGGCTGCTGAAGGAAGTGTTGAAATAGCAGGTTCTTTTTCGGAGAGGCGGAGGATGGCGTCATCGTCATACCGCTACTCCGATGTATTTCATGCTAGTTCAATAGTAGATCGCATTGTTGAAAGTGAAGAACGATCCCCCCTGTTGTAACCCTTGTGTTGTTTAATTCAAATCATCTTAAATCTTTGCATCAAACAATTCTTACGGAAACTTTTGCCGAATTGCGATAATCTATGAATATTTACTCAATCAACTCTTGCGTCAATGTAAGTTCTTTCCTACATTTCTTGTGAAGCTAAGGCATTGTAACATGTGCTTCAACAAAAATACAGTGTGTGAGTGTAGTCCACAAAACAGGTGCGCCATATGTCGAGTACAGATCATCTTTGGGGAATCATTCTTGCCGGAGGGGAAGGGAAGCGCCTGCAGGATTTTATCCGCAAGCGGTACGGTGTAGAGCGTCCCAAGCAATATTCTGCCATCATCGGCAAGCGATCCATGCTGCGTCATACACTGGATCGTGTAGAGAAAATCATTCCTGCAAAACAACTTCAGATCGTTGTTAATCGCAAGCATCGAAACTACGTACAGGAAGAGATTAAAGAACGCGAACGAAAAGCCGTCCTTGTTGCTCCGGAAAATCGAGAGTCGGCGGCAAGTGTGTATCTTGCATTGTCGCATATTTACTTCCGCGACCCCGAAGCCGTTGTTGCAATTTTTCCTTCCGATCATTTTATCGGGGAAGAAGATCGGTTTCTGAGCTATGTGGAGCGTGCAATATCGTTTGTAGGGAAACATCCGGACTTCGTAGTATTGTTAGGAATAAAACCCACTGATGCTAATTTGCAATATGGCTGGATTGAACCGAGCAAGAATTTCTTGCTGCACGAAGGGAATCGTTTCTACAAAGTCGTTCGCTTTTGTGAAAAACCGAAACTGGAAGAGGCACAGCAGTTTTTCAATGTTGGAAGTCTGTGGAATTCATTGGTGCTTGCTGCGAAATGCGAGACGCTCGTGAAAATGTACCACCAGCATTTAGAGGTTATTTACGATGCTTTTAAAAAAGCCAAATCAGTATACGGAACAGATGAAGAGGAACAATTTATTGTGGATGCCTTTGATAGTATTCCATCGAAAAATTTTTCTAAATGTGTGCTTGAAGTAATTCCAGAAAGCTTGTTTGTTCTGCGTGTGGAGGGAGTTCTCTGGAGCGACTGGGGAAACAAAGAACAAGTTTTGAAAGATCTCGATAGTCTCGGTGTGGCTCATTGACAGTGCTGGACTTGAATAGGAGACTTGATATAATTTTGCAATAGAGATGCAAACTATTAAACCAAGAAATGGAAAAACCGCCAGGAAGAAATTCCAGACGGCACTTCAACAAGGGCAGGATGAATGGAAGGGCTGTCCTTAAATGTCCAATAGAGTGTCGGACGCTACAGGTGGATGTGAAAATCAGAGTTTTGTGGAATCCAGTCCAAGTTGTGAAGGAGTTCCGCCTGCGCAAAATTCCAACAGATACATATACTCATCTGAAACCTTTTACACCAAGAATGATGTTGAACAAATGGACTGTAGAATTGCATTGCAGTTCATTTGTCGTCTTTGAACGCGATGTAATTGTTTAGTATCTTAAAAAAGAAATGAATGCAGACAAAAAAAATATAACAGTTGCAGTAGGTATGAGCGGTGGAGTGGATTCTTCAGTGGCGGCGGCATTATTGGCCAAAGAGGGCTACAACGTTATCGGCATCACGATGAAAACGTACGACTATATGGAGGTCGGCGGCAATATCAGGAATGAAGGAAATTGCTGCGATCCGAGTGCAGTTATCGATGCGCACACTGTCGCTGACAAATTGGGATTTCCACATTACGTTGTGAATGATCGTGAAGAATTCAATGAAGTCGTTATTAAGAATTTCATTGATGAATACATGAAAGGACGGACTCCCAATCCATGCGTTATCTGTAATAGGGAAATTAAATGGGGTTCATTGTTGAAAAAAGCAGAGGAGCTTGGAGCGCGATATATCGCAACAGGACACTATGCTCGTATTCGATATAATGAAAAAAGCGGTCGCTATATTCTTTCGCGTGGCAAGTATGCTGAGAAAGATCAATCATATGCACTCTGGGCAGTAACACAGGACTCGTTGAGCAAGACGATGTTTCCGCTTGGCGAGTTGACGAAGCCAGAAGTGAGAGTTCTTGCGGAACAGTATGGATTGATCAATGCCCGGAAACAGGAAAGTTTTGAAATCTGTTTTGTACCCGATGACCGGTATGAACGTTTTTTAAACGAATGCATTCCTAATTTGCGGGAACGAGTTTCTGGCGGTGATATTGTGCAGAATGGAAAGGTCGTAGGGAAGCACAACGGCTATCCTTTCTATACTATTGGACAACGTCGGAATATTGGCGCACATAAACAGAAAATGTACGTTACCGCTATCGAAAGCCAGACTAATACCATCAGGATTGGACCAGATGCTGAACTTCATCACCGAACGCTTATTGCCGATCAAGTAAACTGGTGCGGTATAGCCGGACTTGAGGGAAGTTTGCGTGTGCAAGCGAAAGTCAGATACAAGGATGAAGGAACAGATGCGCTCGTCTCACTTGAAGAATCGAGAAAAATTCGAGTGACATTTGATCAGCCCAAGCGGGCAATCACACCTGGACAATCCGTAGTTGTGTACGATGGCGATGATCTATTGTGCGGGGGTGTCATTGAGCAAGTCATGGATTGAGTGTAAGCAACCAAACTGCCGTCAGCCCAATTCAAGTCGCATGGAGATTGGGCTTTATTTTTAATTCGAATAAAATTCGGCTTAAATTGAGAAACAATTTAATGCCTCAAGCGTTTATTATGCAGCAGCTGATATGACGGTGACTGACGATTTCACACTTATTCGATCAATACAGGCTGGTGATCATCAGGCATTTGAATCGCTTGTCAGGCGTTATCAGCGTCAGGTGGCAAACTTGATTTACCTGACCATAGGCAACCGTGATGATGTGGATGATATTGCACAAGAAGTGTTTATTCGAGTATATCGTTCGCTTCTGAAGTTCAAATTCGATGCATCGTTCTTTTCATGGCTTTATCGGATTACAATGAACTTGTGCATTGATGAAATTAGGAAACGGAAAATCAGGCGGGTGTTGTCATTGGATTATTTGACTGAAGACACCTTAGAAAAAAGCCGGAAGAGTAAGGATTATACAACGGCATCTGATTCGGTATTGACAGAGGAAAAGCGGCAGGTGATTCAATCTGCATTGCTGCGGCTCACACCGGAACATCGAGAAGTTCTTGTGTTGCGGGAATATCAGGATTTGTCTTATAATGAAATTGCTGAAACATTAGGATTGCGTTTGGAAGCTGTAAAATCGCGTATTTTTCGTGCACGGATGGAACTCAAGAATTTATTGAGTGATTATTTCGAGGAACGAACATGAATCACAAGGAATTACAATTGCTTGTGTCATCCTATTTGGATGACGAAGTGAGCGAAGCCGACAAGGAAACGGTACTTTCTCATATTAAAGTTTGCCCCGAGTGCCATGAATTTGTCGAGCATGCAAATAAAATAAGAGAAGATATCCGAGTACTTGGTGAAGTAGATCTTCCGTACACTTTTGCAGCACATGTATCACACTCGATAGAAAGACGCGATGAACAGGTGAAGGAATGGCTTGGCGTTGAACCGTTAGCACGCAATACATTCTTCGCGCTTGCGATTGTTGTTCTTGTGATATTCATGTTTACCAGTATTATCGGTAGTTCCTCTGGTTTTACCGGAGATCAATTGCTAAGTGGATATTCTACTGATTCTGTTTCAACACGCGTGTTGTTACAACAAGATCGTCTCTCGAAGAGTGACTTGTTGTATGCAGTTATGACGAAGTAATATTTGAACGAGGTGCGTTATGCAACCAAAAACAAAAACAATCCTATTTATCCTTCTCAGCTTTACACTCGGCATATTTTGCGGATGGTTTATAAAGGATTATGTTATTATGAAACCGGAACATACGCCGGGTGATTTCCAAAAGATGTTAGCAGAGCGATTGCACCTCGATGAGCACCAAATCGCACAAGTGGATTCTCTTCTCGAAATCCGCCGGCAACAAATGGATGTATATCGAAAACAGATGTTTGCAATGCGCGATACAACCCAGATGGAAATACGCAAGTTCTTGAACGCCAATCAGAATAAATCATTTAATGCTGTGATTCAGGAAATGAATGAACGGGAAGCAAAGAAACGGGAACATGAAGCTGCAAAGAAATAAGAATATTTGTGAAATTATACCGTAAGAACGTTATTTTTGAGACAGAATGTAAGAAGAAGTACGGATTCCGTGCGCTTGAAACAATAGCGGTTCTCAATGTGGAAATATTAAGGATTAAAAAAAATCAATGATTATAGGAACAAAAAAGAAATATTTTATCGGCGGCGGAATAATTGCTGTAATTCTTCTCGTTGTAGTATTACGGATTGCCTTAACATCGTCGGCGATGGACCCGCGACGGCAGGGCATAGCGCTTGTAAAAGTCCAGAAACCGTTTAAAGAGACAATGAGAACAATCTTTACGTACACTGGTGATATTCTTCCCCTGCAGCAAGCGACTATCTATTCGAAAGTGAGCGGAAACTTGGAACGCAACTATGTCGAAATGGGAACGTACGTTCACAGCAATCAAATGCTCGCCTTGATCGATACGACGGAATTATTCCAGCAATATCAACAGACCAATGCAACGTTCCAAAATATATCTTTGTTGTTTGAACGTGCGAAGCAGCTTTTTGAAAGAAATCTTGTGGCAAAACAGGATGTGGATAATGCCGAAGCAGCAATGAAAGTTGCGAAAGCGAACTATGATGCCGCAGCAACGCATCTCAGTTATGCACACATTATTGCCCCGTTCAATGGCTTTGTTACGCGAAGATTTTTAGATGCCGGTGCGCTCGTCAATGCGAGTACTTCAACGCTTTTTACGATGATGTACCTCGATAGCGTAAAAATTATTGTGTATGTGCCAGAAAAAGATTTGTCGCAAATGTATCACGTGCGTACAGCAAAAGTGACGCTCGATGCATTACCGAACCAGGAATTTATCGGATATGTCAGTCGTTTCAGCGAAGCCGTCGATCTGACAACACGAACAATGCCCATTGAAGTGGACATTCCCAATCATTCCCGCATTATCAAACCCGGTATGTTTGCAACCATCTTGTTTATTGTCAGTGAACGGCCTGATGCTCTTACACTGTCATCGGATGATTTATTAAAAGATGATAATGGATATTTTGTCTTTATTTCGGATGGAAAGAAAGCACATCGGATTCGAATTACCATTGGTAACGAAAATAATTCACACACCGAAATTCTCGCGGGCTTGAATGGCAATGAAGATGTCATCACAACAGGCCAGCAATTTGTTAAAGAAGGCACGGCTCTTACTCTTCAACAGTAAAACGGTTCACAATTTATGTGGCTTACTAGACTTGCACTTCGTTATCCGATCTCAACATTTCTTTTTGCGCTCACAATTGTTTTGTTAGGATTTGTTTCATTCTCGCAGCTTCCCATCGATATGCTGCCGAATATAACAATTCCGGTTGTTACCACCGTAACGTATTATACCGGTGCCAGCCCCCTCGATATGGAGCAGAGCGTAACGCGCCTCATTGAGCGAAGCGTCAGTTCCATTAACGATGTCAATTACGTTCGGTCTTCAACACGTGAGGGGATTTCGCAAGTAAGCGTATTTTTCAATTGGGAGGCGAACACCGATGTCGGGCTTGTGGATTGTGTGCAGCGTGTTAACCGCGTTTTGAGCCAGCTGCCCACCGGTATTTCGCAGCCTTCGGTATTGCGGTTCGATATTACGAGCCTTCCGGTGTGCGTCGTTGCCGTTGAAGGCGATATGGATCAGCGCGATCTCTATGATCTAGCGTTCAATGTTATTGAACCGCAGATCGAACACATCAACGGTGTTGCTTCGGCAGGTGTTTCAGGCGGAAGAATTCGAGAAATTCATGTCACCCTTGACCGCAATAGAATTCAGGCAATGGGCATTCCGGTACAAATTGTTTTAACCGCTGTCGCAAATTCCAATCTCATCATTCCATCGGGCGACCTCAAAACAGGTCCCTTCGATTACACCTTGAAGACTGAAAGCCTCTTTAATGTCGTTAAGCCGATGGAGAATGTTGTTGTGAAAACGGTCAACGGTATTCCTATACGGCTGAAAGACATCGGTTCTGTTGAAGACAGTTATCAGGAACAAACGGAAATTGTGCGTGTCAACGGCAAAGCCGGCGTCGTAATGCGTGTTTTGAAACTTTCGAGCGCAAACACTGTTGAGGTTGTCGATAATGTGATGCGCGGGATTCCGAAGCTGACTGGCATTCCTTCCGCTGTAAAAATGACAGTCACGTTCGATCAATCTGTTTATATACGGCAAACAATATCAGGACTACAGCGGGAAGCAATGCTCGGTGGGATTTTAGCAATGCTCATCATCATTCTATTCCTGCGTAATATGCGCGGAACGTTAATTATTGTCGTCGCAATTCCGTTATCAATACTAATTACATTTATTCTTTTCCGGTTCGGCAATATTACGCTCAATATTATGACCTTCGGAGGATTAGCTCTTGCTGTCGGCCGTTTGGTCGATGATTCTATAGTTGAGCTTGAAGCGATCTCGCGCCATTATAATATGCGCAAGAAAGGCGAATCGCGCCTTGATGCGACCTTAGGTGCAGCAAAGGAAGTTGCCGCGCCGATCTTCATTTCTACATTGACAACGGTTATCGTCTTTTTACCTGTCGTCTTTTTGAGCGGCATTGCAAAGCTTCTCTTCATTCCTCTTACGATAACAATTGCTGTGGCGTTGTTCGGATCGTTCTTCGTTTCGCGAACGGTTACGCCGCTGATGTGTATGAATTATCTTCCGCCGGAAAAAGAATTGGACAGGACTTCGGCAAAATTCTCAGACCGTACCAGAGTATATTTTCACGATATGATTGATAGCATCGAATCATTCTATGAAAGATGCCTTCGATGGACGATGAAGCATCGGAAAACGATTATCATTAGCATTGTTGTATTCTCTGCACTGTCACTTGGTCTTATTGCGTTCATCGGTACAGAATTTTTCCCTGATCAGGATGAAAGCAAATTTAGGATATCGTTTAAATTGCCCGTCGGTTCGCGGTATGAAACAACGGATTCAGTGGCGCGGGAAATGGAAAAAATAATTTTTTCAGCTGTACCTGAGACACAAGTTCTCATCACTGATGTTGGCATCACCACAAATGCGAAGACAAGCTCAGGCATGGGAGGCGGGGGCAATTCCGGAAGCCATGCGGGCAATATTCAGATCGGTCTTGTGTCTCCAGAAGAGCGTAGCCGCTCAATGTTTGAAATTGCTGCCGATGTTCGGCGTAAATTAGCGAAGCTGCCGGGCGTTCAGGTGTTCGTGACTCCCAGCGGTATTTTGCGTACGCTATTGAATTTCGGTTCCAACGCTCCTATTGATGTTGAAATACGTGGATTTGACCTTGAGACCGGAAGTGCGTTGGCTAAGGAGATTGCACAAATTGTCCGATCAACTCCGGGTGCAGCGGATGTACAGATCTCGCGCGATGACAACTTACCTGAACTGCATATCAATATCGATCGCAACAAAGCAGGTGTGCTGGGAATCGATGTTGCGGGTATTTCCAATACGATCTATACATGCATGGCTGGAACTGTCGCGTCATTGTATACAGATCCGATTTCCGGCAATATATATAATATTCTTGTGCGGCTCAATCAGGATTATCGAAACCAAATCGAAGACTTAAAACAATTAACGATCATGACTGCAAACGGGCAGCAAGTACTGCTGGGAAATATTGCAACGATTGAAAAACGCAGCGGCCCGGTGCAGATTGATAGAAGATATCAGCAGCGTCTTGTCGAGGTGACTGCGAATGCTGTAGGACGAGACCTGGGAAGCGTTTCGAATGATATTCAAGATAAACTCGATAAATTGAATGTGCCGCAGGGATTTGAAATAAAACAGACGGGCAATGTTGAGCAGCAGAAAAAAACATTCAGTGATTTAAGCCTGGCATTCATGCTTGCCATTGTTTTAGTGTACGTCGTTATGGCGTCGCAATTTCAATCGTTTATCGATCCGTTTATTATAATGTTTACCGTTCCACTCGGTATTGCTGGCGTCTTGTGGATGTTGTTCCTTACGCATACAACCCTTTCGGTCACGTCGTTTCAGGGAGTGATCGTGATGGTCGGTATCGTGGTGAGCAACGGCATTCTTCTGGTAGATTATACCAATCACCTGCGCATGAGCGGCCTTGAATTGCACGAAGCAGTCGTACGCGGCGGCAAAACGCGCTTGAAACCAATCCTTATGACATCACTGGCAACTGTACTCGGATTGATTCCGATGGCGATCGGGTTGGGTGGCGAATCTACCCAGGCTCCACTTGCCATTGCTGTTATCGGCGGATTGACATTCTCTACCGTGTTGACGCTCTTCTTTGTTCCCATTCTCTATACAATATTTGAGGAACGGTTCAAGCGAGAGATTCGAAGCGATGATGAAGTTCAGACTGAAGGCTCACTGATAACCGATCAGATCGAAGCAAAGACGGAACAACCACACGTTGGTAAGACGCCATCAAAACAAAAACGCAGAAACTCATAAGGCTCTTTTTCGACAGAACAGTCAGAATAGAATCAAATAACAACCCTTTATTTCAAGAGCCATACTCGTAGTTGTTCTGCTGGTATGGGTCAGTTTTGTATGTGACGCGTGTCTCCTTCCTCAATATTCCGCTTGGTTTTCTCAGTATAAAAGAATAATTTGACGGCAAGTTTGCTGCATCTGCTGGAAGTTTTTAATTACGATAGGACTTGTAATGCTGAATTACATCTGGTTTTTCCTCATCATCATCGCGCTTGTTGTTGGCGTTGGCAAAGATATCAATGACGAAGTCCGAAATACCTACCGGAATGGCACACCGTTGGAAGTCATATTCATCTCTTCACAGGTACCGTCGGGAACGGCAACAAGATGCGAGGGACAATTCTATCTCACGGCAAAACAGTTTAACGATTTCTATGGAACGTCATCACAGCTTGAAGAAGTGAAACAACCGGCTGCACTTTCATTACTGCAAAACAAAACCGGTAACTTTATTTTTGGTTGCACGGAGGTAACACCAGTGTTATGGAAGGATATGGCTAAATCAGCGTCGGGGAAGGATAAGCTGACAGGGAAAGTCGAAAGAATCGAATTTTCAGATGATCATGGCTGGGCAAAAGCAACCATTGTAATGGAATCCATTCGATTTGTGAAATTGAAAGCAATTACACAAGCCGCAATTGATTTTGTAAACATCGCGGTAGAAATTGCCATCGGACTTATCGGTGTAATGTCGCTCTGGCTTGGTCTCATCAAAGTGGCGGAAGAAGCCGGATTAGTGAAAGTGCTCACGCGATTGCTTGCACCGATTACGAAACGTATTTTTCCTGATGTACCGCCCGATCATCCTGCAATCGGTGCCATTATCATGAACACCGCGGCGAATATGCTCGGGTTGAGCAATGCGGCAACACCGATAGGCTTGAAGGCAATGGAAGAATTGAACAAGCTCAATCCGAAAATCGGCACAGCGACAAACGCAATGGTGACGTTTCTCGCTATTAATACCGGCGGATTGATTTTGATTCCGGCAACGGCGATGGCGGTACGAGCGGCAGTTGGCTCGACAAATATAGGCATTATCATTGGCACATCGATCTTTGCTGCAGGATGTGCAACAATCACAGGAATTATCGCATCGAAAATTCTCCAGCGACTGCCGAGGTATAAACGTGAGTTGATGGACGATACGAAAAAGTCAGAGGAGATGAACCATGGTTGATCTCTTTCGCACTGTCATCAATTTTATTTCTATTCTTGCTATCCCGCTCATGATTGCAATCTTTCTAGGCTGGGGGTTTTTCAAAAAAGTTCGTGTCTATGAAGTATTTGTTGAAGGAGCGAAGGATGGATTTCATACCGCCATTCGTATTATCCCATACCTGGTAGCGATGTTGTTTGCCATCGGAATCTTCCGTGCCAGCGGCGCAATGGATGTATTAATATCGATCATCGCACCGCTCACGAATCTCATCGGTATGCCGCCGGATGCTTTACCGATGGCGTTGATGCGGCCGCTTTCGGGTAGTGGTTCGTTAGGAATCATGACGGAATTGATGAAAACGCACGGACCCGACTCGTTTGTCGGAGTGCTTGCCTCTACACTCTATGGCAGTTCAGAAACGACGTTCTATATTCTTGCTGTCTATTTCGGTTCTGTGAATATCAAAAATATTCGCCACGCTGTACCGGTAGGTTTACTAGCGGATTTCGCAGGCATGCTGGCAGCGGTCTTTATCTGCCGGATCCTTTTTGGAGTATAGTTCATTAAAAGAACAACAATAGGAAAAATTATGAAACCATTAAGAACTATGTTGAACATTGTTTTTGCTGTTGTAGTCTTTATTGCGGTAGGGAATGGCCAATGGAAAAATGCCACCGCAGCAATGATGGGAAAAAGTGGAGGTTCGATCCCCGTTGGGTTTGGTGCTACCTTTATCGATGGCGAAGCTTTTTATTTAATCAACATAACGCCGGAAGTTGCATTTGGCAATCTTGGTGTCGGACTTGACCTTAATCTCCGAATCAATACAAAAGGCAAGCTCAGACCTGGGGATTACTCAAAATTTGAGGACTATCTTCGCATCATCCGTTATGTTCGCTGGGCGCAGAAAGGCGATCCGTTCTATACTCGTGTTGGACTGCTTGATTATTCTCTTCTTGGGCACGGCTCTATCGTTTACAATTACCGGAATAGTGCAAGTTACGATATGCGGAGGACAGGCATTGAATTGGATTTGAATTTTGAGAAATTCGGGTTTGAGTCGATGTATAGTGACATTGCCGATAGAGGTCTGTTGGGTATGCGTGGGTATGTGAAGCCGTTGAAGTTTACGAGTTTTGAGAAAATTCCGGTGATCAATAATTTTGAGGTTGGCGCGACATATGCGAGAGATTTAAGTAAGGTCGCAGATATAACATCCACCGATTCAAGCGGGAGAGGGCTCACCATAATTGGTTTCGATCTCGGATTGCCTATTATTTCTTATACAGTTCTCAAATCTGCATTATATTTCGATTACGCTCACATTGTGCATTATGGACATGGAACATCGGTTGGTATCAATATGAATTTTTCCGGCCTTGGACTTGTAGATTTAAGAGGAAAATATGAATTTCGATTTAATGGTGTTCATTATCTGCCGGCATATTTCGATGCATTGTATGAACACGAGAGATTCGATCCTGTGAGAAGATTGAGTAAATCCAATATGCTGGATACTGTTAGTGCAAACCGAGGTTACTATGGTGAACTTATTATCAGCATCCTGAATACATTCAATATCATTGCCGGTTATCAAGCGCCATACGATATTAAGAACCAGGGTATGCTTCATGCGGAATTGCAGCTTCCTGAAGTTGTGGGTATTGTTATACGCGGTGCTTTCGATAAAACAAATATAGGCCGTGTTTTTATTTTGGATAATTATTCAATTCTGAGCGCAGAGATTGGGTATAAACCGGTTAAATATATACTGGTTTCAACATTGTATCAACAAACCTTCTCGAACAGAAATCCTGATGGTTCTTTACGTTCTGATGGTTCTTTTATCAAACAGAATCGTGTAGAACCGAAAGTGAGTCTCGTATATGATTTCTAAGATTTTCAGTACTCGTCGTCTCTAGTACTTTCGGAAGATTCTCAAAGCTTTATTCTGAGACCTTTCAAAGGTTACTGTGTATTGCTACATTCCTGGCGATTTCACAATCGGCTTTCCTTCAAGATGCTTTTTCCATTGTTCCCAATAAAATGTATTCCAGCCTTTGTCGATGCCTTTTGCATGTTTATCGGGGACATTCACGTGAATGGCATGTAATACGACATCCTTCCCTTTCTTTTCTAGATCAATGATGAAGGTAGAATCGACGTCCTTTTCGTTTCAATCTTGTGCTCTCCACGTTTGGACAATACGTTTGTCCTTCACCAAATGGAGATTCTTTCCGGTGATGTAGCCATTGTTTACCGAAAACGTGCCTTTTCCTTGGCAGAAATTTTAGCTGGTGCACCCGTTGATTTTGAATGCTTCTTTAATTACGATGGAGCAGCCATTTTTTAAGGAACGGCTTTCAAAATTCAATATTGCATCTATGATTCCGAATGAGACCGAACGGGATTTCATTCATACATCTATATTTACCGAATTAGGCAGGGGAATCTTCACGCAAGAAGCAAAAAATTGTTACTTTCAGATTATGGGAAACCTCAGCCGACAAGGAGCAGAAGGAATCATATTCGCATGCACTAGAATTCCGCTGCTCATTCGACAAAATGATTGTAAAACTCCAATCTTTGACACGACATTAATTCACGCGACGGCAGCGGTAGATTTTGCCTTGGCGGCGGCAAAACAGTAAAATATAATTACGATCGAGTAAACATATACCATGATTAATCATATTATCATTCCGATGGTACTCTGTTTTGTTTTTATAATATTATCAATTCCTCTGATACTTCAAAAAGTGCGCCCAAATTGTTTCTATGGGGTTCGTACACGTAAAACAATGTCGGACGAGACTGTATGGTATAAGGCAAACAAATTCTTTGGGTGCGGCTTGCTCATTTCCAGCTTGTTTTCTCTCGTCGTACTCATCGTCGCTGTTTTAATTCCTGACGTCATTTCAGTAATTATTGTCAATGAACTCGGAGGGTTAGTTGTAGTGCTTCCGGTTGGTGTTCTTCTTATTATTTCATTTTTCTATTTTCGTAAATTATAGCTGGTGTGTACGATGTATCATAGTTTCTTTCTTTGAAAGGCCATACCATGAAAAATTCCTTTGTTACTTTACTTCTTGCCGTCCCGGCAATTATTGTTTCTTTCTCATTTGGCCAATCTCAAATCACACAAGACCCGCTTGTTGCACACATCGACACGACTATAAAACCCGGCGATGATTTTTTCCAGTTTGCGAATGGAAGATGGTTTAGAGAAAACCCTATTCCCGCCAGCGAAGCGAACAATGGCCTCTGGCGGCTGATTCAGGATACGATTAATGCACAGATCCGCATCATGTGCGAATCCTCCGCTGCATTAACCAACGTCGAAAAGGGAAGCAACAAACAAAAAATTGGCGATTTCTTTTTTACCGGCATGGACAGCCTCATCATTAATAAAAAAGGAATAGCCGATCTTAAAAAAGATTTTGCTATGATCGACGGCATAAATGATATAATGGGGGTTGTACGTGCAGCGGCGTATATTCATGTTGTTGCCGGTTCACCAATGTTTACTTTTAGTGTGGGACAAGATGATAGAATGAGCAGCAAGAATGCCATCTTTATCTGGCAAGGGGGATTGAGCTTACCCGACAAGCGCTACTATTTCGATGCCGATTCCGCTGCCATAATGATCCGTCAGAAATTTGTTGTGCACGCAGGCAATATGTTTAAAATTCTCGGTTATGATGATGTAAAAGCAAAACGAGCCGCCGAAAATCTGATGACGCTGGAGACCGCACTCGCAAAAACTTCACGCAACCGAGAGGACACGCGCGACCCTCTGAAGAATTACAATAAAATATCTTTCAAACAATTGACTAAAACTACTCCAAATCTTGATTGGTATATTTTTACGAAAGGCGTTGGTTTGCGCATTGTGGATACCGTTATCGTCGGCCAACCTGAATTTCTCACTGCTCTGAACGGGTATCTCAAAACAGTTTCTATCGATACTTGGAAAAATTATCTCAAGTACCACCTTGTGCGTGGCCTTGCAGCGTACCTTGATGACAAAACATATCTTGAGATATTCAGTTTTTATTCTACGACACTTCGGGGAGTGCAGGAACCGAAACCGAGATGGAAACGTGTCGTCGAGCGAACCGATAGATCGCTTGGTGAATTGATCGGGCAGGTGTATATGTCTGAATATTTACCCAAAGGAACAAAAGAAAAGCTGCTGGAGATCGGAAATGCCATCAAAGAAATATATGCAGAACGGATAAAGAAATTGGATTGGATGAGTGAAGCCACAAAAGTGAAGGCATTAAAGAAACTCAGTACAATCATCATGAAAGTCGGTTTTCCAGACAAATGGAAAGATCTCAGCAAGATGCAGATCGATCGTTCTTCCTATGTCAGCAATGTGATGAGTGCCAATATGTGGGGATTCCATTATATGATTTCTAAATATGGCAAGCCGGTCGACCGGACTGAATGGGACATGGAACCTCAAACCTATAATGCCTATTACAATCCATCAAATAATGAAATCTGTGTACCGGGATGCAATATTATTATCCCAGGGTATGAACGTACGCTTGCTGATGATGCGCTGCTGTATTCCAACATTGGCGCAACGTTTGGGCATGAGATCACGCACGGGTTTGACGATCAGGGAAGCAAGTACGATAACAACGGAAACTTGAATAATTGGTGGACGAGCGATGACAGCATCAAGTTTTACACAAAAACAAAAATGATTGTAAAACAATATAGCGAATATATTGCTGTTGACAGTCTCCATATCAACGGCGAGCTGACACAAGGCGAGAATATTGCCGACCTGGCCGGTACAATGATGGCATATGAAGCATTCAAGAAGACTCATCAGTATAAGAGCAACGAAATGATTGCAGGTTTATCACCAGACCGGCGCTTCTTCCTCGGTTATGCATTTGCGTGGATGGTGAACGAACGGCCAGAAGCGATTGCCAATCAAGTGCGCAGCAATGAGCATTCGCCTGTAAAATTCCGTGTCATCGGTCCATTATCGAACATGCCGGAGTTCTATGCAGCGTTTGGAATTAAACACGGCGACGCCTTGTGGCGTCCGGACAGTGCCAGAGTATTGATATGGTGATGGATTCCTTTTACTTTTCCCGAAGGCTTCAGCGAGTTAACGGATTCTGCAGAGAATCTCACGGTTTTAGCTGATATTCAGCTGTCTCAAACCCTCTCAAATAGAGGGTTTTTTATTGCTTTTCCGCGCCTGTGTGGCTATATTGACTCGGATTTGAATTGATATTTCTACGGAAAGCAGCCTGCAATAATAGGAAGTTATGCCGATACTGAACCAGCTTATCACGACAGTACTTCCGTTCATTCCAAAAACAATGGTTGGTCAGGTGGCAAAACGGTATATTGCCGGAGTCCGTTTGTCCGATGGTGTTCGTGTTGCAAAGAATCTCAGCGAAAAGGGAATGATGGCAACGATGGATCTGTTGGGCGAGGATGTGAAAAATGCCGGCGAGACCGAACAAGTAAAAAAAGGAATTCTTTCTATTCTCCAATCAGTCAAGGAGAATAAACTAAATTCTAATGTCTCCATCAAGCCGACACAGCTGGGACTGAAGATCGACAAGGAGCTTGCTTTTCGTAATATGAAGGCAATTATTGAAGAAGCCAACCGGCTTGGTAACTTTGTCCGGCTCGATATGGAAGATGCAACAACGACGGATGACACACTTACGATGTACCGGCGGCTCCGTGCAGATGGTTTTAAAAATACCGGTGTTGTCATACAAGCATATATGCACAGAAGTGAGTCTGATGTTCGTGCGCTTGTGAAGGATGGAACGAATATCCGGCTGTGCAAAGGCATTTACAATGAGTCACCATCAATCGCATATAAAGAACGACAGGAAATCCGGAATAATTATCTCTCGCTTTTAAAAATTATTCTTGAAGCCGGTTCTTATATTGGTATTGCTACGCACGATGATTATTTGATCGATGGCGCTTGTGAGATGATACAAAAGTACGGGTTGGGAAAAGAGCATTATGAATTTCAAATGCTTCTTGGTGTACGCGAGAAGCGCCGTGACACGATTGTGAACGATGGCCATCATTTACGGGTCTATATACCGTTTGGCGAACAGTGGTATGCTTATTCTATGCGTCGATTGAAAGAAAATCCGCATATGGCGTGGTATGTTACAAAAGCGATTTTTATTCGTTGATCTCATACTTCACTCAAACGTAAGGAGATGTTTATGGCAGATGGAACGAACATAGGCGGCCTGAAAAAATTTGTTCCGTATGTTCCTGTCAATACCGACATGAAAGAATTTACAATCCGCGCGCTGCTCATAGGATTGGTGATGTGTGTGGTACTCGGCGCGGCAAATGCCTACCTCGGCTTGAAAGCCGGAATGACAATAGCAGCAACATATCCTGCTGCAGTGATCGGTATGGCAGTACTCAAAATTATGAAAGGATCCATCCTCGAAGAGAATTTTGCTCGAACGGTTGGCTCTATTGGCGAGTCCGTTGCGGCAGGTGCGATATTTACGATCCCTGCGTTTGTGATTCTTCACATTTGGAAGTTTACGCCGGAAAATATGCTGACAGAATATCTTATCGCCGCATCGCTGATGATTCTTGGCGGCATCCTTGGAATTATGTTTGTAACGATTCTACGGCGCGTGATGGTAGAAGATCAAACGCTGCCATTTCCTGAATCGGTCGCAGCAGCTGAAATTCATAAAGCAGGTCAACGCGGAGCAGATGCGGCTGTTTCGTTGTTCAAAGCGATGGCAGTCGGCGCATTCGTTAAACTGATTGATGGACTGGGAGTATTTCACTCATCGAACGATTTTCAAGTCATGGTTGGACGTGTCAAAGAATCTTTTGTGAAACTTGGTCTGAAACCGGATTCGGAAAAAATTCTCGGCGGTGGCATCACAACAATTTCTGCACCCGCTGCTACTCCGGCATACATTGGTGTCGGGTATATCATCGGACCGGAGCTCGGAGCTTTAAACTTTGCAGGCGGCGTTCTTGCGTGGGGATTATTTGTTCCCCTGCTGGTGTTTTTCCTGGGGCCTCAATTGATCGACAAATATCTTGTTGCAAGCAATGGTGATTCGCTGAGCGCTTGGAGTGCGCTCACAGGTCATCTCTACCGCTACATCGTTCGGCCTATCGCTGTCGGAGGAATGCTCGTTGGCGCATGCTACACTCTTTGGAAAATGCGCAAGAACTTAATTCTTGGCATCAAGCGCGGAATCGCTGATGTCAAGAAATCGGCTACTGCAAAAACTGCGACAGAAAGAACCGAGAAAGATATTTCGTTCAAAGCAGTCATTCTCGGTATCGTCGTTGTCTTTGCATTGATGATCGGGCTTTATTTCTACTTCACAAATATGCTGCTTGGTGCAATCCTTGCCGCTGTAGTTATGCTGGTTGCAGGATTCTTCTTCGCGGCAGTCTCAGGAAATCTTGTCGGTATGATCGGTTCATCCAATAATCCTATTTCCGGATTAACACTTGCAGCTACTGTCGTGGCTGCACTGACAATGGTCATCATTGGCGTCACGGGGATACAAGGAGTTGCCGCTGTTCTTGGTGTCGCTGCGGTGGTGTGTGTGTCATCGGCAGTTGCCGGAGAAATGCTTCAAGACCTCAAAGTTGGTCACATTCTCGGCGGAACACCATCGAAGATGCAGGTCGGAGATATTATCGGCGTTATCCTTGCCGGATTAGTGATGTTCTTCCCGCTCTATGTTCTTCACAACTCCGATCTTGCGAGCAATCCATTAACAGGCGGATTTGGCGGTTCAAAACTTCCTGCACCGCAAGCAGGATTAATGGCTGCGTTATCTCAAGGAATTGTCGGCGGCGAAATGGCATGGCCGCTTGTGCTTGTTGGAATTGCGTTAGGCATTTCGCTGATATTAATTAAAGTAAAAAGTCCGATGTTATTTTCTGTTGGAATGTATTTGCCGCTCGAAACAACATTTGCAATATTCATTGGCGGATTGATTCGCGGTTTAGTCGATAAACGCGCTTCTCATCGAGGTTATAATAATGCCCAAAAGGCAAGAGTCGAGAACGCCGGAATTCTTTCTGCATCCGGATTAATTGCAGGAGAGGCGTTGATGGGATTGTTCATCGCTACTGTTGTGTTTGTTCGGGATCGAATGAGCGGTAAGCCGGAATTCTGGACATTGGAAGGATTTGAATCAATTGCATCGTGGCTGGCGATTCCGATTTTTGCGATACTCGCCTTATATTTAATCTATATTCCATTATCGAAAGCAGGAAGGGCAGACGAACCTGCACCTCCGGCTGCGATGATGTAATCTGACAAGGCGAGGTCACTGAAAGATTGTGTAAGGTGTTATATATTCGACAAAATATTTTTCAAAAAAATAGTTAGCGATTAAAGTTGATAAGACAGAATTCAAAGCCATTAGATATTTTTGAATTAAGACCAAAGCAATTGTATCCATCTGAACTAGTGGAGAAAGGAAAAGTCGTCGTTCTTGTGCCGGAACCTCAAAATAAACTCGTTGAATGGTTCCTGCCCAAAAAGAACAAGGCACATGTGCGTGTGAAACTTGATCTTCTGGGTAGTTTCGTTTGGGATTCTTGCGATGGTGCCATGACAGTGCGGGATATCGCAGACAAAATGAAACAAGAATACGGCGCATTCGCTGAACCCGTGGATGCGAGAGTAAGCAGTTATATCAAGTGGTTGCACACACACAGATTTATCGATGTAGATTTGAAAAGCAAAGAGAAATCGCAGTTCTATACAAAAAACAAGAGAGGTTGATATGTCGAATCCATTGGAAGGCTTGAAACCGGAATTGGTGTGGAAATACTTTGCAGAGATTAGCAAAATTCCACGCGGTTCAAAAAACGAAAAGAAAATTTCTGATTACATCATCGAGACAGCAAAGAAGCTTGGTCTTGAAGCAAAACGCGATAAGGTGTTCAATGTTCTTGTACGCAAACCGGCATCCCAGGGACGTGAAAACGTTCCAATGGTCTGCCTGCAAGGGCATCTCGATATGGTCTGCGAGAAAAATAAGGACAAAGTTCACAACTTTGAAAAGGATCCGCTCGAATTAGTTGTGAACGGTAATTATTTGATGGCCAACGGAACGACGCTGGGTGCCGACAATGGTATTGCCGTGGCGACGAATCTTGCACTTATGGAAGACAGGTCGGCTGTGCATGGCCCGTTGGAATTTCTCTTTACCGTCGACGAAGAAACTGGATTGACCGGAGCGAATAATCTTCAACCGGGATTTGTTATGAGTAATATTCTGATGAATCTTGATTCCGAAGAGGAAGGTGCGTTGTATGTCGGATGTTCGGGCGGAAAAGACACTACCGGCACATGGAAAACCGCGTACGAATCTATCGATCTGAGATATGCTCCGGCTCTGGTGAAAGTCAAAGGACTGAAAGGCGGGCATTCCGGATTAGAGATAGACAAAGGACGAGGAAATTCCATCAAGCTTCTGAACCGTGTCTTAATAGAACTTGATAAGCTTGGTGTGCGCGTCTCGACGTTAGAAGGAGGAAACAAGAGCAATGCGATTCCCCGCGAGGCCGAAGCTGTCGTATACGTCCCGAATAAAAAACTGAATGACGCGAGCGCAGTAGTTTCGCAATATAATTCCATCCTCCGAGAGGAACTCTCCACAGTTGAGCCCGATCTTGCTATTCTCATTGAAGAAGTAAAGAGAAAGAAAAAAGGAAAGGTGTTGAAGAAAGCGATTCAAAAGAAAATCCTTCAAACGCTCTCCGCATTGCCGCACGGTGTCATGAAAATGAGTGCAGATATTCGGGGATTGGTCGAGACTTCCACCAATGTTGCGATTATCAAGACCGATGCGAAAAGCGTTACCCTGATCACCAGTCAGCGAAGTTCTGTTGCGTCTGAAATCGATGAGATTGTTCACACGGTTGCATCAATCCTGCAGCTTGGTGGTGCAGATGGTGAGACATCAGATGGATATCCGGGTTGGAAACCGAATATGGATTCGATGATTTTGAAAATTGCAAGAGAGACCTATAAAGATCTCACAGGGAAAAAGCCAGAAGTAAAAGCAATTCATGCCGGACTCGAATGCGGTATCATTGGAGAAAAATATCCTGGTATGGATATGGTGTCGTTCGGTCCTACACTTGAAGGAGTACATTCGCCGGATGAAAAAATCCATATCGATACTGTAGAAAAATTCTGGAATTTCTTGCTGGCAATTTTGAAGAATGTCAAATAACGGTGAGAGGGAAGATGGAAAAGGGAAGATTGTAGAAGGAAGATGGTAGAGGGAAGAGATTAGAAGAAAGTAAGGGAGTGGGATGGAGAAGAGTCATAAACGACTGGATGTATGGCAAAAGAGTTTTACTTTGGCAAAATCGATTTATGAAGTAACGGGAGTTTTCCCACCTGAAGAGAAATATGGATTAATATCACAGATGCGAAGGGCAGCAGTCTCAATTCCATCAAATATAGCCGAAGGAGCAGCACGGCACACAAATAAAGATGCTCTTTAGTTCTTTATTATCGCACGTAGTTCCCTCAGTGAACTCGACACACAGATAGAACTCTCTCGTTCATTGGATATGATCAATAATGCCGATTACCAACTTTTAACTGAACAGATCAATTCTGTTGACTCATTGCTTTCTGGTTTCATCCGGTATCGAAGGACGAGAAATCAGTAATTCAAAACTTCACAATGTTTCTCTTTTACCATCTCCCATTTTTCATCTATCTCAAAAAATATTTTATAAAATAAGCAAAGGATATAGTAAACGATGACAGATTTGAATAGCAGCCAATCTTCGATTGAAGCAAAAAGGCATACTTGGTTCCATCCGTCTCGCCGTCCGTATCGTTATTCGGTACTTTTTATCGTGAGCCTGTTGACGTTCGGCAGTTATTTTGCGTATGACAGCGTCGGTGCTATAGCGCCTACACTTATCGAAGCGCTTGGTATCGGTCGTGAATCCATAGGACAAATGTACACGCTCTATAGTGTTGCGGCAATTCTTTCTGTGTTCATCGGTGGTTTGTTGATTGATCGTATTGGAACACGACGCGCAAGTCTTTTCTTTTCTTCTCTTGTTACTGTCGGTGCGTTCATTGTCGCAGTGGCACCGAATATCTGGATCCTTTACTTCGGTCGTTTCATTTTTGGGTGGGGATCGGAATCATTAGTAGTGGCCCAAAGCGCGATATTTACACGATGGTTTAAGGGAAAGGAACTGGCGTTTGCGTTTGGAGTAGGGCTCACCATCAGCCGGCTGGGGACGCTTTTCAGTTTTAATACGGAAGCGTTGATTGCCGAGTACTTTCGTCATTATAGTGCAGCACTCTGGGCTGCAGTTATATTCTGTTGTCTATCACTTCTTGCAAATGCACTCTATATCATGTTGGATAAGCGCGGCGAACGGGAACTCAAACTGCAGGAAGAAGGAGGCGGTGATAAAATCGTTCTTGCGGATGTCAAGAAATTTCGTTCCTCCTACTGGTATGTGACGCTGCTCTGTTTGACATTCTACTCAGCCATCTTTCCTTTCACAGCGCTCTCGACAGATTTCTTCAACACTAAATGGGGATTGCCGCTCACGGTAGGGTCAGAAGGCGGCTTCTTTACGCAAGTGTTTTACAATGTCATCCACATGTTCAGCACGGCAGGTGGTACTACGACAATTATTATATTCGCCTCGATGATATTAGCACCGGTCTTCGGACAATTGCTCGATCGCTTTGGTCGTCGAGCAACGATCATGGTTGGCGGATCAATTCTTATGGTTCCGGCTTTTCTTACAATGGCGTTTACGATGATACCTCCAGCATTTCCAATGATCGTACTCGGAGCAGCTTTTGTGATGGTTCCGGCTGCAATGTGGCCGTCGATTCCGCTTCTCGTAGAGAAGAATCGAGTCGGTACAGCATTTGGTTTGACAACAATGATCCAAAATTTTGGTCTTGCACTCTTTCCATGGCTTAATGGCCTTCTGAGAGATGCAACACAGTCATACACGGCAAGTATGATAATGTTCTCATGCCTCGGTATCATAGGATTAGTGTTTGCGCTTCTTTTGCTTCGAGCTGATAAACGAGAGGGTGGGAAATTGGAGAAAGTGGATAGAAGTGCATCGGCATCTGGTGGAGACAGGGAGGTTGTGACCAACAATTGATCGGTAATATGGCTGAGTCGATTCTTTATTTTCCCGAGAAACGGCTGGAGTAGTTTTTCACGTTTGGTCATTAGCCACAGCTGGCGCTCGTTTGCAACGAGTGCCATGTAAGCTACTACTCTATTTTCGATTCAGTTGAACAACTGCGTATCTCATCAAAAAAGGGCGTCCTTTTTTCTTCAACGCATTTTACGGCATATAGGTAAAGTGCGGCGCTCCAGGTTTGCCAGTCCTGCCCCATGGGCTTGCCGTTCTGTGCTTTTAGCCATTCGTTAAATCCAAAATCGACCCTCCCGGTATTGGAAATTTGTATACTATGGGTAAGCGCAGCGAGCTTTTCCTTGGCGAGCGTGTACCTTTTAGCAGCAACTAAAGCCGCCACATAAAACCCGCATATAAAAGGCCATATACCTCCATTATGGTATTCCCCTGGATTGTTAAATGATGAATATCGCACATGCCAGTCAGGATCTTCAGGTTTAATAAAGGGGAAGAAATTAGGCGGCAGATCAACTGCCAATTCACCTCTTTTTCTCATGCCTGCACACTTCTCTTCGATCCAGGAAATCATTTCCACAGCCCGAGAGGGCGATGCTATTCCGGAGAGAATGGCAAGACTGTTACCGAGGAGGTCGAACCGTTCGCTGCTATGAATTTTATAGGACCAAAAAGCATAGTAAGGCTTGTGTTTTACCATAAGACCTTCGTGTACATGATGGTGTAGCGTTCCGCCCGTAATGGTAAACCGCCTCATATCTTGACGCATCCTATCTGCTCTTTTGTTCTGACCTAAAAGCCGAAGATAGCTATATACGATGGTGTTTACAAACAGACCATATCCTGTAACCCATTGTTCGTCGCGCCAATCGCTTGTTGGCTGCTGGGCAACCAGGTAACGGTTAGAAGGGCTTTGATACTCCATCCATGTCAAGGCTTTTTTAACTGCTTCATTAAGAAAGTTTGATTCACCTGATACTTTTCTGAAAATGCCGACAGCCAGCAAAAACAAAGGAGTTGTATCACTTGATCCACGGTCATCTTTGTCATGCACCAGCGAAGGGATATGGCCACGTTCTGTCTGATTTTTCGCCAGTGTTTTCAATACTCTCCGAATGCTCTTCAGCAGCGTCTGATTCTTAGAAACAGCAATTCCCAGAATGGAAAACATCAAATCCCTTGTATACGGCTCCGGATATCCCCAGCCAGCAGTCCGTGGAAGTCCATGGTAAGGCCCGTGACTATTATGAAGCAGCACTTCAAGGGCGGCCTTCTTCGCCTTTTCTATCTCTTGACTGTTTGCGGTTTGCATTTTCAAATTATTTTATTCCCAATTTGTCGTTCATTATCTGAACAAACCGTTTTGCAACAACGCGATAATCAAAATTTTTCACTACACGCTCTCTGGCTGCTTTACCCATTTTCTCCCTCAACGCTGCATCAGTCATAAGATCCATCAAATAGTTGGCAATATCATGAACATTGGCACGGTAATCCACCGTCCGTGGCTCTTTAAATACCACTCTATGTTTATCTTCAAAGCCCGATTCATTTCCAAGCGTTACCTGGTCCACAACAATTTTCTGTGCTACATCTGCCAGGAATGCCGTTTCGCCATGTATAAGTGTATCAAGCATTCCCATTGCCTTAATACCTATAACCGGTTTTTCGCATGCTCCCGCTTCCACTTGCGGCATTCCAAAGCCTTCAAGCCGGGAAGGAGCTGCATATATATCGCAGGCGCCAATCAAGTAAGGCATGAAATTTCGTGAAATGGTGTTGGTTTCATAAGTGACATTTTTTTCAATACCCAAGTTTGTCGCCATTTCCAGATCTGCCAGGTTTTGAAGCTTGGTTCGTGGCTGTGGCCATACTTTGCAAACATATTTCCAATCAGGCGCTTTCGTATCAATGATTGCAAGCGCCTGCATTACTTCCTGTGCACCTTTTGATGCGGCGTCACCGCCAACGGTGAGAATCATTATCTGATCGGGTGAAATTCCCAGCGCTTCGCGCACCGCCAAAATTTTCGGGTCATCCTTACTGTAAGGGATAAAAGCATCCGTATCGCAGCCTACAGGTAACACTTCAATTTTATCGCCATTGATCCCGTCGCGGACATACATCTCCTTCACCCAATTCGATGTTACCAGTATAAGTGGAAGAGCATTCAAAACCTCCTGATAGTTTGCAATATAGCCGTCGGCAACCAACCATGGTACCGGCTGCACGCCATACCGCTGCGGGTGAAGCACTAATTGCGGCGTGTGCCCCCAATAACCTACACCTACAACAACATCAGGCTTAAACCAACGATAGTACCATTCCTTCTCCTGCGCTGATTCTAAATGAACAGGATGGACATCAACGCCCATTTTAAGAAGTCCTCTGTATAGAAGATTACCCTGGGCTGATAGCCCTCCGGGTGAAGGAGGGTAATAATATAATAGTAATACTTTCATGCTAAAACTCCTCCATTATTAAGCCATTTTTTAGCATCATACGAATTTGTAAATTGCCAGAATGATTCTGCCAGCGGTGTTGTTTCTGCTTCCCAGCTATTTTTTTCAAATCCGTAGGTGGATGTAATGATGCTGTATTTTCTCAGCCATATCCGTTTCGTAAGTTTTCGGTAAATAGTAGCTTTTTCAATTGATCTGGGATAGTATTCCTTATTACCGTCCTCGTAAGCAAACGTCCAAAGTTTGTTGGTAGAAATTTTATCGTCATGCCAGAGTGTAATAACTGCTTTACTTACTTCCTCATGCCGGATATGTCTGGTATATTCTCCTGAAGGATTATGGGAAATAATCAGGTCGAAATGAGTCGGGGGAAGCAACTGCTTGATGGCTCGTTCTACCTCTTTTCCCTCCAACGGGTTTTGTTCGGGGCCATCATCAAGATCACCCATGATCCCTTCTGATTTTAAGATTTTTAATGCTTTATAAAATTTAGTGGCACGTTCCGTATCGCTTTTCCGGCAGAGACAAACAATAAACCAATTCCATGAGGGATGGTTCAGTATTGTTCCTCCCGCCCATAATGTTTCATCATCCGGGTGAGCCACGATTACAGCTACAGACTTTGGAGTTTTACGATCCGTTTTTATATTTTCCATTGGATGAGGTATACAGTAACAATTCATTGACTAATGCTGACAAACTCAGAGAAGCACATGCTATGTGTTCATCGGCTGCACCATAATAGATATAAAGGGTATCTCCAAACAGGGATGTTCCTGTTGGGAATACAACATTGTTGACTTCTCCTTTTTGTTCCCAATCATATTCGGGTGAAAATAATGCAAAGGGCAGACGGGCAATTTCTATTGAAGGATCATCAAGTTTCAGTAAAGCTGCACAGGCAGAATACACATTTCCGTTGGAAGTTTTTTGCACGCCATGGTATATCAATACCCATCCGTGTTCTGTTTCAATCGGTGGGCATCCTCCGCCAATGTAGTTCGATTCATGCTTATACCGGGGATCCATCACGATATGTTTCTGCAGTTTCCTGCAATAGCTTCTCCAGAATTTTTTCGTAAGTTCATTCAAGTTATTTATTGATGCAATCTGAATGCCCGGTCTGATACGATGCAGGAAACACAACTTGCCGTTTATCCTCCTGGGGAAAAAAACCACATTCTTGTCCCATAGCAATATTTTCTTTTCAATATCTGGTTCGTGGTAATAAAATTTGTGATTACGGTAATACTTTTTATTTACCCTGGCGGCCGATTCCAGAAGATATACGAATTCAACATATGTCACGGGAGGTACAATTATTCCGAGCTTTTCAAAATTCTTCATGTCAGGAGAAACAGCTAATGCTCCCTGTGCATTTGTTCCATCATAAGCCGTATATGTCAGATAGTACAAGCCATCAATTTTTACAATGCGGGCATCTTCAACACCGTGCGATTCGTATTCATATTGAGAAGTAATGACAGGTTTATCGCTTCGTTCTCTGATCGTAAGCGGGCCGTCGAGTTCGCAATAACCGATGGTGGAATAGTTCCCTTTTCGCACAGCCCGGTAAAAAACGTGAACCGTATTACCTTCCTGCATGACAGCAGGGTTTAATACGCCTTCGTTTTCGAATTCGAGATCTGTTTTGTTAAGCAAAATGCCTTCTTTTTTAACTTCTATCATATTTTATCTCTTATTTGAACCTGTTATACCAATTGCATAGGATTATTCATTTATGAGTCGGTTGATTTGAACTGATTTTCAATAAGTTTATTTTGTCAAAATTGAATTTCCTTTTTGCATCTCTGAGGATCCAGAAGATGACCCCACTTATGAATGCTGCAAAAAAGCACCATACTGAAGCGAGATATTGCCAAAAAAATACTTCTGTAACTACACATGATAAAAACATTAATATGCCTAAAAGATGCGTTCTTTGAATACTCGAAACAAAAAGAGGAGTGATAGAAGCAATAAAGTAGACTATAAAAGCCAACGCGGTCGAAAATTTAGGGAAATCAGTCCTATACTGAATATGATAACCCATAATTTGCGGGGTGACATTGAAAAACAATAAACAAAAAGCATAATACAATGACACTGATACACCCATAAAGAGAAGAATCCTTAATATTCTTTTTCTTTTTTTATTCTCTTCCATGAAGAGAACTGAAAGAGGAATCATCATTGGCCAAAGAACCTCAGCCATTATTAAAAATATATATTTACTAAATATTTGAACAGTACCATATTCTGGATTTGGTAATGTTAACCACAAACAGCCTTCAGTAATTTGTTGTGCCCCAAAAAATAATGGAATACTTGCAAACACGAGCTGAGAAGGTTTATGAACTTCCTTAACAGTAGCAACACCTATCGTAGAAATGATAACACCTCCTGCAAAACTTGCTTCTGCTGAAAAACACATATGATTTCTCTTCCTATGAGTAAGTATTTAAAGCTTATTATATTAAAAATCTCTAACCAAAAAAACGATTATTAGATAATGATACAACTATTAAATGGATATTATCTTTTTTCTGTCCATAGCCTCGCTGCCAATGTATATTGGCTACACGCCGTACCTTTGCGAACTATTAATGACTCGTTCCATATGGGCCTCAGTGTGGAACGGCCACAATAATCCTTTTCAACAAAGGGAGCGGCGTGGTGCAACGTTTCCTTAAAAGCATCAGTTCAACAGCCGTTCGATATTTTGACTGTAATAAGCAAACTCCTCATCAGCAATCTGTGTGCTGTAATCCACAGACATTAGTTTTGGGAATCCGAATCTTTCATCGTACTGAATTACAAGTGAAGCGACACTATCTGGATTGACGGAACTCGCTAAGACGAAAAGCTCGTCGACAGTCTTATATCGCTGTGGTACTTGTGCAAAGATGGATTTGCCATCGGACTTCTTTATGACATCAATGACCTTGTTGTCCCGAACATAGACCCTGCAAACATCGCCGCCGTATGGACAGAAGCAAGAACTTTGTTGTTCAATCACATAGCTCCTAAGATTGTAAGCCTGCCATCGAGTATTTGGGTCCGTGATATTACTGTGGTCTTCGCTAATTGATTGCGTAAGATATTTAACTTCTGTCCCAGCGTCCTTACAACCCGACAATAGCCCGACGCATAGACCTGCAATCACGATACTAATCAGTACTTTCATGAGATGATATCTTTTTTTTCTTCAGGGCAGTTGTTTAGTGGCACAATGCCACATAACTAGTGTAAAAACGCATCCAGCAATCTGTCCGCCATTTGTGTGGTGGAAGGCGGACAAGTTGCGTATATCCGTCCAAAACTTTTTCTCTAAGAACTTTATTTTCCTCGAATTGAAATCCCTCATGGCGCTTTACCCCGTGAGATATTTCATTTGATATAATATATCATGATTTCTCACGTATCTCACGGGGTGAATCGTTTTCCCAATAACCTCAGAGGTGAAACAACTGCGAATAAAGTACGGTAGAGATCAATCAAACGCAAATAGAACACTAAAATTCCCCAGTGGTGTCGGGAGTTCCCTCCCGACACTTCCCCGAACAATCCATTCTTTCCGTCAGGACGTCCGCCCAACAAGACGATCGTCAGACTGCGACGGACTCGTCGAGCGGACAAGTAAGTCCCGACGGCACTGTCAAAAAACTGTCCCCCTCATTCGTGTTTTGTGCGGGATAAAAGGGGACGATAGGGTGTCTATCTTTACTACGCCGCAGACGCCGGAGTCGGTTTCAGCTTTGAAGCCTCTTCCCAATGCCGGATTTCTGTATCCTTTATCAAGCGCAGAGCGATGTGCTCGTTATAAAACTGAGTCTTGCTCGCACATATTAATTCCAGAGCCGGGTCGATCTCCTCCTCCCAAATTCCATCTACCTTGGCAAAGAGATCCTCCATCGTTGTCCGTGCTCCCATGCGCTCTGCAACACCGCATCCTAATGCATTGCGGTATGCCTACACTTTTGCCTTCAGGTCGGCAATCATCGCCTCAATTGATTAAACAAAGGCTTTCAAGATTATCCCTTAAGCGGACATATTATTATCGCTCACCAGGAACTTCTTAAGAATGGTTAGTAAATCAGATCTCACTTTTGGATGGGAAGAGCTGCGGGGGGATTATTTCAGCAAAATCATTTTCCGCGTTGTGCTTTCGTTGTCGACCGTCAGTCTCGCAAAATACAAACCGGAAGCAATCGCCTGGCGATTGGCACTCGTGCTGTTCCACACTGCGCTGTATTCACCAACTCCCTCGTATTGATCCGCCAGACGGACCACTTCGCGTCCCGCTGCGTCGTAAATGCTTAAACGAACTTGAGCAGCCTTATTCAATCGATATGTTACGCGCGTTGTCGGATTAAAGGGGTTCGGATAATTTTGTTCCAAGACGAACGACCGGTTGCTGCCGTTTGCGTCTGTAGTGATTGAGCGATCCGACCAACGAAGTCCTTCAACGGTAACGCCGACACTGTCGGATTTCGGACTTACAACAAGCACGCTGGCAAGCGTTACGTAGCTTTCTTTTGCAGTTCCCGTGGATGCATAGGATAAACGTATGAGCGAACCGGAGCCGCTGCCGAGCGATTCTTGCTGCATACTTATGATAAGGACGTTCACAGTCGAATCATTCGGTTTATAGGAGGTCACTATCCAAGAGGGCGCGAGTACGCGATCGTAGCGTTCAGGTTCTGACAAGACAATATCGGAAGACGAACGGAGACTAAATTGCAGACCGCCGACAACATCGGTATTTTGAAACTGAACTTCAAGACTTTTCGATGATTGGCGAACGACTGAAAGTACATCACCCGCTACCATGGGAGCAGTGAAAAATAATAGCGCTGTCATCCCCTTTGCAATTATCTTCTCTTTCACACGTCTCATATATATTCCTGCAATCGTTTATCGGGCATCAACTTTTCACTTAACAACGAAGGAAGACTTCGTTTCGTTCCCACACTGTCCTAAATTCGCAGACCGGCCGGCTCAAAACTTACGAAAATCCATCAAATCCTCAGAAAGTGGGGGGATTATATCAAGAAGCGGCGGCTTGAATTTGGATTGTTTCAAGATCAAGTGGCTGAGATTATCGGTGTCACTGAATCCACAGTTACGAATTGGGAGAAGTATCGGACTGAGCCGAATTCATCCACAGAGTCTTTAAGCATCGGCACACTGTTTACCGTCTCGGTGCTTGCACGAAAGAACGTCGATATGCCTTCATACATTGTAAATTTGTTTTCTTGCCGCTTATTCATAAATCCTCCTATGATTATGTGATTGTGGGGATGGCGATTTACCGAATATCTCTTTTTTTAAATCTTCTCTTTTCTTCTATTACAGAAAATCGTATCTTACCAAGGTTCACTTTTAGATTCCTTCTTCGATGAAAAATTAGTGGAGACCGTATGAAAAATATTTTTCTTTCGTGGTGTGTTCTATCGTTTGTCTTTGTATCGATCTCTTTTGCTCAAATAACTACATCGGGGTTATCAAAGGCTGAAGACTTGAGCAAACCGGTGTACGGTTTGGGATTGTCGGCAGGATGGGCTTCGGGTGTCGGACTGAGTTTTCGTTCTCATTTTCCATCAAAGTCATCGCTTCAAGCAGTTTTTGGAATCATTAAAACATCAGACAAACTTGCGATGAGCGTTGGCGGTGAATATCAATATGATCTTGTGAGGAACAATGCAATACGATTTTTTATTACAGGTACAGTCGCGTATTTCTACCATGGCGCTGAATTCAATGAAGTCGAAGGTCCATTTCGGATGGGTGGAGGTATCGGCGGTGAATTTTACGCGCAAAATGCACTGCATATAACAGTTGAGGGCGTGTTCGTCTATTTCTCGGACGGCAGGGTTATTCCTCTCCCGCAAATTGCGGCGCACTACTATTTCTTTTAACAGAAGACATGCTCGCATCGCATGTAATTGTCACACATTCACTCAAGATTCCGCTTGCCGAACTGCAGTTTCGAACAAGCCGAAGCGGTGGACCCGGCGGGCAGAACGTCAACAAACTCGAAACACGTGTTGAACTTTTATTCGATGTCGCTCATTCGCCTTGCATACCCGAACATCTTCGCCAGCGCTTACTGAGCAATCTATCCTCCAAACTTGATTCTTTAGGCATTCTGCGAGTTGTTGCTCAGGACTCTCGCAGTCAATGGAAAAACAAACAACTTGCCATCGAAAGATTGGCAGTGCTTCTCAAATCTGCATTGAAAGTACGCAAGAAACGAATTTCTACTAAGCCAACAAAAACTGCTCGCGAAGACCGTCTTCGCATGAAGAAAGTCCGCGGTGAAACAAAGCGTCTCCGAAAAGTAGTTATTGATTGATGTTACGCAAAATAGAGTTTTTCTGATAGCCACGAACTTCAGGTCGTGGACAAATAAAATGAAGCACCGTCGGCTTTAGCCAAAATCATTGTTATTGGGGCTAAAGCCCAAACTATTCTGCAACACTTAAACCCCGACATACCAGCCCGACAAAGCCGTTCTGGCGGGAATGTCAGGGCTATGAAAACATCAATCCTGCGTAACATGAGTTATTGAGTAGAAGCATCTTCTTTGATGTAACAGTCTGCAGATTGTTGCGTATATCAATACAAGAGTCCAGAGAAAAGAACAAATAACATTATCGGGAGTATGCCATGAAAAAACTCTATCGCTCACAAACCAACAAAAAGATTGCAGGAATCTGCGGAGGAATCGGTGAAATGACAGACACTGATCCCACCATTATCCGTATTGCAATTGTTGTGCTTGGCTTGGCAACCGGATTCTTTCCATTCTTTATTGCTTATTTAATAGCATGGTGGATTGTACCGGTTCGTTAGTATAATCAACATGATAATTGAAACTTTCTACCTTGTGTTTGGTGTTGTATCTATAGAAGAAACAATTGAGAGGATACAACAATGATAAGTACAATGAGATTGGTGTTGGCGATTGTGTTCACATGGTCAGTGACAATCTACGCACAAACCGAGGAGAAACTTATGGAACAACAACCGAAGCTCTATTCGTTTTCCATGAAAACAATTGACGGAAAGGATAAACCGCTTTCTGAATACAAAGGCAAAGTCTTATTGATTGTGAATGTCGCTTCAAAGTGTGGTCATACGCCGCAATACAAAGGGCTTGAATCAATCTATGAAAAGTACAAAGACCGCGGATTTATGATTCTTGGTTTCCCTGCAAACAATTTTCTGCGTCAAGAGCCAGGTACGAATGATGAGATTAAACAATTTTGTACACTGAATTATGGTGTTACATTTGACATGTTTTCGAAGATCAGCGTCAAGGGAAGCGATCAAGACCCACTCTATCAGTATCTCACGAAAGATTCTCCTGTTCCGGGAGCTGTAACATGGAATTTCCAAAAATACCTTGTGGATAGGAAAGGGAATGTGGTAGAAAAATTTACGCCAGGAACAAAACCTGAAGAGAAAGAAGTAATCGACAAGATAGAACAGCTCTTGAGTGAAAAGTAAATCACTTGAGCGATAGGTGGTACTCTATAAGCCGGTCCTGTAAAGCGGGGCTGGCTTTTTTGTTTTTTAACGTCGGTTGATACTCCCCAAAAAAATTGGTATGTTCATCTGCATCATGGCTGACTTTTTTCCATTATTCCGCTCAAAACAATTAAAGCCGATATGGGAATTCAGCACAGGCGTACTTATTTGGCGAATATTTATTTCTTCACAAAATACAATTGTAGGTGAAACGCGCAATCAAGAAGCAAAATCGACGAGTTTCTTCTGTGTCGATGCACGTACCGGCAAATCGTTATGGAAGGAAATTGAATTTGATGAACCGTGGTGGATAGGAATCGAAACGGTTTATGACAAATGGATAATTTTGCATAGATTTGCCAGACCCGATATGCCGGAACATCGCGGCATTCATATGGTTGAACTCGCAACGGGCAAGCTTTTATGGAGAAACGATGAGTTGACCTATTGGTTTATGCATGATCAAAAACTTTATGCATATAAATATATTTTCGAAAAACGTATCGGATACGAAATCGAAATCAGTACAGGAACAGTGCTCAATGAATATGCCGATAATCTGGATGTTTTCCACGAATTACGAAGACAGGTATTGCAAAAGGAATCTGAAGGCATCCAGGGCACAATATTTTCAGAATTATATAATCAGAGACAGGTCGATTCAGAAGTAGCAACTATTATTCAGCAGATCACAGGAGGAAATGCCTTAGAAGGTTGGATAGAATATCTCCTTCGGAGCAATATCCTTTTAGTGAGTTATTATCGGAAAGAAAATTCTTCGGCATCAGCGACATTAGAAAATATCCTTACCGTGTACGACACAGAGCGAAGAGAAAAACGATTCAACGAGATACTTGTCAAAGGCGTGCAAGTCCCGAGTCCTGATACATTCTTTGTGAAAGATGAGTTTGTGTATTTTATCAAGAATCAAAATACATTGACAGCATTACAACTATGGAAGTCATAACAGAGCATATCAAAGTATCGACGAAGGGGAATTCGGAAGTCGTTGATATTACCGAAAAGGTTGCTGCCCTCCTTCATCAACAGAAGTTGAAAGAAGGGAATGTGACTATATTTATTATCGGTTCGACTGCTTCTATAACAACAACAGAATACGAACCGGGATTGCGAAAGGATATTCCTGAGATGTTTGAACGACTTGCACCAAGCAGCTCCCGCTATCACCACGATGATACATGGGGAGATGGAAATGGTCATGCGCATATACGGGCTTCGTTTCTGGGACCATCTATCGTTGTTCCTTTTTCAGAAGGAAAAATGCTGCTTGGAACTTGGCAGCAAATCGTACTGATCGATTTCGACACAAGAACGCGTCAACGCGATATTGTCATTCAATTCATGGGAAAATAAAACAATGAAAACCTATCGAATTAAAACAATCGATGCATTTACAAAGAAACCATTTGCGGGAAACCCAGCGGGTGTGGTTCTCGATGCCGGCGGATTGACGGACACTCAGATGCAGCTCATCGCGCGCGAGGTGAATCATCCAGAGACTGCGTTCATTCTTCCGGCAACGGAGCGGGATGCGAATTTACGCATCCGATGGTTTTCTCCCATGAGCGAAGTTCCGCTTTGTGGACACGCGACCATTGCGAGCTTCCACGCACTTGCTGAAGAGGGGTTGGAAGGAATGAGCACAAATGGTCAGCATTACTTCCGTTTGCAGACGAAGAGCGGTATTTTAGCTGTACGAGTTGAGAAGAATTTCTATGACACAACGATAGAATTTGAACTGCCGGTACCAAAATTTAAGGTTAAAAAGAAACTTCCGGCAACGATGCTGCGCGCGCTTAATCTTACGGCAAAGGAAATAAAAAAGGATTTACCTGTTGTTACCGACTTGTATCTCTATGTTCCTGTGAATGGTCTTGCAGTGATAGAAAAAATCAAACCGGACTTTTCGGCATTGACGAATGAGTTGAAGAAAATGAAGCTGAATGGAGTGAGCCTGTTTTCACTGGAGACAAAAGAAAAGGACTCAGCAGTGCATTCACGGTTCTTTGCACCGAATTACGGCATCAATGAAGATCCCGTCACTGGATCGGCAAATGGTCCGCTTGGATGCTACCTGCAAAAGTACGTGCTATCTGCTGGATATCCTGTTGTGTGCCGGGAATTATCAGATGGCAGATTGGAATTCGTTGGAGAGCAGGGGGACGAGATTCATCGAACGGGAAGAGTCAAAATACGTATTCGTTTGAGACAGAAAGAAATTGAAAACATCAGTATTGCCGGTGAAGCTGTAACAATTATGAATTCAATTTTAAAGATATAACCAGCAAAAAGGAGAAAAGGAATGGCGATGAAGACCATCGTCTTTACAATTGTGTTAGTAGGAGCGTTTGGAGCATTCGGATTCAGCCTGCGGCGCATGATCGCTCTTATTTCTATAGGTAAACCAGAGAATCGGTTGAATCGCCTGTGGGAGCGCTTCAAAAAAATGATGGTGGTAGCTATTGGACAGACAAAACTCTTTCGTGAACCTATTGCAGGATTGATGCACGCATTTATTTTCTGGGGATTTCTTGTCCTGTTGTCATCTGTTCTGGAAGCCATCGGTGAAGGACTTCTTCCAGGATTTTCTTTCCGCTGTATTGGCGTTCTTTATCAACCATTGGTGTTTTTTCAGGATATCTTTGCAGGTCTGGTGATTATCGGAATATGCATCGCTTTGTTTAGACGTTACATTCTTCGGCCAAAACGTCTGCAGGGCGATCGGCATGCTCAAATCGATGCCACGGTGATTCTCTTTACCATCTTCCTGATTATGGTGAGCCTGCTCGGACAAAATGCAGCACGTTTCCAGTTGGGAACAAATGATGAAGGCCGTATTCTTTCTGCGGCTATGAATTCGATTCTTGCTTCTCCGGATGCTTCCACAAGTCATCTCCTTTTTGAAGTCTATTGGTGGATACACATCGTTCTGGTCCTCGGATTTCTGAATTACCTGCCGTACTCAAAACATGCACATGTGCTCACATCGGTACCGAATGTATTCCTCACTTCACTGAAACCAAGAGGTGCACTGCCGCCGATTAATCTCGAAGAAGAGGGAATAGAAAAATTCGGTGCAACAGATGTCGACGACCTAACGTGGAAGCAATTACTCGATGGATTCACGTGTACGGAATGCGGACGCTGTACTGCAGCTTGTCCGGCGAATATCACAGGCAAGCTCCTCTCGCCAAAAAAGATTATGACCGATCTTCGGCACCGTACGGTGGAAAAAGGAAAACTGTCATTGGATGGTGATAGAGCAGCAACACTCAAAGAAGGCGAGAAAAATCTATTAGAAAACACACTCCTTCATAATTATATCACTCAGGAAGAACTTTTTGCTTGTACGACATGTATGTCCTGCATACAGGAATGTCCGGTGAATATTGAGCATGTTCCTGCAATTGTGGACTTGCGCCGCAGTTTGGTATTGATGGAATCTAATTTTCCACCGGAAGTACAGGTTGTATTTAAGAATCTCGAGACAAATTTTAGTCCGTGGGCATTCCCGGCATCGAGTCGTGCGGATTGGACGGAGGGTATGAACATTCCGCACATGTCGCAGTCACAGGATGCAGAGATTCTCTTTTGGGTGGGTTGTGCAGGTGCATTCGATGCGCGTTACACAAAGGTGACGCAGGCCTTCGCAAAGTTGATGCAGAAAGCGGGAATTAAATTTGCAATTCTTGGAACCGAGGAAAAATGTACCGGTGATTCTGCACGTCGAATTGGCAACGAGTATCTTGCTCAAATGCTGATGAAAGACAATATTGCGACGTTGAATAACTACAACGTAAAAAAGATCGTGGCAACATGTCCGCATTGCTTCAATATGCTGAAGAACGAGTACCCGCAATTTGGTGGTAATTATGAAGTAGTTCATCACACTGACTTTCTGGTAAAGCTTATCAATGAAGGTAAGTTGAAGGTAACAAAGGAAGAAGTAGCAACAGTAACATTCCATGACTCATGTTATCTCGGACGCTACAACGATATCTATAATCAACCGCGGGAAATTCTCGATGCTATTCCCGGTGTGAATACCGTAGAAATGAAACGAACGAAGTCGAGAGGATTGTGCTGCGGTGCCGGCGGCGGCAGAATGTGGATGGAAGAGCATGAAGGGAAACGAATCAACGTTGAGCGAACAGAAGAAGCGCTCACGCTGAAGCCGAATGTAATCGGTACGGCTTGTCCGTTTTGCATGACAATGCTGGAGGACGGTGTCAAAGACAAAGAAGCAACCGAAACAGTAAAGGTGAAAGATGTTGCGGAGATGCTGTTAGCGGCAGTAGAGTAATAGCAGAGAGAATGCCGACAACCAAAATCATACAGCTATCCACAGAACATCCAGATGCTGACAAGATTCAATATGCAGTGGGAGTGCTTCATGCCGGAGGGTTGGTAGCTTTTCCAACAGAGACCGTGTATGGACTCGGTGCCGATGCCTTGAATGCCCGAGCTGTACAAAAAGTCTTTGAAGCCAAGGGAAGGCCGTCGGATAATCCGCTCATCGTGCATATTGCATCATTGGAAAATGTTCAGCAATTTACAGCATCGGTTTCCGAGAAAGGATTGCAGCTTGCTCGGCGATTTTGGCCCGGTCCGTTGACATTAGTGTTTCAGAGGAAAATAAATGTTCCTGATGGTGTTACAGCAGGATTAGAGACTGTAGCACTGCGAGTGCCTGATCATCCGGTAACACTGGAATTACTTCGGCAGTTCAAAGGTGGTATCGTTGGACCCAGTGCAAATGTTTCGGGAAAACCGAGCCCGACTTCAGCAGAACATGTGTACAACGACTTGAATGGAAAGATCGATCTTATCATCGACGCTGGATCAACAACGATAGGAGTCGAATCGACTGTGGTGGATGTAACCGTTGATCCTCCGGTAATTCTGCGGATCGGTGGATTAAGCCGGGAAGATATAGAGAAGGAAATAGGAGAGGTGCGTTGGACCAATGCAGGAGAATTGCTCCGACGCTCTCCTGGTACGAGGCATCGTCATTATGCTCCCAATGCACGTGTGATTCTGTTCCCGCCGGCAGATGAGGAAAAGTTTAGACAGTGTATCCAGCAAAATAAAGCGCAGCAGAAGAAGGTCGGATCAATTACATATTCAAAGATATTAGCGGGCATTGAGCAGTCTTCATTCCATGTGATTATAGAATCTTCTATTGAACATGTTGCAAGGAATCTGTTCAGAGCATTGCGTGAATTAGATCGGCAGAAAGTAGATGTTATTCTGGTGGAAAGTGTAGAAGATAAAGGATTAGGTGCGGCTGTCATGGATCGATTGCGCAAAGCCGCATTTCATAACGGTTAAAAAAACACTTCTCCCCATAGTTACTTCATCAATGAGGAGAAGATAACTGGACACTGTAGAATAAAATAAAAGCAGGAGATAAAATTTATGATTCTTTTAGGTTCAGACAAATCGAACAATCCAATTGTTGCTATTCTTATGGGAAGCACATCGGATGCCGATACTATGGAGCCGGCAAGACAGATTCTGAAAGAGTTTGATGTCTCTTGTGAAGTAAAAGTACTTTCAGCTCATCGCACACCCGAGCAGACCATCGAATATGCAAAAGCGGCCAAGGGGAGAGGAATAAAAGTGATCATTGCAGGCGCAGGCGGTGCAGCACATTTAGCGGGTATCGTCGCTGCTGTCACGACGCTTCCAGTGATTGGTGTCCCGATTAAGTCTAAGACACTGAACGGTTTCGATTCATTACTTTCAATGGTTCAGATGCCTGCAGGAATTCCCGTTGCTACAGTTGCTATAGATGGTGGATCCAACGCCGGTTTACTCGCACTCGAAATGCTTGCACTCAGCAATTCAGAGCTCAGTGCAAAACTTGATGTCTATCGTACAAAAATGCAGGAAAAGGTACTGAAGTCTTCTGTATGATGATGCCCGGGAAATTAAAATTTATTTTCTCCAGCTGTTTTTTATCGATATAAAAAAGCAATTGGTTTTGAAACAACATTCTACTACCTTGCATTGGCAGGCAGAAGGAAGATTGCCCCATACCTGGACCTGCCAAACAAACGACATTCTTTTTCTTTAATAGATAATACAAACCTATGAAACTTGATCAATTTATAAAAAAATTTCTTCCTCATGATGATAATTTCTATGTTTTATTGGAAGAATCTGCACAAAACCTAGTGAAAGCCGGAGTGGAGCTAAAAAAACTCCCGTTCTGTAAAAAGCAATCTCAAAGGGAAGAAACAGCGAAGCGAATCAAAGACATCGAACATGAAGGCGATTCGATCACACATAATATTTTTTCTGAACTCAATTCCACGTTTGTTACTCCCTTGGACCGTGAAGATATCCATGAGCTTACATCTGCCTTAGATGATGTTCTCGATCACATCGATGGATGCGCTCACCGGTTTGCTATGTATAAGATTACGCGTGTTCCGAAAGCGTTTTCTCAACTCATCGACGTCCTCTTTCTTTCCATCAATGAACTAAAAAATGGCGTTCACCTCTTACGTAACTTAAATAAGACTGATCTTCTTCAAGATTCATTCAAAATGGTGAATGAATATGAAAACCAGGCCGATGAAATCTTTGATCAAGCTGTCGCGGATCTGTTCGCTAAAGAGAAAAACGCCATCCAGATCATCAAGCTGAAAGAAATTTTGGTCGGATTAGAGACGGCAACCGATAAATGTGAGGATGCGGCGAATGTTCTTGAAGGTATCCTGATCAAACATAACTGACGGGATATTCGCATAAATGATAGCTCTCGTTCTCTTCATCATTTTCCTTGCTTTAATTTTTGATTTTCTCAACGGCTTCCACGATGCTGCTAATTCTATCGCCACCATTGTTTCTACACGTGTTCTAACACCACGTAAGGCTGTAATGTGGGCCGCATTTTTTAATCTTGTGGCAGCGTTTTTGTTTGATGTAAAAGTTGCTAAAACAATTGGCAAAGGATTAGTCGATCTCAATGCTGTCAACCAGTACGTCATCTTGAGCGCATTGGTTGGTGCGATCTTTTGGAATCTCATCACGTGGTACTATGGCATTCCATCAAGTTCGTCACATGCATTAATGGGCGGATATGCTGGCGCTGCGATTGCTAAAGCTGGATTCATTTCAATTTTATGGAGTGGATGGACCAAAACGATTATCTTTATCGCGGTAGCACCGCTTATGGGCATGACTCTAGGATTTGGCATGATGACTTTATTGATGTGGATTTTTCATAATCGTCCTTCATCCAAAATCAACAACCATTTTAGAAAACTTCAGCTTGTTTCCGCGGCATTTTATAGTTTAGGACATGGTACAAATGACGCGCAAAAAACTATGGGTGTTATTACAGGATTGCTTGTGACAGTTGGTTTCTTGAAGACTTTTGAGGTTCCTTGGTGGGTGATCATAAGTTGTCATATTGCAATTGCATTTGGGACGCTTTTTGGCGGCTGGCGCATTGTGCAGACGATGGGACAAAAAGTGACAAAGTTGAAACCGGCAGGCGGTTTTTGTGCTGAGACAGCCGGTGCATTTACGCTGCTCATCACGGCATTCAGTGGTATTGCCGTAAGTACAACACACACGATCACAGGTGCGATTATGGGTGTAGGTGCAACCAAACGTGTATCGGCGGTGAAGTGGGGACTTGCAGGAAGAATTATTATTGCTTGGATTATCACGATTCCTTCATCGGCGCTTGTCTCTGCTGCATGCTATTGGTGCATTGCAAAGTTTCTGTAATTCTTGATATCAATAATATTGTTTTTTGAATAAGAATTTTTATACATCACTTTTTCCCGCCGAGTAGCGAATCACATTTACTTTTTCTAAAGTAACCATCGCACCGCCGCCGGTAAAGACTAAGAAATAGTTCCTCAGCATTCTTCATCTCCTAAATCCATTTTCTAGTACTATCTGTTGTAAACTCACAATTGTATACACGTAACTCGCCACTCGGTACTCGCCACTTTTCCCTCATCACAACCACCCGGTTTCTTTATACCATTGAAATGTCTTATTCAGGCCATCATAAATGGATGTTGAAGTCTGAAATCCAATGTGCTCCCAGATTTTCCGTGAATCACAAACCCAATGTTTTTGCAAAAGATCTCGCGCCTTTTCAACGTTTAGAACTGCCGGTTTCTTTCCAATAGTCGAAAAAAACTGTGCAATCCCTGCTATCGAATAGAAAAGTCCTTTGGGGAGATGTACGTGAATCGTTCGCTTATGGGCCAATGTTGCAAGATAATCGATGAGAGAAGAGAATGTAAAGATGGTCGGATTGGAAATATTATATGTTTGTCCCATCGTCCTTTCATCTATGGTTGCCTGAATGATTCCCTTTGCCAAATCTGGTGCATACACAAGACTCAATGTCTTCTCAGACGAGCCGATGATCGGCTTAAAACCGTAACTAACCCATTTAAACATTTCTAGAATGTCCTTATCGCGAGGTCCAAACACAGCCGGAGGCCGTATGATAACGATCGGCATCCGATCCGCAAAGTGTCTGCAATGATGTTCTGCCTCGAGCTTCGATTGACCATATGTAGTGATGGGGCGGCAGGGGGTTGTTTCCGTGAGAGGAATACCTGTAGTGCTCGGTCCTACGGCAGTTAAACTGCTGAGGTAACAAAACTTCTTAAGATGCTTCATTTTGCTTGCTGCGTAAAGGAGATGTTCTGTCGCTTTTACGTTGCCGGTAAAGAATTCGCTCTTCCGCTTAGCTTTGGTAACCCCCGCAATATGAATGATGTAATCTGCACCTTCCAGACATTTCGAAAGTGATACAGAATCTAATAAGTCGCCCTTCACAATATCGACAGGCAGACCTTGAAGCCACCTCAGATTTATCTGATGTGGGCGGACAAGGCATCGAACATGATAGTTTTCCTCTAATAAACGCTCAACGGTATGGCTGCCAATAAAACCGGTACCTCCCGTAACGAAAACCGTCTGGATCAAAATCTCCTCACTCTCGTGTTCATTGACTTTCTTTTCTTATTCAACTATATTAAAAAAAAGCACGAGAAGCAAAAGCCGCTTCATTTCGTGATTATTCTTACCCATGTCCTGAGGAGAATTCAGTGGATCTTTTTGAAAAGTGTTGGAATTTTACGCGTGCAGATGAAGTGAAAGCAACCGGTTGTTATCCATATTTTCACGCTATCGAAGAGAGTGAAGGTCCGGTTGTGAAGATTGGCGGCCGCAAAGTTATTATGGCAGGTTCAAATAACTATCTTGGATTGACAGCGCATCCCAAAGTAAAAGAAGCCGCAATCGCAGCGATAAAAAAATACGGCACTGGCTGTTCGGGTTCGAGATATCTCACAGGCACACTTGATCTGCATATCGAATTGGAACGTCGCCTTGCAATATTTATGGGGAAAGAAGCTTGTTTACTCTACAGCACAGGATATCAAACGGGACAAGGAATTGTTCCCGTGCTCGTTCAACGCGGTGACTATGTCGTTTCTGATAAGGACAATCACGCAAGTATTGTCGCAGGCACTCTTGTTGCCGCCGGTATGGCATCCTATACCAATGAGAACGAGAACCCTGTGGTACGGTACAAGCACAACGATATGGCACATTTAGAACACGTCATTTCGCAGCTTCCCGCGGATGCAGCCAAATTCATCGTGAGCGATGGCGTGTTTAGCACATCAGGCGAGATTGTTAACCTGCCGGACATGGTGAAAGTTGCACGAAAGCACAACGCACGCATTATGGTCGATGATGCGCACGCAATCGGTGTGATCGGAAAAGGCGGCCGGGGAACAGCAAGCCATTTCGGCCTTGAAAAAGAAACCGATCTCACAATGGGAACATTCAGCAAAACCTTTGCTTCGTTAGGTGGATTTGTCGTAGGTGAAGCGAAAGTCATTGATTATCTTAAACACAGTGCACCGGCTCTTATCTTTAGCGCAAGTCCGACGCCAGCATCCGTTGCAGCGGTATTGGCAGCGCTTGATATTCTCGAAGCTGAACCGGAGCGTGTTGTCAAGTTGATGTGTAATGCTCGGAAGATGCGCTCGGGATTGCAGGCGATGGGCTTTCGAGTGAGCGAACACGATTCGGCAGTCGTTTCTATTGTCATTGGAGATACAGAAAAGGTGCTGATGATGTGGAGAGCGATTTTCGATGAAGGTGTATTTGTAAATGCATTCATCAGGCCGGGTGTACCTCCTGGTATGGAAATGCTTCGCACGAGTTATATGGCAACTCATGAAGAACATCATCTGAATAAAATTCTCGAAGTATTCAGCAAGGTAGGTAAGAAATTTGGTGTCATCAACTAAGCTCGCACAGTTAAGATTCTAGATCGTTGAATTGTAAGCCGTAGTTGTAAACACGCTGCGGCTTTTTTATATTATAAGAATATTGTTTTGGAGAGATGATGGATGGATTGATTGTTAGGCCGATTTCCTCGAAGCAAGATACAATTGCGTTTATCCGGTTTCTCTGGAAGATCTATCGAAACTATCCGGCGTGGGTCCCGCCATTGATGATGGATCGTAAGAAGTTAATGGATCGGGCGAAAAATCCTTTTTATAAACATTCGGATGCGGAATTCTTTCTTGCCGAACACGAAGGAGAAGTTGTTGGCAGAATAGCTGCAATCATTAATCACAACCACAATAAAGAACACAGTGAAAACATCGGATTTTTTGGATTCTTCGAATGTATCAACGATCAGACGGTTGCGAATGCACTATTCGATGCTGCAAGAAAATACTTGCTTGCACGGGGTGTGACGGCAATGCGCGGTCCTGCGAACCCATCGGTCAATGATGAAATTGGTTTGCTCATAGAAGGATTCGATCTGAGTCCGACTGTGATGATGACGTATAATCCGTCATATTATATTGACTTGATTGAGAAATATGGATTTAAGAAGGCGAAAGACCTTTACTCATACTTCCTCGATCAAAAAACGGTATATACCGAACGGTTTAATCGGGCGCATGAACTTGTCAAGCAGCGTCAGAAGCTCACATTTCGAACGTTCGATAAAAAGCATTTTGCAGAAGAAGTTGAAAAAGTAAAGGACGTTTATAATAAAGCTTGGGCAAAAAATTGGGGTGCAGTGCCGATGACAGACGAAGAGTTTGATGCGTTGGCTGCGGATCTCAAACCCGTCGTTGTTCCGGAGCTTGTCATCTTTGCAGAAAAAGAAGGAAAGACCATTGGGTTTGCACTTGCGCTTCCTGATATCAATGTTCCGCTGAAGTACAACAAGAATGGCTATCTCTTGCCGGGGTTGTATCATCTTCTTACAAAAAAGAAGAAAATTGATTTGGTACGTGTCATTGTCTTAGGAGTTATTCCGGAGTACTTGAATACCGGTGCAGGTGCAGCGCTCTTTTTTGAGACCGCCGTGAATGCAAGAAAATTGGGATACAAATACGGAGAAGCGAGCTGGATTCTGGAAGATAACGAGCGGATGGTAAAATCTGCAGAAGCAATGTTGGGGAAAATTACTAAGCGATTCAGAATTTATGAAATGGATATATAGATAAGAAAATACTACAGGTTTAATATTACTATGAAAGAGCAAGGTCAAGTATGCCGGTGAAGAAAGTTGAAAAAATTTGGATGAATGGAGCGCTCGTCAATTGGGACGATGCGAAGATTCATGTCCTCTCTCATGTGGTGCATTACGGTTCAAGCTGGTTTGAAGGAATCCGCTGCTATGATACCAAGAAAGGGTCGGCTGTTTTCCGGCTTCAAGAACATGTTCGCCGTCTTTTTGATTCAGCAAAAATTTATAGGGCGCAAGTTCCATATACAGAATCACAAGTTACCGAGGCAATTAAACAGACAATTGTTGCGAACAATTTGAAGGCATGTTATATCCGGCCTCTCGTGTACCGTGGATATGGCGATGTGGGTGTGAATCCTTCCGGTTGTCCTGTGGATGTGTCGATCGCTGTGTGGGAATGGGATGCATATCTTGGCGCAAGTGCATTGGAGCAGGGAATAGATGTCTGCGTTTCGTCGTGGCGTCGCGCTGCTCCGGATACATTTCCAACGTTAGCGAAGGCCGGTGGAAATTATCTGAATTCACAATTGATTAAACTGGAGGCAATAGCCAACGGATATGTTGAAGGTATTGCTTTAGGAGTAGAAGGGACAGTAAGCGAAGGAAGCGGAGAGAATATCTTTGTCATCCGAGAAAATGTGATCTATACATCTCCGTTGAGTTCAGCCATTTTATCAGGAGTTACGCGTTCATCTGTGGTTATATTGGCAAAGGAGCTTGGATATTCGATTGTTGAAATGGCTATTCCACGAGAGATGTTGTACATTGCAGATGAAATATTCTTCACAGGAACAGCTGCAGAAATAACTCCAATACGGTCAATCGACAAAATCGTTATTGGCGGTGGGAAAGCCGGACCTGTGACGAAGAAACTTCAAACAGCGTTTTTTGATATCATCCGAAGCGGGCAGGATAAGCACAACTGGTTGACGTTTGTACGATAAACCATATGGGAGTAAAGACAATGGCAACTTCACAATCTTCAACGGATAATGCACTTTGGCGGAATTTATTCTCCCAACGCGTCATCCGCGAAGGTACAATAGAAGAAGTATTGAGCAAGGTTCCAGCATTTGCCAACCTTGCACCGAGAGAATTGAAAGAAGTTGCCGTAATTGTCCATAAACGCGAGTACCGCAGCGGTGAACCTGTGTTCTATCAAGGAGATCCAGGATTAGGAATGTATATTGTCAAAGACGGAGAAGTTTCCATTGTCATCCAGGGAAAAGATGGAAATGAGCGTGAGCTTGCACTATTCGGAGACGGAGATTTTTTTGGGGAACTAGCGCTTTTAGATGAATCGCCGCGTTCTGCCAATGCTGTCTGCAAAACAGAATGTACGCTCATTGGTTTCTTTCGTCCGGACCTTTTTGAATTAATAGAAAAGAATACAACCTTAGGCATCAAAATAGTACTCAAGCTGGCAGAAATAGTTGCGCAGCGGTTACGGCATACGGACAAAGAACTTTCCAAGGTGAAGAGTCAACTCGAGCGACTTCAAGCACAAGAAGAAAGGGATTCCCATGACAGCGAAAAAGGTCCAACCAAGGAAGAAGGTGTCGGCAAAAAAGAATAAACCGGCAAAACGTGCACCCATCAAGCTTCAGCGCATTCTGGTACCCATCGATTTCTCCGATCATTCGAAGAACGCGCTCAAATATGCAATATCCTTCGCACAGCAATTCAAAGCCTCCATCGATCTCATTTACGTTGTCGAACCGACCATCTATCCGGCGGATTTTAGTTTTGGTCAGATCGGGTTCCCCAATGTGGAGGAGGAACTGAAGGTGCGTGGCAATGAAGAATTGGAAAATCTCATCAAGAAGGAAATCGGCGGAAAAGTAGTATCGCGCAAGATTGTCCGCACAGGAAAACCGTTCTACGAGATTAACCAGTACGCCCAAGAAAGAGACATCGATCTTATAATAATAGCTACCCATGGACATTCAGGAATGGAGCATATTCTTTTCGGCAGTACGGCGGAAAAGGTTGTCCGGAAAGCTCCTTGTCCTGTCCTGGTTGTACGAACCGGAGAGCATGAGTTTGTGAAAGAATAGGGCTGGCTTAAAACCAAAAAGGCAGACAAAGAAATACTAGAAGCCATCTCAAAAATACGTTATTACTCCCACTTGCCCGCTGTTTTTAAAAGCGGGAATGTTTTAATCGGCCGGCCCGCCGGTCAGGCGGGGAATCCAGAAAAACAGATTGATTGATGTTGTCCAAAAAGAATATTTTTTTAGTAGCCGCGAACTTTAGTTCGCGATAATAAACAGAAAATGCAATCTGAAGATTGCGCCTACCATAGTACAACCGATAATTCCGTGGTCTCGATTCCTAATTCTCTATTGGCACAAATATGGATAGCGTTCGTCTAATCATAAGTTTATTGCCATATATAAATTATTACGAGGAAGAATGAAATCACACGAATATGTTCACGGGTACTCTGATAGAGAACAGGAACGTCTGCTTGACCAAGCGAATACATTGGCACAATTGTTACATCACGACACGTTCTATCCGGCAGGGAGTAACGTGCTTGAAGCCGGATGCGGTGTAGGAGCACAAACGATCATCCTGGCTCAGAAAAGTTCGGAAGCGCATTTTACATCAATCGATATTTCATCTGTGTCTCTTGAAACAGCTCGAACTTCCATTGAACAGCGGGGTTTATCGAATGTGACATTTTGTGCAGCTGATGTTTTCAACCTTCCTTTTGAAGCTGATAGTTTTGATCATGTTTTCGTTTGCTTTCTCCTGGAACATCTTCGAAAGCCGCTTGAAGCGATGAAGCGACTGAAGATGGTTTTAAAACCCGGAGGTACTATCACAGTCATAGAAGGTGATCATGGATCGGCTTATTTTTACCCTGAGAGCAAATTCGCTCAGCAAGCGATCGATTGTCTGGTAAAAGTTCAGTCGGATATGGGAGGAAATGCCTTCATTGGACGGCAACTGTATCCATTAATAAAGCAAGCAGGGTTCAGGGACATTCATATAACACCTCGGCAAGTTTATGCAGATTCGAGCAGGCCGGAATGGGTTGATGGATTTACAAAAAACACTTTTAATGCAATGGTGGAAGGGGCTAAAGACCAGGCACTCAAGAATGGAATGATCGATCTCAAGACATGGGAACAGGGAATTGCAGATTTGCATGCTGCGGCTGGAGAAAATGGTACTTTCAATTACACCTTTTTCAAAGGAATTGCTGTCAAGTAGTTTGCCTGCTCGCGACTCATCCAGCTAATCACACATCAATATTCAAGTCATTCCCGTGCAAACCTGCCCGACGGCAGGCGGGCGGGAATCCAGGGCAAGGTTATCTCAATGCAAAATATGTACAGAATAACACTATCAGGCTGCTGAAAAACTAGTTTCGCGGTGACGTCAGGAGTTGCCTCCTGACGCTAACAAGCATGATTTTCAGAAACTGTCGGTAGGATTTTTATTCGCTGCTTTCTTTGAAGCGCAAAGAAAGCAGCAGAAAGAAACGCTTGCGAAATCGAAATGTGTTATCTTAAGGTTGAACTGAAATCAATGATGAGAACAAATTAGTAGTAGAGGCGATATCTTCTCAATGAATGAGATAGCCCTTGCTTTGTCTAGTCTATTCTCTATCGATTTCGCGGGCTAATGTAAAAAATCTAGCAAGGAATATGTCATTCTCGTCCCGACGAAGTCAGGAGAGGAATCCAGGGCAAGGCCATCTCAATGCAAAATATGAGCTAAAGAACTCTAGCATGTTGCTGAAAAACTGTTTTCGTGGTGGCGTCAGGAGTTGCCTCCTGACGCTAACAAGCATGATTTTCAGAAACTGACGGTTCAGTGTCAGGACGAAAGTCCCGACACCATTTTTAAAGAACGCCGGAGATATTGCTTTTCAACGGAGGAAGACAGATATTTGTGCTGTAAGACATTTCCAGCGGGTGGAGACTAATATGGAAAAAGACAAACCGTTTAATCTAATAGATGCAATTACATATTGTGTTGGCGAGAGCAAGAGTTACAAAATTTTCTTAAAAAGTCTATGTTTCATGCATTTTTTGCATGATAGACAGACAATGTCTTTCTAATCAGTAGTTAGGCGGCTGCATCATATAGAATCATGATGATATTATGACATCGAACTCTGAATTCAATCGTGAAATGTTTCGACACATTGTTGCGAGCTTAGCTTATCGTGCAACGAAAACCCTCCGTGATGCTCCCAATACTTTTGCAACCTTTCGTATAGATGCGGGATCCCGAACATCAGTTGAAATCCTTGCTCATATGGGCGACCTTTTTGATTGGGCACTTTCAATGTTAAAAGGCGAGGAGATTTGGCATGATTCTCATCCTCAGGATTGGAATCGTGAGGTTGCCCGCTTCTGTGATTCTTTACAGAAGTTCGATACATACTTAGCAAGCAATGCACCAATCGTATGCCCATTAGATAAGTTGTTTCAAGGACCGATTGCCGACGCTTTCACGCATGTTGGTCAACTCGCTATGCTCCGACGGTTTTCCGGTGCACCTATAAGAGGTGAGAATTATTTCAAAGCAGACATCATAATTGGCAAAGTTGGGCTGGAGCAATCCAATCCTCGTAAAGAATTCGATTAAGAATTAATGCAATTTGTTTGAAAGTTATCAGCGGCGCAGTCCGATCCCACGAAGCGAGATCGCGATCGCGTGGCGCTAAATGCGCTATGGACTTACTTGTCTGCTCGACGAGTCCGTCGCAGTCTGACGACCGGTTGTTTGGTGGATGCGCCATCCGTTAGGCAATATAAATAAGGAATATATTATGATTATTACTTGTCCTTACTGCAATAAAATATTGAAACGTAAAGATAGTATGGTTGGTAGAAAAGGACGATGTCCTAGTTGTGGTAATACCTTTGAGGCACCTGGTATACAAGATATATCTGATAGATTACAACCTGATGATCAAACAGATGGATACAATGAATTAAGGAAGGGATCATTTTTTTCAAGAATTCATGCGTATCTAATATCTCCTCGAAAGGTCTTATACAATAATTCACATGATACATTACAAATACAATATTTTTGGGTGCCTTCAAATGCCATAAAGAATAACTGGAGTAACTGGATTACCGCATTGTTTCTTATAATTGGTTTCGGTATTCTTCCAATTGCTTTAGGCTTCTTTCGAGTATTATTTGAATTACTTCAAGGAAACGAAGAGATTGGTAATATGCGTGGTCCCATGTATTTTCTATTAATATTCTTTCTTATCCCACCGTGTATTGTTTATAAATTATTAATTATGCCAATATTTACGATACGTTCAATAATCTTGGATACATACCAAATTGTGATTCAAGATAGTTTTTTCGGATTCAAACCAAAGATAAAATTAGCAGTACCAAAACAAAAAGTACAAAAAATAAAATGGCAAAATACTTCTTTACTAGAAAAAATGAGCCAAGAAAATGAAAAGCTATTTCTTATACACGATAAAGGGAAGTTAGAAATTATTTCAACATATCCGGAACATGACATCCTTCGAATTCAGAGAATATTAGAAAAATACTTAAAGGAAGAAACAATTGAAGAAGTACAAAAAGAAAGTGATCATGTACAGGAAAGTATAGAAGCAAATGAAAATAAAGTATATTCTTTGAATAAACTAATATTCTTCCACATTATTGGCAAAAAGGATGTTGCAGTCGCTCCATTAATTAAATATTTAGGTGTGAATGCATGGATTGGTGCTTTTGGGCTATTTGCAGTTGTGATGGGTATAGTAATGCACGTTCAAGGGTTTGCTGATGCAATCGATAATAGATACCTAATAATTCAAGGGATATCATCGTTCATTCTTTTTATCGGATGGCCCTTAAATAAATTGTCCAAAATGTCGGAGTCTACGAACCGTCAGCTTCTGAGTGTAGGCGGTTTAATAATTTTTTCCTATTCAATTTACTTAATTTACTCCATATTGCCGGACATCAAAGGAGCTATCGAAGCAGCGTCTAATATTAGACATTCACCGGGTTTATTAACATTTTTAACCAGCTATGGTTTCTGGCTCATTTGTGAGTTCGGCCCCCTGAGATTTCTTTATAAGAAACCTTTAGGGCATTGGCTGCCTAGAATTGTCTTTATAATGGTTGTTATGGTTGACATCTATATCCTTTATCTATTTATTAATACCATTATTACAAGAATGGGTAATTTTTAAAATGAGAACAAATAAATAATCGACCGCCTAACCGAGCGCATCAAACTCGGCTTGTTTAGAAGAATGAATCTCAAAAAACGGATCATCAAAAAACACCGTTTCCCCGAGTAAATAAACATCTTGATATCCCTCCAAAAAATTACTTGACAAATCAGAATCAGTTATTTATATTGGAAACGTAAGAAACGATAATAGTTTCCTAATAGAATGAATGAAATGACTGCAATCATTATAAAGTATCTCTATTTCTTCTTTAGGAAACCTATAATACCATTATAGTTTCTATCGGAGATTTAAACTATGGCCGAAAATGATGACGAGACAAGAATAATCGATGCGGCTTCCGACAGATTCATGGATGCCGGGTTCTATAAAGTTACGATGGATGAGATTGCATCGGATCTTCGAATGAGTAAAAAAACTGTCTACAAGTTCTTTCCAAGCAAAGAAACTCTCTTGAAGGCGATCGTTCATGCATTTATGAGGAAGGTTGAAGGAGAAGTGCAGGGAATTATTTCTTCAGACAAACCGATTGAAGAAAAACTTACGACTCTTCTAACATTTATCGGGAAGCAGTTGCGGAGGTTTTCACGTCCATTCATGACAGATGTTCAGCGGTTTGCACCGGCACTATGGAAAGAGGTTGAAATATTTCGCCGGGAACGAGTATTGAGCCAGCTGCAGCAGATGTTCAGACAGGCAAAGAAGGAGGGAGTTTTTCGTGAAGACCTGGATCCGGATCTTTTTTTTCTCATATTGACCACGACAATTCAAGGCATTATGAATCCGCAGGTACTTTCTCAACAGCCATTTTCGGCAGAAGAAGCTTTCAAAGGCATTTTCAGAATTCTCTATGAAGGCGCTTTTACTCAAGAAGCACGTAAACGATTTCAATTGAATAATCTTAATCTCTCAACAAATGAATCATCGAGGTAAGTATGAACAAAACTCTTGCAATTCTTTTTTGTGCCGCTTTTCTTTTTGGCTGCAGTGGCGGTGATGGAACGACCATCTCGGCAACCGGAACCATCGAAGCGACGGAAATCACTCTGAGTGCTCAATCCGGCGGTCAGGTCAAGCGCATCATAGCCGATGAAGGACAACTTGTTCGGGCAGGCGATACGCTCTTGATCATCGATGATACTGATTGGCGATATCAATTGGACCAGGCGAGCGGCGGATACGAGATGGCGGAAGCCCAATATCGGCTTGCTCTCAAAGGAGCACGGGAAGAGGATATTGTCCAGGCAGAGGCAAGTTTTAAAAACGCCAATGATGATCTGAAGCGGATGGAAGAACTCTACCGAGCGAAAAGTGTTTCGGAGAAACAGCTCGATGATGCAAAGACACGATTTACTGTAACCCAACAGATGTGGGAAAAGGTGAAACGCGGTTTGCGTCAGGAAGAAATAGATGCAGCCCGCGCCCGACGCGATCAGACGAAGGGGTTGTTCAGTTCTCTTCAAAAAAAAGTAAGCGACTGCAAGGTCGTCGCTCCGACTGCCGGGACTATCACCAAGCGTTTTGTGGAGCAAGGTGAACTTGCCGGTATCGGTATGGCCCTCTATCGCATCTCAGACCTCTCACTGATGGATATTACAATTTATGTTACGGAAGTTGATCTTCCTAAGGTTCAACTAAATCAGAAAGCGGTTGTAACTGTCGATGCATTCCCAAACAAAGAATATGAAGGGAAAGTGGTTTTCCTATCATCAACCGCGGAGTTCACACCGAAGAATATTCAAACTAATGACGAGCGGACGAAGCTCGTGTTTAGTGTCAAAGTGAAAGTTCCGAATCCCGATGGTACATTGAAAGCCGGTGTACCGGCGGATGTAATTTTGCACGTGGCAAACAGATAAGGTTGTGTGGTATGGCTGATGCCATTATTCTCGATAATGTTGTGAAGATGTTTAGCGAAGGACTGAAAGAACGTCTCGTCGCTGTGGACCATCTCTCTTTCACTATTGAGCGAGGTGAAATCTTCAGTTTGGTTGGACCCGATGGCGCAGGGAAGACGACAACAATCCGGATGATGTGCGGTATCCTGGCGCCGACGGAAGGAAGTATTTCGTTGTTGGGCTATGACATTCGAAAGCAGAAAAGTGAAGTGAAGAAGCACATTGGCTATCTCTCGCAGCGTTTCAGCCTCTATCACGATTTGACAATTGATGAGAACATTGATTTCTTTGCCGAGATCCATAGGGTGCATAAGTATAAAGATAGAAAAGAAGAACTGTTGCAATTTACGCGTCTTACTCCGTTTCGTGACCGTCTCGCCGGACGTCTCTCCGGAGGCATGAAACAAAAGCTTGCGCTTGCATGTACACTGATCCACACGCCGGATATTATATTTCTTGATGAACCGACGACAGGAGTCGATCCGGTCTCCCGCCGTGACTTTTGGAAAATATTATCGAGTCTTCTCAAATCCGGAATTACTATTGTTGTCAGCACACCCTATCTCGATGAAGCCGAGCGAAGCACTCGCGTAGCGATGATGAACCAAGGCAGGCTTCTCACTTGCGATACACCGGAAGCTATTAAATCATCTTTTCATTCTGAAGTGATTGAACTCGTGTGCGATAATGTACGAGCTGCATCGGAAGTACTGCTGCGATCCTTCGCGCGAAAAGATATCCAATTGTTTGGAGACCGTCTGCACATCCTGGTTCAAGGTGCGACGATGAAAGAAAATGAAATTCTACGAACACTAAAAAAAGAGCAGATCGAAGTCCGCAGTTGCCGAATTATTCCGGCATCGCTGGAAGATGTTTTTATTGCGAGTTTAAATGTTTGATAATTGCTCAGTGGTTATTTTGTTAGAAATAGAAAAATTATTCCCTCTCCTCATAGGAGAGGGTTAGGGTGAGGTCAAAGAACAACAGACCCCACTTTAGTCCTCCCCCTAAAAGGGGAGGAGACTAGGCAAAGAATAACTCTCCCCCTCAAAGGTGGAGATGAAAGAGGGGGCCATATAAAATTAGTTGTAACTTTTTGTATTTGACTGAATCGTAAAATAAAAAATATAACCGCTTTAGTCGGTTAATAAAATCAGGCCTCCATCTTTTCTGGAGGTACATGACTTGATGAGGTTAATATGAATTTAAAATTCTTGGTGATTCCCTTCATAGTGATGAGCCACGTGTTTGCCCAGCAGAACGTTCAACCTCTCCGGTTGATTGATTGTATCGCGCAGGCATTAGGTCAAAATCCATCGATTCAGATGAGTCAGGCAAAGGTGCAGGCAGCAGAGGCGCGTTCATCGGAGGCGACGACAGTATTACTCCCTCAACTGAAATTAACAGGACGTGCGGAAAAATTGAGTGCAGTCGATCCATTTGGGATTAATATTCAGACATTATATTTCAATTACTCGGCCGTGATATTCCCCTCTATCACTGAAAACTATGCCCTGAGACTTTCCCTGCAGCAGCCGCTCTTTACCGGATTCAAGCTTCTGAAGAACCGGGAGATGGCTGAACTGAATGCCGGCGCGATCCGTGAAGATCTCACAAAGGATCAATCGGATTTGATTCTGAATGTCATCATTGCTTATTGGAATCTCTTTCGTGCACAGAAAGTGGAAGAAGTTATTCGGCAATCGATCGAACAAATGTCCGAGCATCTCAAAGATGTCATGAACCTCTCGAAGCAAGGTATGGCAACAGATGCCGACGTGATGAAAGTGCAAGTACAGTGTTCAGATGTAAAAGTAAAGCACATCGAAGCACGGAATGCCATTCGCCTTGCATCGATGGCGTTGAATAGTATTCTTGGAAATTCTTTGGACTTACAGTTGATGCCGAGCGATACACCGGCAATTTTCCAGGGAACGGATGTGCCGGTGCTTCAAGAAGATTTACAGGAACTGCAGAGACGTGCTCGTGATCATCGCCCTGAATTGAAATCGATGCAGTTACGCCGCGATATGAATAGCGCAGGTGTCACTGCGGCAAAAGGGGGCTGGTATCCGCAAATATTTTTTATTGCAAACTATGATTATGCCAGGCCAAACCAACGAATTGTTCCTCCAAAGGACCGATGGGATGAAACCTGGGATCTCGGTGTGACGCTTCAATGGAATATTTGGGATTGGCTTGCAACACATTATCAAACCGTACAGGCACAAGCCGCCCTGCGTCAGACAGAAGCGGGGATGACACAGTTGAACGATGCAGTGATGCTGGATGTTGCACAGCAATATTTCAATGCTCAGACTGCTAAGGAAAAAGTTGATGTCGCATATGATGGAATGCAGCAAGCGCAGGAATCGTATCGCATGACTTCGGAAAAATTTAAAAACGGCGTTACCTCCAACACGGATATGCTTGATGCAGAGATCGCACTTTTGCAGGCAAAGCTCACGCATACACAGTCTGTAGTCGATTGTACTCTTGCATTGGCAAAATTAAGAAGAGCGATAGGAGACAACGAGTGAAGTTGTGGGTTGGCAAGAAAGAACTACGGTTCAGCACTACACAATCCGACCTGGAGTATGCAGTCGTTGCCGATCGTTTGACGAAGAAATTCGGGAAATTTGTTGCGGTCGATCACGTCAGTTTCAAAGTGAAACGAGGAGAGGTATTTGGTTTTCTTGGACCGAATGGCGCCGGAAAGTCGACCACCATTCGAATGCTCTGCGGAATTCTTTTACCGACCGAAGGCACGGCGAGTGTTGATGGGTTTGATATTGCGAAACAATCCGACGATGTAAAAGCACATATCGGTTACATGTCCCAGCGCTTTTCTTTGTACGAGGATCTTTCCGTTGAGCAAAACATTAACTTCTATGGCGGCATTTATGGCCTTGACGGCAAGCATTTGGAAGAACGCAAGCGCTGGGCGATTGAGATGGCCGGATTAACCGGTAAAGAGACAATGCTGGCTCATGCGCTTTCAGGCGGATGGAGGCAGCGTTTGGCGCTGGGGTGCTCTATTCTGCACGAGCCGCCAATTTTATTTCTTGATGAACCGACAGGCGGTGTCGATCCGGTATCGCGGCGCAACTTCTGGGATTTGATTTATGATTTGTCGCACCGCGGAGTCACCGTGTTTGTCACTACACATTATATGGATGAAGCGGAACATTGCAACACGATTGGACTGATCTATAACGGCAAGCTCATCGCTACCGGTTCCCCGACAGAATTAAAACATAACCTTGATCGGTATTCCATCTTTGAAGTTCACTGCACGCAGCCTGTGGATGCGATGGAGTTGCTGCGGGGACAACCATGGACAGCCGAGACATCTATTTTTGGATCGGCATTTCATGTCAGTACACTCAACGAGCCCGACACACGGAAAAAAATTAGCCAGTTACTGGCGAAGAATCAGATTCAGACAGAGAGAATCGAACCAATCATTCCTTCACTCGAAGATGTCTTTATTCATATGATAGCCGAAGAAGATACACGGAAGGATGGAGATATTCATTTATGACATTAAAATTATCTCTGAATATTCTTCCTATTGTGCGGAAAGAATTTCGCCAGATCATACGAGACAAACGCATTCTTGGTGTGTTGTTGTTTTTCCCGGCTCTGATGTTATTCATGTTTGGGTACGCACTGAACTTCGATGTGAAGAACACGAGAATGGCGGTGTATGACGAAGATCGAAGCAGTGCCAGCAGGGATTTTATTCAACAATTCTTTACTTCGGAATATTTTGTTAAAGTTCAAACGTTATCAAGCAAAGCGGAGATCAATGATTTGCTTGATGGAGAACAAGTTCGTGTTGTGCTAGTTGTGCCGTCTTCGTTTTCGAAAGACATTCAACGAGGGAAATCTGCATCTGTACAAGTCATTGTCGATGGCGCTAACTCCAATGCAGCAGCGACCGTTCTGGGATATATCAATGCCATGATCCAACAGTACTCCCTCAAGGTCATGGCTGAGTCGTTCATGAGAATCGGGGGGCAGCAAATCACCTTGCCAATCGATTTTCAGCCGCGTGTATGGTATAATCCGGAATTGAAGAGTGCAAAGTTTCTGGTGCCGGGGCTTATCGCCTTTATTCTCATGGTAACAACGGTGATTTCTACAGCACTTGCGGTCGTTCGTGAGCGTGAGCTTGGCACAATGGAACAAATTATGGTCTCACCCATTAAACCTATTGAATTGATCCTTGGCAAAACCATACCGTATATTATTATTTCTCTCATCGCAACAGCGGTGATTTTGTTTTTGGGATATGTCTTGTTTGATGTGAGCATCAAAGGAAGCATTTTCCTCTTATCCATTATGACAATCCTTTTTCTCGTCGGGGGATTAGGAGTTGGGATGTTGATCTCGACGCTCGTAGAGACACAGCAGCTTGCATTCATGATCGCAGTAATCGTTTCGATGCTTCCGACGTTTATCCTTTCGGGCTTTATATTTCCGATCCGCAATATGCCGGTGATCATTCAAGGGATCACATATCTCATTCCAGCGAGATATTTTCTTGTCGCCCTGCGTGCAATTATCTTAAAAGGAGCAGGAGTAAGCGCTTTCTGGGATCAGGCGATATTTCTTACGATCTATGCCGTGGTGATGATCGGAGTCAGTTCACTTCGTATGCGGAAGTTCCTTGCGTGAGAGAGAGAAAATGAAAATCATTTTTCACATTATCAAAAAAGAATTTATTCAAATTCGCCAAGATAAGAAAATGTTCATGGTGAGCTTTGCTGCGCCGGTGCTCCAGTTGCTTATCCTTGGATATGCCGCGACGTTTGATGTCAGCAAGATTCCCATGGTTGTCTGCGATTTTGATAATTCGGCGTCGAGTCGAGCTTTGGTCCGGAACTTCACCAGTACAGAATATTTCAGAGTTGTCGGATATTACGACAAAATCTCTGAGATCGACAATCAATTGGATGATGGGCATGCCTCGATTGCGGTTGTCATTCCGAGAGAATTCGGAAAAAAAATAGGCGCCGGTCAATCTGCACCACTTCAGGTTATCGCAGATGGCACGGAAACAAGTTCGGCGACGATCGGTCTCAATTATGCGTATGTCATTATGAGCAGGTATTCACAAAACATTGTTTTGGAATCGCTCATCAAACGTGGTTCCATCATGATGCCGGCGCGCATATCGGCTGAGTTTCGTATTTGGTACAATCCAGAGCTGAAAAGTCGCAATTTTATGGTGCCCGGAGTGCTTGGATTGCTTCTCATGGTGATGACTATGATTCTGACATCGCTGGCAATCGTTAAAGAGAAAGAACTCGGCACACTCGAACAGCTTGTCGTCACACCTATCAAACCGTATCAGCTTATTATCGGAAAGCTTGCCCCATTTTTTGTTATCGGAGTTATCGATGTTATCCTTGTTGTTTTTTTCGCTTCAGTGGTTTTCAGCCTTCCGGTGAAAGGCGGCGTGCTGCTATTGCTTGGTTTGAGTTTAATTTTTTTGATGACAACCCTTGGACTCGGACTTTTCATCTCTACGATCTCACGCACACAGCAGCAGGCAATGATGACAGCGATCTTCTTCTTTATGATGCCGATGGTCTTTTTCTCCGGCTTTGTTTTTCCTATTGAGAACATGCCGACCATCATCCAATATGTATCCTACCTCATACCGCTGCGTTACTATTTTGTTATCGTGCGCGGTTTGTTCCTCAAAGGAGTCGGTATGAGCATCCTGTGGACTCAGGCGCTGGCATTGTTAATATTCGGCAGTGTCATTTTAAGCTTGAGTGTGATGCGGTTCCAGAAAAGGTTGGGGTGAATGTTTCTTTGGCTAATCAATACACCTCACGTAAGATTTCCTAAAACTTCCCCCCGTTCCCAAACTCTCCACCATTAAGATTGGCGGACAAATGGTTTGGGAACGATGAGATTGTTCATCTTGAGTTAATTCCTTCTTACAATGTGAACCACATTTTTCACTGTAACGAAATCGTTACAGCTAACTTGTTAAAATACGACAAGGAATAATTTGACAAGATGACAAGATTTCTATAAACTTTCATTGACAGTGGAGGCATAAGAGATAGTAATGCCCTTTGCTGTTACCAAAAACCCTCATATTCTATTCTTTGGGAGTAGAAAGATTATGAGTTCTTAAGAAGTCGAGATCGCGAGAAAATAAAATGACGGGAGAAACATGTATTACAAAAGGTGAAATTTTCTATGTTTTTCTCGAGCTACAAACAATTAGGCTGGTATCGTAAGCAGGTTTTTCGTAATCTCATCTAGCAGTGTAATAAAAATCTATAGGTGCGATGGAACTTGGACTATTCAACATTTTTGTGGGACAGGCATTTTCTGCATCAATAAGAACCTATCTCAATAATAGAACAATGTCGTGCTGAACTTGTTTCAGCATCTATAAAATCAGTTGAATTTCAAGACGGGAGATTTCTTGCCTGCGGCAGGCGAAAAAAGTTTGAAATGACAGAGAGTATTTTTGAGATGGCTTCTAACAACATCATCATCTATGGAGGTAGTATGAAAAAACAATATCTCTTGCTCGCAGTATTTTTGTTGTTCTTTGTCTTGCCAGCGCCTGCTCAGTGGGTATTATCACCTGCGGATAGCAGTACGTTCGAGAATGCAAAAAATGATGAACAGCTTCTGCGCCAGCTCATTAACGCGCATCAAGGTGATCGGCTTGGTGCAGCAGCACAGATTCAAATAGGGAGGATTGCCTACGACAATGGCCGCTTTGACGATGCAGAGCAAGAATTTATGGTGACGTACCGGCAATATATCAATACACCGGAAGCTCAAGCTGCAATGTATGAGCTTGGAAGAGTAAAATTTAAAAAATATCAATTTCCTGAAGCTGAAACATACATCAAAGAGTATCTGAAAACCAAGCCGACAGGTCGCGATGCAGAACGGGCAAAATTCTTATATATCCAAACGATGGAGGAAACCAAAGATGCAGCCTATGCGGATTCTATTCGCTCATACTTAGCTACACCGCATACGTCAACGATGGCAAAAGATCCGCTTGTGCACTATGGCCTTGTTCGCTATTACGGGAGAACAGGGAATATTGCAAAGGCACTTGAAGAAGCAAAAAGTCTTATACAAAAATACCCGAAGACCAAGTATGCGAATTTTGCCGAATCCCGGATCGTGGACTGCTATTGCATTATGGGTAAGCCGGAAGAGGCGGTCGAGTTCTGTCAGTCGTTGCTGAAGAAATATCCCTCCAACAGCGAAGAGGCTGCTCGGGCGCATCGCATGCTGGGTTCGATCCGAATGAATACAACGCAATATGGCCTTTCCCGGAGTGAGTATCAAGAGCAAATCAAACAGGGAACACCTGGCTCACCGAGAGTGATGAAAGCGGAATATGCGCTTGCCATTGTCGATGTGCGGGAAGGAAGAGCGAAGAACGATACGATGTTATTAGCGACAGCAATGAAGAAATTGAAAATCTTTGTAAAGAAATATTCAGAAGATCCGTGGTCATCAAGGGCATGGATGGATATTGCCGATCTGAGCATAGCAAAACAAGATATACCATCTGCGCTTGATGCCTACGATCGTATTATAGCGTTCGATACGGCATACATTGCCGGCCGGAAAATCTCGCGGCATTCAAATATGTATCTCGAAGAATTGGATAGGATAAAGCAAGCGCATTTATCAAAAGGCATAACGCTGCGCACTCAGATGAAGAATCCGAAAGATGCAATGAGTGAGTTCGATAACATCTTGACAGGAAATCCAAATAACACTAGTGCATCATTGAATAAAGCACTTTGTTTAGTGGATTTAGGACGAAAAGTTGAAGCGAAAACAATACTTCAGCAATTAGTACAAAACGGAACAAACGTCAAAGGAGCGGCAGCACAGATCTTGAAGAAGTTGGATGATAAGAAAGGGGGCAAAAAATGAAACGGAGAACTCAAAATGTCAGAAACTCTTTAACTCACAAACACATTGGTTCAAAGACTCAAAGGCTCATGCTTTTGCTTCTTTGCTGCATTGTGTTCAACATACAACAGGCATTGGCTTGCTACTATCCTCCGACATCGATCGGTTACCTTTGCGATGGATGTCTGGTAGGAGAACAAATTGTTTTTTCAGGCGATTTAAGCCATGGTAATGGAGATCTTCCTTATTTGCAGGACCCGCAATGGATATGGGACTTTGGTGACGGGTCTTCTGGTAGTGGTCCCTATCCAGAGCATACATATACCCAGGCGGGAACATATACAGTATCTTTGGTCTATTATGATTGTAAAGGATGGGCAGGAAATTTATGTACTTTTCAAATCACAATAGATTCACCGCCTTCATGTACAGTAAGCCCCACAAGCGTATCATTTGGTTCGAGCGGAGGGACTCAATCAATAAGCGTCACGTTGACAAATATCACAGGTTGGGGCGTCGGCGCAAATCAAAGCTGGACTGTGGTTAGTCCGACAGGCGGCTATAACAGCGGCAGTTTTACAATCACTTGTTCAGCCAATACAAGCACAAGTACAAGAAGCGGAAGCGTAACAGTATACTCCGCAGGAGGACCAAGAACAATATCAGTAACGCAAGCCGGGATTCCACAATACACACTGACTTACTCTACGGTCAGCCAAGGTAGGCTCCAGGGGGCGAGCCCGCAGACAGTCACCTATGGCTCAAGCGGAACGGCAGTGATGGTAGTAAGTAGTGGAGGACCTTATCACTTCGT
>Ga0187886_1000320_pt1 | contig 61723 bp, 49 predicted proteins | sample June2016WEW_20_1_FD_133001 | JGI IMG/M metagenome (GOLD analysis project Ga0187886, IMG submission 133001) | Peatland microbial communities from SPRUCE experiment site at the Marcell Experimental Forest, Minnesota, USA - June2016WEW_20_150 | ecosystem: Environmental > Terrestrial > Soil >... | reverse complement strand
CGGAACCGCCTTCCGTCACGATCTCTTGATCCGTGGCAAACGGCATAATCATCTTCAGCGTGCTTTCGCCGGAATCATACGCGACGAGTGCACAGGGGACCCCATCGACAACGCTGACCCCTTTCAGTTCTAATGTGACCTCGCCATTGCGGAAAACCGAACCCGGCTTAACCCCGGCACCCAGATTGACCGGTGCCTCGATGAAGGCCGCGGCGTGGACAATTCTTTGACCGATAGCTTTGAGGTCCTGGACTCCCCTACCAAACATCATCGGTCGTGCAAACACGTCATTGAAACCGTGGAAATCAATGAAATTATTATATATGGCATAACGAATCTCCACTGGAAGTATATTGCCCAGACTATCCGCGATATCCTCGAATTTACTGTGTGGAATGCCGAACATCGGTCCCCTCTCGTCCATCCCAGAAAGACTCGGATTGAACACGTAGGTCCAACCCCTGAGCACAGGAATCGTCACCGCCGGCCCAGTATTGATTTGCAGCCCGAACTCCGGACATGTGTATTCATCTCCGTTTTTTCCCGATAGTGCCGCTGGAACGCAGCGGAGCTTGAGAATGTAAGTTTCGGTGCCCGTACGCTTTCCATTGAATCCTATGTGGATGAACTGGGTTTCCATGTGGAAATGCTGGGACTCTGGTTTTCGTTCGGCGGAAAGGTCAAATGGACCTTTGAGGTCTTGAATAAGGCGAGCTGATATATTCTGTTCTCTGCCTGCTTGAACGTCATTTCTTTGTGGTTTACCACATTTCAAACAGAAATCTGTCTCGCCTGGCAATTCAGCGCCACAGATCATACAAAACATAACTTAGCCTCACTTAACCCTATCAATTAGATCGAAACTGCAAATGGTCTGAATTATATGCCGATTTTAAGCCTTTGGCGAATATACTACAACACGAACGTATTTTGCTTGAATACATCCCTGTTAGGTATCTTCGGAACTTTGTGTAAAATAGGGCTCAATGAACAATTGTCAGAATTGTTACTCGGTAGCAACTGGTGAGTTTCTTACATCTCCAGAGTGTGCTCCAAAATGGGGGGCTTGTTGCTGAACTACAAACGGGTGTAGAATGAGCCTAACCAGAAGGACTTGGTTTCGGCCCGGTTGATTTAGCATAAGTCTGAAAGTTATCTGCCACTTTTTACGAAAGAGGCTTGTGGCTATGCTCCCTGCGGAATTCGTGGCAAAATGGGATCGAGTTAGGCTAAGAGAGCGGCAATCATCACACGAACACTTCATTGACCTTTGCCGTGTCCTTGGAGTGCCGACTCCGGCCGAGTGGGCCGACTAGGTTGACCATTTTCTTCTGCTACCTGCCTGCAGTACAGTTGAGACAGCCACCTGTCACAGGTCCGGTATTCGTTTTCACCATCCCGATCAGTTGTTCAAGGCAGAGATAGAATATCCGGTAGATTACTTAACCACCTCGGCTGTTGTCTGCTTCTGGGTCTGCAAAATGCCCGGCAAAGCATCCTGATTGGGAATAACCATCGTGATCATGAGTATGCCTTTGTCGCTGGGCGCTGTTACGACTTGTGCCTTTCCCGTTGGGTCCTTGTATATCATGCCCTTGGAGACCAATACAATTTCAACCGGGTTCGTCTTGGCCTGCGAACTGGTAAAGTTAAAGAAATTATCCGTATTCATGGCAAAAGCGGAGATAGTCCAGAGCTGGGTTGTCATAGACGTCACGCGAAGCGGATGCTGGCTTACGTCGTAAATACAGAGTGAATAAATATCATCAGGCGCCGGTCTGACCACGTCCGTGCTCTGGTCTGTAATCGGCGGTTGGAAAACCCACTGGTTGCTGGGAAAGTTGAACTTCTTGGTAATTGTTGCTTCCATTATCGCGGTGGGAAGACTGATCGCGACGATCAGGTTTACAATGACGGCCACAACGATGACGGCTAATAGCGTCCATCCTATCCACGGTATCCATTTCTTCATTATTGGCAGCCCTCCTTGACGATGTCCGGCAGCTGCGCTGCCTTCAGTGCATTGGCGGTCGAGTAAGCAGTCCCGGAGTCATGCAGGCGGAGGTACACATTCAGTGTTTTAGCGTTGCCAGTTGGCAGCCAGTTCCCCTGCTTCTGCGTCCTCGACAGGTATATTTTGAAACTGCCGTCAGGCTCAAACTTGATATCGGTGGAACTGAACGACCAGCGGTTCTGGTCATTGGCTATCAGGAAGCCATTCTCGTTGTAAACAGTGACATTCCAATATCCTGACTTGGGCGCCGGGCCCTGTATCACATAGTCACAGTTGGCCGCCAGCGGCTGCCCGCTGTCATCGGTGTAAGCGGCCAGGTAAATGCTTAAGGATGCGCTTACTGCCATAAGCCCGTTTTCAGCGACCCAGGCCTTGATATAGGGATTTGCACCGCTGCTGCCATAGGCCAGGTTGGTTGTCCAGGGTCCGTTCTTGATGTTGCTCCCACTGGTGACCAGATTGGCAACGGGGTTTACGGTGACAAAGCCGATGGCAGCGCCCGCAACCAAGGCTATCGCGGCAGCTATCAGGAACTTGTAGATGGCTTTTATGTTAATCACCTCCTATATATTTGTAACTAGAGCGATGAAAGCGATGAAAGCGATGAGGATGATGGCAGTCCAAGCCGGTCATGCCCTTCTGTTCTTTCAGGAGTATAAGCCGTATATATGTGAATAACCTATTATACACAGCTAACCATGCACGCACAAGGGCCGTTCGGTACAATAAATATGACCCGTTAGGTCAATAAGGTGCTTCGTAAATGCGGCTTGCCAGGGCACAAGATGATAGTTGTGTTTCAGGCGGAGTTCGACCCTGCCTCGCCTCCCCGTCTATTGACCTCTCCCCTACACAATCCGTCAAATTGTGCGGTACGGGTTCAGTGGAAGAATCTTTGGAAAACACTGCCGGGCCACCACAGTTTTTTTCAAACTGATTGACGAACATAACTCCTGCCGCTATAGTAAGAACTGGACAGAGTAACTATTGACGGAGAGATTCATGCGTTTCTTGGATTTGGATTTGGATTTCTTCCTGAATGACAACGCTTACTGCAGCGAATGTGACAAATGTGACAGCGGAAGGCTAGGTTCAGAGTATAAGCCATGGAGTGCCTCTAAGGTACGGCACTTTCTTGAGGAGAGATGTGGCCTCTCACCTGATGCCCCGGTACAGGGGCGCACGGTAGAAAGTCATGATGGAGTATTTGACTTCTGGCGTACGCTCATTGAATCTGGTGGTCTCAGGGTACCATTTGAAGTGATACACATAGATGCTCACCCCGACCTGTGGGTAGGGGGCGGGCTGTATCTGAGGTCAGAGTTTCTGCATGTTGACTCGGAACGTGGGCTTGCGATGCTCAATAGAAAACACGTTCATTCGGGTAACTACTTGACTTTTGCCATTGCGTACGGATGGATAGCCTCTCTTGTGTGGGTTCCTCTCCGCAAGCACTTGAAAGGTCTGCCCAAATGGGACGGTGATGCAAGGTCCGATTTAATACAGTTCAAGAAGAGAAAAGGTGAAGGCCCTATCCAAGAGTTACCCGTGGTAGAAAGGGACCCCGGTGTTCCCTTCAAGATATTACCCTGGCATAAGTTCAGAACAAGTGAAACATTTGACTACATTGCGTTTAGCAGATCGCCGAACTTTACTCCGCCTGAAAGTGACGAATTGATCCCCATCGTTGAGGGGTACATGAGACAAATATGATTCAACATTCTTTGCGCTCTCATATGTTATTTGCGGATATATGTACTTGCGTCCAGTGCCCTTGGCTACCCACTGCCTGCTCCTGAGGCTATGATGGTGCATGGACTAACTTAGAAAATGGTAACACTTCGGGGGGCAGGTCAACTAGCACGGTCAATATGCCTTAGAGATTAGCATAGATTGTCTTGGTTGTTTGTTAAGCGGCCGGGAGCTCCCTTGAACGTACAATACAGCGATTCTGCTAACAAAAAGCCAAACCGTGTGACCGTTTACGGAGTTGTCGGCGAGCTAAAAGCCCTGTGTGACTGGTAAGATTTGCGGTTTAAGACCTAGGTAGCTCTCGGTTTTAGTGGGCGTAATGACTTAAACCATTTATTCTCATCAGCATATTGATTAAGTTTATCTCTTAATTCCTGGGTATTGTTTGCTTCTTCTTGTTTTACCAAATAAGGTCCAGTTTTCTTTCGATTCGGAAGTTCAGATTCACCCACTCCTTTGCTGACAAGACTTGTATAGATCGTTATCAGAGCCTCAAGTATTCTAGTCTCAACAGATTCCGGCCCAGGATGAATAAAACACAATCCATCCACATTTTCAACGAGAAATGAACGAATGACGTCTGCAATTATGATATCCTGCTTCTCTGCCTCACTATCTAAAACTTCAAAGATTAACTTTTTATTATTCCTTAAGATGAAATATACGTCTGGCTGATAATTCACAACAAGTTTTGAACGAGCCTCAACTATTGAAAGAGGGCGCTCACTACCACGATAAACTTTCTTAATTTTCTTCTGACTTCTCCAATCACTACCTAATGTAATTAAGCAGGCCTCAACTTTTCTATGATATTCCGTAGCCATGACAATCACTATCGTCGGGCGAGAAATGAAACCCTTTTTTTCCTCTTACTCCCTTTAGGACGGATATAAAAAGTAACTCGTTTTCTTCTTGTCTTCTTGCTGCCTTTCTTGTCTGCCATAAAATCACCTAACTCTGCTAAATATTGCCACTGGTATTATATGGAACTTATTACCAGGAAATCAATTGAGCAGACCATCTGTATAGTGGCCTACGGTGTTGTTAAACTCCTGAATTAGACTTTATTGAACATTACATCGTTTTGTTAACTGCCAGCTGTACCTCTGGTTACACACTTAGAAAAACAATCTGCAGACTCGTTACAATCACTCACACACCCGCACACACGGTTTACACTCCAAAAAAATTGTTCACACACCCGATACACACCTTTTACACTCGGAAAAATCGCTCACATACCCCATACACACCGTTTACACACCCTTTACATATAAAGTTACAAATTAGTGTGACACTATCCTGTAACTTTAGTTACAAAACAATGTAGCAGAAACTTGCAACCTTGTATGTGGAGTGAAGGTGAAGCAGATGAAATCTATGACTACGGTGGTTTTCTGAGTGTGATGGTGAAAGTGAAGGATTTTTCCTTGAGTGTAAAACGATAGTGAAGGGAGAGTAAAGGTTTTTCCTTCGAGTGTAGACCGATAGTGAAGGGAGAGTAAAGGAAAATGAAGGTCGTATCCGTCTAAATCAAGCGAGTGTAAGGTTGAGTATAAAAGGAGAGTAAGTCGAGAGTAAAGAAATTTTCTCCGAGTGTAAAGTGATAGTGAAGGGAGAGTAAAGAAAAATGAAGGTCGTATCCGTCTAAATCAAGCGAGTGTAAGGTTGAGTATAAAAGGAGAGTAAGTCGAGAGTAAAGAAATTTTCTCCGAGTGTAAAGTGATAGTGAAGGGAGAGTGAAGCCCCAGTGACTGATAGTGAAGGGAGAGTAGATGAGAGTAAGGAGAGTAAAGGTTTTCGCTTTACACTCGAATTCAGTTTATTTTTTCAGTTTTTAAAATCAATGATTTTCGGATAACACCAAACAAAACGATGTTTCGTGCAAAAGGGTGTAGTCTCATGCCCTCTTTTTCGTCAAAGGCGCCTTGCGTATTCGGTTATTCATCCTTTATGCATAGGCAGCTCTGGAAAAGTCCCAGATACAGATTTCTTCTTTCAACCACACGAAATCCAGATTCTACCAATGTCTTGAATAATTCCGGCCACTCAAATCTAGACTCCATAGGATGATGAATTTTAAGAAAATGCTCTAAATTGTCCAAGGCTTTTTTACGTGGCTCATGAACTAATAGAACTCCGCCACATTTCAGTACTCTATTTATCTCTTTAAGAGCAATGCGCCATTCAGGTACATGGTGAAGAACATCAAAGGCAAAAACCGCATCAAATTTCTCCGATGGTAGTAAAATATGAGTTACGTCCCCCACAAATAGATTCGCTGGCAATCCCCTTTGCCTGGCAAGCTCAATCTCCTCCGGCAAAACATCGAAAGCGAAAAGTTCTTTCGGTTGGAACTCCTCCATTATCAGCTGTGAGCTATAACCAGAACCACAGCCAACATCCAGTATTACCTTGTTGGTTAAATCAATATGATTGTCCTTAAGGTACTGTTTAAAAGACCTAAACTCATAGTGTTTTTGGCAGACTTCCCTCACCACACTATTGACAAGCCTTAATTCTTTTCTATCTATAGCTGAGTACAAAGTAACTCCTCAGTTTGAATAGATACCCAGGGATGAAAACCTGTACATTCAACAGCCATGTAAGTCTCGTTTGGTTGCGGTGTTTTCTCCATTATACACCGAGTCCGATCCAAAATAATGCCAGTGGTTGCTAATAAGGTTAGACCTTTTGACATTGGGAACAGCAGCTGCCATGACTCCAAAAATGGGGGCAAGTACATTAATCCAGAATGTAACATTCTATCTGGATTAGTTTTTGGGGGTCAGGTCATGTTGATGCAGGGAATGGCGGTTTATGGGTAATACCCGCTACCTTAAGAGACTTATTGCGCAGCTTTTCCAGGTATCCATATAATTCCTTGCGCTCTTGCTTTGTAAGGATTGATAAGACCTGGTTAATAGTCTTTCTATTCAATGAAATATTATAGGCCTGGCGGCCTTTGGGAGTTATGGTAACTCTGACTAGGTTCTTCTTGTGAAGGTTTTTGGTCCTCTTGATAAGACCATCTTTCTCCATCCTGTCCAGCAAACCAGATACAGAGTGAGGCCGGCGCACGATCCATCTGGAAATTTCAGCCGGTGTGGCTTCATTGCCGATGGAGTCAATAATAAATAGCGCAGCCGCTTTGATCGTAGATAAACCGTGTTGTTCTAGCTCTCTGTCCCGAGCGAGTGTGATACCTGAATGAACCTGCTCCAGCATTGTCCATAGGTTATAGATTTCATCAGTAGAATAACTCCCTTTCATTTTACCACCCCATTTAAAACATTAATATAGGAATTTTTCCTATACGTACTATTGATCTATTTTATCACAATGGAATATCGAATTATATGTAAAACTGTTTTGCACGTTATGGCTAATTGTTCAGCACAATGTGCTTTGATTCTTTCATAAGGCGTACAATGTAAGATCCTTTGAGACCACTTTGCTCACTCCTTTCTATTTCATTGAAGAATAGAATATGCTGTTTACTCCGCCAGACTGTCCTAACCCTACCTATAAAGCCATAGGGGTGCACACTGAGCTAGACAGATTTACCGAGTGTGATATAATTACACATGCGAATGATGAAAAACAGCAAGTTAAAAAAAGAGATGGCAGCTTACTTATGAGTTGAAAGAGCTTTTACTATGTCAAATCTTTTGTACCGAACAGGACTGGGGAAGTACCTCGTAGGAGATTCTCGGGATTTTCTTAGAGGGAAACTAGGTAAAGAACTCCAGAACAAGGTTCAGTTAATTCTAACATCACCGCCATTTCCCCTCAATAATAAAAAGCACTATGGTAACTTAGAGGGCAAAGCGTACAAAGACTGGTTTACGAGTCTTGCAGAAATCTTCTCCAAGCTTCTCACGGACAACGGCTCAATCATCATTGAACTCGGTAACGCATGGGAACCCAGGAGGCCTGTCCAGTCTCTGCTACCAGTAGAATCGTTGCTGGAGTTTGTGAAGAATCCAAAAGCGGGACTCAGGCTTTGCCAACAATTTGTCTGCTACAACCCCTCTCGACTTCCAACTCCGGCACAATGGGTAACAATCAAACGGATGCGAGTAATCGATAGCTTCACACACATTTGGTGGATATCAAAGACAGATTACCCGAAAGCAGATAATCGAAAGGTACTGAGGCCTTACAGCAAAAGTATGAAATCCCTTCTCAAGAAAAAATCATACAATGCCGGCAAGAGGCCATCAGAACATGTCATTGGAGCGAAAAGCTTCTTGAAAGACAATGGCGGCAGCATCATACATAATTTAATAGAGCTAGAGCCGATTGACGAAAAAAGGGATTTGCGTTTACCTAATGTCTTCAGTATTGCCAATACAAAGTCTAACGATTTCTACACGAGAACCTGCCGTGAAAGAGGCATTCCCCTGCATCCTACGCGTATGCCTTTAGGGATTGCCTGCTTTTTTATAGAGTTCCTCACGAACCCAGGAGACCTTGTGCTTGACCCATTTGCAGGGAGCAACACTACCGGTTTCTGCGCCGAAAAGCTTGCTCGTCAATGGATCGCCATAGATATAGATAAAGAATATGGAAAATTTTCCGCGGTCAGATTTGAAGACCCGTCCATCAAGGTGCCTCTGATTAAAGAGTTTTCGGAGGAAGACAATGAATGTGCCCGGGACAATACTTAAGTTAGCATCGATCGATATCTTCCAAGAAGGCAAGAAAAAGGAAACCTTCATCGGACGGCCCTTCTATCTTGATTACAATAAAGCCTGCCTTTTAGTTGCTGATTCATGGAAAAGGAAAGTCGGTGGCATACCTCAAGGAGCTTTTTTGCTTGCTTTCTACGAGAACGAGGAGAACGTGTCTGAGGCCCTGCTTCTGAGAGCTCTCGGCCCCACTAAGTTACCAACTGATAGTGACGTAGTTAGCTCAATGATTGAGTACTATAAAGACAACACCAAAACCGCCGGTAAGGAGACTCAGCTCGATGACTTTACTCGCTATGAATTCAGCTTTTCTGGACTTGAGTGCCGCGCTCTCGGCACATTTTACAAAGACCGCAAAGACAACACTACCTTCGGTGCCGATGTAGAGAACTTCTACAGTGCGCACAACTACAGTGTGTACAAGCCAACTGGTAATATCTTGGAGGTAATATCCAATTTGCGCGACGCGGCTTATATCCCGGGTAACCCTGCCGATGTTAGGCTCGGCAGAGTAAGGTACAGCTCAAGCCAGAGATTCCAAGAAAAGGAAGACGATGTGCCAGTCTATGTCAGCCCAAAAGATTTTCTAGGTAAAAGAACAGCCCTATTCGGTATGACCAGAACTGGCAAATCCAATACAGTTAAGAAAATAATACAGGCCACAGTAGACATTAGCCAGAAGGCGAAGTCTAAGCTAGCTGAGGGGGCCAAGGATGTTCAAGATAACCTTGATCCATTTATTGATGATGGATCACCAAAATATCCGGTAGGGCAAATAATTTTTGATATGAACGGTGAATACGCTAATGCTAACCTGCAAGATGCCGGTACTGCGATCTTTGAACTTTACAAGCAAGATGTTATCAGATATAGCGTGTTAGAAAAGCCAGATTTCAAGGTAATGAAGACAAATTTTTACACCGATATATTGGCGGGGTTCGATTTAGTCAAATCTTACATTCAGTACGATGCGGGGGATTATGTCAAAAGCTTCACATCCATAGATTTGCAAGAACCAGAAGACAAGCAGGATTTCTCAGCCTCAACTAGATATGAGCGAAAAGTAGCAGCATATCTCTGTTGCCTCTATCAGGCTGGATTTAAGGCTCCAAAAGACTTTAAAGTCAAATTTAGCGGTAACAAAGAGCTACAAGCAATCGCACCAAGTGATCCGGAAAAGGGTATGACACTGCCCGAAGCGGCAGGTTGGTTTAGCAACGTTTGGGACGAATATGATGATTTCCAGTTTTTCGCCGATTATAAGAAAAAGTCGGGCCACGAGTGGGCGGATGAGGATCTCAAAGCAATCCTAATTTTCCTGTCAAGGAAAACCAAGCCAGGCGGAAACCCCACAGTCAGTGGCTATAAAAAACTGAGAGGTATAATCAACCTACACACACAAACGGTAGAAAAACCTTTCCAAAAAGACATAAAGGATTCCTTACGGGAAGGTAAAATAGTCATCATTGATTTATCACAAGGCGAGCCGGACATCCAACGTCTCTATTCTGAAAGAATCTGTGCAGAGATATTTCAGGACGCCATGCAGAGATTTACTAGCAATAAGCCCAACAACTTTCTCCAATTCTATTTTGAAGAGGCACATAACCTTTTCCCAAGGAAAGAGGACAAAGATCTAAGCCAGATATATAATCGGCTGGCAAAAGAAGGCGCTAAACTGAATCTGGGCTTAATTTATGCAACGCAGGAAGTTAGCTCAATTAGCCCTAATATTTTGAAAAATACGCAGAACTGGTTTATCGCGCATCTGAATAACGAGGATGAGCTTAGAGAAATCAGAAAATATTATGACTTCTCAGATTTCGCAGAAAGCCTAATCAGGTTCAATGCGAGTACCGACAAGGGATTTGTACGTATGAAAACATATTCAAATCCTTTTGTTGTTCCAGTTCAAATAGATAGATTCATTGTCAAAAAGGAGAATCTTCAATAAATGGGATATAGCAGTAGAAGAGGTCGCAGACCACAAGAAAATGCCAGCAAGTCATCTCATAGCTACATTGTCAATGACCCCACTGTTATTGATTTTCTCCACAAGTGTGATCTGCCAAAGATGGCAGCAGAGATTTCGCTTCCACAAGTTCTCAAATCCAAAGTTGAAAATGTTAACAAGAATCCGATTAACTATGTTATTGCGATCGATGGGGGATATTCCGAGGTCTTCGTAAGAAAGGAATTTCCATCTTCTACCATCACTTTCTTTCAATTCGGAGTGCTCGCATTCAATGTTACCGACTTGGAGGATCTAGGGGAACAACCGTTTATTGATCCCGAAGATATAGCGAAGTTAAAGAACATACAGAGGCTAAAACTGACCATCCCAACAAAGAATATTAGTTTGACGGGCGAGAAGTCATTGACAGATTCTGTTAGAAGAGCACTTTATGACTTCTTTAAAGCAAAGGTAGAGGGAGAACAGCTCCTAAAGACGCTAAAATGGTTCATATTTAATGAATATCAAACACCCTCCTCGCAGTGGAATCTGGCCACTTGCCCTAATATCCAGTCAGATCTGCATAACGTCCTGCTTGACAAAAACAAGATGCAAAGTGATTTCACTTTTACTTGCGAAAAGTGCGGAGAGAGGATATTCCTCACTGATGTTTTTCGACTTCACGAAGCAATCGATGACGAGCTCGGAGCAGGCGGCATACTCGGCTACACTACGGTGCTCATTGAACAAATGCTGCTTGTTCACTTGCTTAAGGTTATTCTCAATACCAAACCTTCTCTGTTAAATGAGATTATCTTCATCAAAGATGGGCCATTGGCTTTTTTTGGACAGACAGCGAACATGCACAAGCCTATGAGGCAACTGGCCAATTTCCTCCTCGGGAAATATAACTTGTACCTGGCCGGGCTTGAGAAGAGTGGTTCTTTTGTCGACCATGCTGATGAAATAGCCAATAAGCTTGAACTGGGCGAGGTACTCCTGCTTAACAATGAGTATATCTATAAATACATTATTCCTAGCAATGCGGATACAAGCGCCCCCTATGCAAGATCATCTTATTACGGAGGAAAACTCATATATAAAGCTAGAAGTGGTGGAATTTATGTTGTGACAGTCCCGGTGAAAGACGAGAAAGTTGTATTATCTCCAAGCCGGAAGGATTTTCAAAACTTAGATATTATATTGAGTAATATAGAAAAACTCAGATGCGATATGTATGATTCTGCGCTTATTCCAGTGGCCTTAGTGAATAAACTTGTTTCATTAGCGGACCACCCAAGTTCAGCCATTCTCGAAAGATTTGCTAAAGCGGGAGTAGGAGCACCCAGAGTGGTCAATTAACTTGAGAATTTTGCCTCAAAAGTGGTCATTTATCTTGAGAATCGACACAATCCACGGTATTGCCATTACAACATGACAGTTGTGAGAATATGCCGACTTCGACGGGATGGGAGTGATCAGGACAAAGAGAAGTTGTCTTATCGGGATGGGTATTGGAACACATTCTGACGAAAAGTGCAGACTGTACCACTTATTTGTGGTTGAGACGATGAAGAGTCTGACTCCATCGGAAACTCAGGGTTATGGCGCGACTAGGTCGATACAACAAGCTGAGGCACACCAATCACTTGGCCCAGACAATCTCTTTGGCCGCCCCAATATTACTGTATCGGCCTGGCACACAGGTGAAAATCACAATCTGGCATTCCTTTGCCGCTTTGGCTAGTACGGCGCCCATCAGGGACAATCTTTCCGGATCAGTATAGCCAAGTGTATCGTCGACAATTACTGGAGCACCACCATCTGTGGCTACTATCATCGCGCACGCCAAGCGAAAGATTAGCGAAAGCTGCTCCTTTGTTCCCCCACTCAAGCTATCGAAACCAACCGTGATATTATTCAATGTGCGGCTGACTATTTGTAGATCGTCACTTATCTCTACCTGAAAGGTATGGTCGAAAACTAGGCGACCTAGTGCCTCAATCCTCTCCCTAAGCGGTGCGACATAAGCGTGACGTGCCCTGTCACGTTCCTCAGACATAGTCCTATAGAGCAGATTTGCAGCTTCCGCCCGTTTGGCTAACGACGCGTTTTCATGTTCAGCGCGCGAGAGCGCAGTCCGAGCAACGCCTAATTTATCATAGAGGCCATCCTCTCCGTTGATCTTGAGGCGAGTAGTTACCTCTGTTAGCTCTTTTTCTGTCTTTTTCATCTGTTGCTGTATTCTGGTTAATGACTCTCTGGCCGTCTTATCAAGTTCCCTTTCCTGCTCCGGGTTGAGCACTCCGAGCGTTGCCTCGGCATCTTTAACGTCGGTCTCTGCCTTTGCCAACACCTTTACTGCGCTTTCGAGTGCTACACTGACCCCTTCATCGGGCACAGTCGCTCTCTCTTCTTCCAACGTTTTCTCAAGGCCGACCAAATGCTGCTTTTGATGCTCCCACACAGATCGCGCTTCTATGTAGTCTCCATTCCGGCGTTCACATAGTTTTTTTACCTCATCGAAGGCTGCCTTTGCCTCGTTCCATTCTGTTTCAAGACCGTGCTGCTTCTTCTCCAATCTCGCCAATTCGGTTTTTGTTAGATCAGAGCTATCCAATATTGATGGCTCTGACACCCGCGCGGGCAGATAAGCTGGCACGGTCTGCTGTAATCTCAACAGTCGGCCTGCCAACTCGTCATAAGAAAGGTCCCGCAGATTATCCTTCTCAACCCGCCTCATTTCCGCGATCTGTCTAGAGGCCTCTTGCCTTTCCTGAAAAGCCTCTCGTGCCTTATCTGCACCAGTAATCCCCAGAGAGGCGCAGACCTCGCTTAGCTTCGCCTCGGCATCCTCAACCTTCTTTGAAAGCGTGTCAACACTGGAACCGGCTGTTATCTCCATCTCCAATTTATCGGGCACGACTAAATTGACCTTGTCAGGTACCTGAAAGGAAAGCTCTTTCCCTTGTCCCAATTTGACGGTGGTGCCATCTTTGATCAACCTGCATTCTTGTAATCCGCGCAACAAGACAGCAGGAGCCTTAGCTTCTCGTTTTGCCCTTGCGGTTATTACTTCGGCCTGAGCCGCCTCAATGGCCCGAAGAGCTTCTTCGTCAACCCTATTTGTTGCTAGAATTGCCTGTGAGTGAGCGGCCATCTCCCTTGCTCGGTCAACACGATCCTTACGTTCTTGCAGTAGTTCAAGGTCAAGCTTGGCACGAAAATAGTCATAGTCGCGCCGCCGCAAATCGGTCAACTCACGGATTTCTTTCAGCTTTCTTTCGGCGGCATTGCAAGCTGTCTCTGCCGTTTTGGACTCGTCCCTGGCTTGGTTGAGTGAAGCAAGCCTCGAATCTGTAGATTTGCCCATTTCAGCTTCCGCCTTGGTAGCATCCGAGACCTTGTTGACAAGCTCTTCGCGCGCTCTCTTATCCGCGCGTGCTGCCTTTTCCGAGACCTTTGCCACTTGCAGGTTAAGCCTCGCCTCCGAGAGACGCTGATCCAGTTCGGTTATCTGTTTGAGTTTGTCTGAGCGGTTTTCCAATTCGTTCGCAATCGTCTGCTCAGAGTATTCGAGCTCACCTAATTCCCGTCTGAGATCACTAGCTCGATCGATATCATGCTCGAGGTCACGCAGCGCCTCTTCAAACTTCTGAACTTCCGATTGGCAATCTGATAATGCCTGGCGACATTCCTCCAGCTCTTTCTTCTCGGCTCCTCCTGGAGTGAAATAGTTTGAGTACTCCGCATGAACCGCTTCGAAGAGGCTTTCAGCTTTCGGATCAGTCGAATGTCCGCCAGCTGCCCGATCTAGTGCTTGAGAAAGCCAAGTCTGCTCTGTAAGTTTTGGCTGCTTAATCTCTGCGCCTTGCCTAATGCTCAAAGCTTTCCAAAGATTGACGTCCAAGGTTCCCCTAAGTATTGCGTCTGCGCGCTCGTGGGCTCGCCTGCCGGTCAGACTCTCGGCTTTTGGCTTGGTAATGGTGAGCCTGGTCTCCGGTTTCTTGAAATAACGCTTAAAGTACGTGAACTGATAGGGGCCGCTCTCCGCCTCTAGTTCGATCTCTGTCCCTTCGTCGCGATGAACCGGCCTGATGGCCATGAGATCGCTGTGCTTGCTAGAATCCGCATATCCAAAGAGAATCCAGACTGCCTCCCCTAAACTGGTTTTTCCTATCTCATTGGGGCCTCTAACCAGAGTGATACCGGTTCCGGCGAATTCTGCCTCACGCTCGGAAACGCCCCTATAATTGGCAATCCGCAAACGGACATATCTCATGACAGACCACCACTCAACCTAACCAGCAACGCAAGCGCGTCGCGGGCGGTTCTCTTCTCCATTCCCTCCCCGACCATCTTTTCACGCAATTGCCTTACGGTCGCTTCAGCGAACCCGGAGAAATTAAGGCCGGAGAAATCTGCATCGTTCGGCAAAACTAACAACTCATCATCACTCATTTGAAAAGACGCGAATACGTCGCCGATGGTAGCCAGAAATTGCCGCAGGATCGCCTCCTGGGTGAGGGAAATAGACCCCACTAGGTTCAGCCGGAGTACCGTCAGTTCCTTTCGGTCTATGCTTTCCAGCATGCTTCGCAACGCCTCGATGTCCTCGGAGCAGTTGATATCAACGCGATTCTTCTCGACAAAGCGCCACTGACCGACTGGGGCAGGTGTCGCAATCACTTTATCGCCATCCAATTCAACAATTTGTACATAGCCAGTCTCACCTTCCCCGAAGTCCGTAACCTCTGGCGTGCCAGAATACCAGATACGCTCACCCTCACCGATCTTAGTGCGTGAATGGCGGTCACCCAACGCCACAAAGGAGGCCTTTCTCTCTTCGATGACACGCTCTAGACTATCTGCCGTAAGTACCCCAAGGTCATCCTTTCTGGGTGTAAACAAATCGACAATACCGTGCGCCAAGATAATCCGGGTGACGCCAGTTAGTGGTTCAAGTGACTTCGTCGCTTCGTAAAATGGGTTCACTGGCATGCGCTTTGACAGCCATGGGGCCCCAACCAGTTCGACGTTGTGATCCGCTTGGATCGGGGTTGCATCGCTAATCACATTGACGTTAGCCGGTTTCCCTTGCACAAAGCTCTTGGAGGAATAGACCGAGGCCTCATTCAGGGGATCATGATTACCGGGCAGAATCCAGACGGGGAGTGGGACTTCCTTGAGCGCCTCAAGGGCACGCGCAACCGTTTTTCGGTCTACCTGGTTGGATTCAAACGCATCTCCGCAGACTACTACGAACTGGCAATTAGATTCCGTTGCAATTTTGCCGAGCGTGCGGATCGCATCAAAGCGTGCCTGGTTGAAACGCTCCTGAGCCCCCTCGGAGAACAAGTAGCGAGTCATGCCAAGCTGCCAATCGCTTGTGTGGAGGAAACGAACCATATCTTACCTCGCCTCCCTAGAACTAACTCGAACTTCACACGCCTCGAAAAGGGCCCTTTGACACCTGCGTATTATACTCTTTTGTGACTATTGTTCAAAGTCTCCTTTATTGGACTCTGGCCACAATTCATCCCGACGAAGCCTTGCACCGGTAATTCTAAATGACGCTCTGCGTAATTTCTGAATGTAGACTGCACATTCCTGACATTTGTTACCTTACTACTACATGATCATTCGGGACAGATCCCGAACTCCTGTTTGACAAGAGACTTATTCCGTCACCGTTGCGGTTGGTTGTATTTACCTTTTTCCATTAAACACATGAAATGTGTAAAATTAAGGTATTTGGGGAGAGATTTCAAAATGGAAGAGGCACATAAACATGCCCGATTAAATGAAAAGAAGTGGGATTCGAGGGCAGAGACATATGATAAATTATTTCACCGCTTTTACTTTCATTTCACACAAAAGCGGGTCGTTTCCTTATTAAATCTACATGAAAATCAATGCTTTCTGGATGTGGGTTGTGGCACTGGCTGGGCAGTACGTTATGCAGCTAGCTTAGTTAAAAACAAAGGGACATTCTATGGTATTGATATTTCATCCAAGATGATAGAGAAAGCAGACAAGAATTGCGGTGGTTGCGAAAATATCTATTTTTACAAAGCCGATGCTGCGGCTCTCCCCTTTGAAAGCGATTTTTTTGACTTCATCATATGTACCAGTTCATTTCACCATTATTTCAACCCTTCCAAAGTGCTAGATGAGGTTTACCGGGTCTTGAAACCCAGAGGAAAGATATATATCGCGGATGTCACTACCGATGGATTTATTATGAAGATGGTGGAGAAATGGTTGCAAAAGAAAGAGCCCGAACATATAAAACAATATAGTACTCGAGAGTTTAAGACACTTTTTACTAAGTCAGGACTGAACTATATCACAAGCAAATTGATCACACCGCCGATGAAGGTTCATATTGCGGAAAAACATTGACAGGTGGATTCAGTTCAAAGCAAGCTTTGGACAATACCATTGAACGAAAACTCATTTTGTGCACAGTCTCGAGACACCGGTATAACCTTATCAGGTGGATATAGGTGAATAGTTGGCTTGACAGCTAGATTGCACGAGCTTAAGATAGCCATACCAATTAGCATTGAACCCTCGGCAATGGATGGTAAGGTATTTATGGAGCAGCAGATAGGCTTTTGCACCAGTGCTAATGGTGCCCGAATTGCCTATGCCACGTTAGGCAATGGGCCAGCGCTAGTTATACCCGCAACGTGGCTCAGCCATCTACAATTGTCTTGGCAGGACCCTGATACACGTCGCTGTTTTGAAAGGCTGGCAGCCCACCATACCCTGGTGCGCTATGACCAGCGTGGCAGCGGCCTATCAGACCGAAACCGAACTGACTTTACCTTAGAGGCCGAAGTTAATGACCTGGAAACGGTCATTGACCATCTCAAGCTAAAACGAGTGGCCTTGCTAGGAACTTCTTGTGGCGGACCGACTTCCATAGCTTATGCAACCAGATATCCTCGTCGGGTCAGCCATCTGATTCTCTACGGCACGTATGCCAGTGGTCAGGCTGTGGCCATGGAGGAAGTCAGAAAGGCATTTATCTCTCTGGTAAGAGCCCACTGGGGAATCGGCTCCAAGACCATTGCTGACCTTTTCTTCCCTGGTGCCTCTCCGAGCATAGTAGAACTATTTGCCAAGTTACAGCGCGAAAGCGCCACCCCAGAGATAGCTGCTGAACTACTGGGCCTGGTATACAAAGTTGATGTTGCCTCGCTCTGCCCCAATCTCCGAGTGCCGACGCTAGTACTGCATCGCAAAGACGAGAGGGCTATACCGTTCAAAATGGGCAGGGAACTGGCATCCCTGATACCTAATGCCCGCTTTGTCCCGCTTGAAGGAAACCTCCACATTCCATGGTTTGGGGATTCCGAGCCGATACTGCGCGCCATCGCCGAGTTCTTGGGCGACCCGATCACCACTGGGAAGCCAGCGGCGCCGGAACGTGGCGCAGCCGTTGACGACTCCATCGCAAATGAGGCTAGGTCATTCGTCACTAAGCTTGATTGTGTCGTCTTATCCCGCTATCGCATTGTCGGCAACTATACCAGATATGATGAAACCGTGCGCAACACCCTAAAGGACATCCGGCACAAGATTGCAGGCGGCTTCGACCATCCCAGTCGGAAGCGGGAAAACTACCTTATCTGGGCTGCGCCCGGCAGCGGCAAGACCTATTTCGTCCAGCAGGTAGCTGCCTCACTGCCTCCGGCCGTCCGTTATCAGGAGTGCAATCTGGCTAAATGCAGCCGCGAAGAGCTTCTCAAAATACTGGCCCAGCTCGATGCCAGGAATAAATCTTGCCTCTGCCTCATCGATGAGGTCGATGCCAAGCCCGATGAAGCCTGGCCTTACGAGGTGCTCTTACCATACCTGGATGCTGGCGCTGATAGAGACACGCAGTTTGTCTTCGCTTTGGCAGGCAGTTATGGCTCTAGTCTCGTCGAGATGAAAAAGCAGATTGCTTTACGGCCTAAAGGTGCTGACCTATTAAGTCGCATTCCAGATGGCAACGAATATGAGATCCCACCAATGAATCTTGGAGATAGGCTGATTGTGGTACTGAACCAGTTCAGACAGGTAGGACGTGAAATGAACCGGGATGTGCAGTCAGTGGAAAAGCTCGGCTTGTATTATGTCGCGCTCAATTCACGCTTATCTAATGCTCGCCAACTGCATGAGCTAGCAGTCCGTGCTATCGAGCGCTTACCAACAGGCGAAGACAGGGTGAAATATGATCACCTGTTTGGTGCCGGAGATCCAGAGAACAAGGCTTTCTGGATGCAGTCGCTCCCCGCTGCTGTAGACCTCGCTAATAGGTTCGTCATGCTAGAGGATTGATCGCGCCTCACCAACACCCAACCTCGCACGAAGTAAACAAAACATTAAACAATATAGCGTTTTGTTCAGTCAATCATAAGAGGCAATGAACTATCGGTTAAAGACCTAGGGTAGTCGTACGCGTGTTGCGTCAAAATAAACTGTTACCGAACAGGACATGGTTGAATTTTTTCCGAATTTCTTCTATAATTTTGTTGATTTGGCTCCTCGATGGTGAAAGAACTGCAGGTCGTTAGGGCTATAAAACAGTAGATTTAGCTTCAAATCGGGGAGAAATAACGAGCCACGTTTTCGTAAACCGCCGGTCGTCAGTTCGACTCTGACCGCTGGCTCCATTACGGGTCCAGATTGATGTCAATAAACCCATATTCACCATTTGCATAAAGGTGTTCATCTGGATTGCTTCGGGCTCTCGCCCTTGCAAAGAGTGTTTCTATCAACCTTAAATTACCAGAGATTAGCTACGGCGGGTACGCTGGAGCGGTCACGCAGGTGTATGGCATCCTTGGTACAGCTTGCCCGGCAAATGCCACAGCCATAGCACCGCCCTATATCAATAAAGACTCTTTTATTGCCAGCACTGTAGCCGATCGCCCCAAACGGGCAAACACGCATACAAGCCCGGCAGCCATTGCATAATTCAGGGTTTAACTTAGCCACATACTCGGCGCGGAATAAAATGGGCATCCCTCTTATTACCGTGTTCTGTATGGCGCCGCAATCCGACCGGTCACAATTACAGATACCAATAACAAAGGGGGTCATCATTGTCCAGACGGAATGGCAGAGACCTTCTTTCTCGTACTGACGAAAGCTATCCAGCGCCTCTTCTTTACTCACCTTTTCCAAGCCATCTGTCTCGGCGCCTGAGAGAAACCCCATACCGGGTCTGCTCACTGCTTTTTTCGCCTCGTCTTCCTGCGGTAGTGCGCTTATTCCATAGCAGAAACGCTTTTCTTTGACATGCCTCATTTTGCGGCAAAAACATGGCAAGCGTACCACATTGTTGACGATGCCGAAGACTTGCTCAACATCCTCAATCGGCAGGACCTGGCCGAAATGCATATTCCTGACGCGCTCTGCGACACGAGGTTCCTGTATAGCTCTCACCAAAAACGGTGCTTTCTTTAGTTCTGCCCATCTCTTTAAATCTTTGATCAGAATATTTATATCAAAAAGGCTGCGCCGCTTGAGATCGCTTTCCAAATCCTGCGCGTAATTCTTGGACTGTAAATACCATTTCTTGCCTTCTCCATGTTCATGACAGTATTTACACATAGCTTGCTTCCTTTCTTTTACTTATGCTTTCGTTCTGCGGTTGTAGTCGAGCGCCTATCTATGGGGTTGTTAAAGTGTTTTTTATTTACCATACCAGCCCAGTGTACAAACTCTAAGCCTTCACTTTTGGCAGTTTCAGCTAATCTTTCCATCGTTGCTTCTGTAATCAAGTCTACCTTAGCCAGTGGCCAATCACGGTCTAATCGGTGATATTTAGCAGCACAGAAATTGTTAAAAGCAAGCAAATCGTATCTCTCTGCGGTGGGGAGGTTATGTTTGATAAAATGCGCAATCTCCCTAATGTTCTCTTCCTGATCAGTATATCCAGGTATAATTGGCGTTCGCACCCAAATAGACTTGCCTAATTTTGTTATCTCACGAGCGTTACTCAGAGCCGTCGCAAGCGGTATGCCTGTATATTTAAGATGGTTCTCCGCATTCATTATTTTAATATCGTAGAGAATAAGATTGGAAAGAGCAACTAACGGTTGCAATTTGCTCCATCTTATGCCTCCACAGGTATCGAATGCAATTTGTATTTTCTCCAGTGACAGAGCCTTCATTACGGCTATTGAGAATTCAGGTTGCATTGATGGTTCGCCTCCGGACAAAGTGACTCCGCCGCCCGACTTTTCATAAAATACCTTATCGCGCAGGGCTATTTCGACTACTTCTTTTACCGTTCGACGCTGTCCGATCACCTCTAAGGCTCCTGCTGGGCAAGCTTTGACACAGATTCCACAGAGGTCACAGGTTTCTCTATTTATATTCATGCCGTCGGGAGCAATAGTTAGGGCTGCTTTGGGACAAGCTTTTAGACAATCCTTGGCTCCGATGCAGCGAGTCTCGTACCACATTAGCTCTTTCGGCGATTTCATACCCTCGGGATTTTGACACCAGGGACAGCGCATAAAACAGCCCTTTAAGAAAATTGTGGTACGAATGCCAGGGCCGTCTTCGGTGGAATGACGTTGAATGTTGAAAATTGTACCGGTAACATTGCCTCCCTCAGCCGGCACAATATCTTCCGCTCTGGCTTTAGCGATCAATACCTTTTTCCTGAAAGCCAGAACTACTACACTTTGCTGAATTGAGTTCGGGCTATAATATCGTCCTGTAGTGACTTTGAGAGGTCTATGAAACGGAATGAATAGCCTGAAACCTTAACTGTCAGATCAGCATAGTTCTCGGGATGGATTTGAGCATCCTTTAAAATGTTTACGTCCACGGGGTTTATCTGTATCTGCCTTCCACCTAGTACAAAGTAAGCCTCCAGCATGGAAGCGAACTTGTCCAAGCCTTCATCCGTCTTGATTAAACCCGGTGAAAGGTTCATATTGAAGGTTGTACCGCAACTAAAACAGGCTTTGCAGGCTTTGGCAACGGAATGAAGCGCTGCTGTGGCTCCGTTGAGTTCGGTGCCGTTTACCGGAGACATGCCATTGGCTACCGCTGCTTTTGCCAACCTTCCGTCGGGTGAAGCCCCACAAAGAAATCCCTCGGTATCCTGCGTTCCGGCTGATATCATTAGAGGACGATAGTAGCCGCCCATTATTCCGGACTTATGCCTTCTAACCTCTCGAGCGTGAATCTGTGTAACCCACTCTGCAAGCTCATCAGCTCTGGGATCGTCATTCCCATACTTGGGGGCTTTACGAAGTAGCGTCTGCCTTATATTTTCGGCACCGGCAAAGTTGTTACGCAGGTGGTTGACCATCTCTTCCATGGTAAGCAGCTTCTCTTCAAAGACTGCCCAGCGGATGGCGCTAAGCGAGTTGACTACAGTGGCAAGTCCTTGTGCGCCTACATGGCTGTGACTGTAACGTGAACCGCCCTGAGAAATATCTCGACCGCTTTCCAGGCAACCTTCTATAGTGGATGAAAGCAGGGGAGAAGGAAAGTACTCGGCAATCAACTGGTCCTTGAGCTCTGCCTCTCTGACCACCGTGTCTATGAGATAGGAAAGTTGGCCTAGGAAAGCCTCCTTTACGTCTTCAAAGGTGGTGAAAGTACGAGGGTCGGGAGTTGAAGCTCCTACTTTCTTACCATCGCGCAACCTGTGGCCCTCATTCAAAGCTACCTCCAGGACCTGCGTTATAAAGACCCCGTTGCTTCCTGTGTAGCCGTTATTATTACCCATACCTGTAGGCTCAGCACACCCGATGATGGAATAATTGCGGGCGTCTTCCAGTGAATAGCCATCTTCCAAAAGGTCCCTTATCACCACGTTGTCGTTGTAAAAGGCAACTCCGGCACCTACGCGGTATGTCTCGCACGCTCTCTTTAAGAAATCCCGTGGTGTCTTGGGTGAAATTCTTACAGCAAAGCTCTTGCGCAAGCCCCCCTTTAGGGCATCATTGGCATCGAGAAAGAGATACGACAGCTCGTTAGCGGCATCTTCGCCGTTTTGGTCAACACCACCGATGGTAACATTGTTGGGACCGAACATTGTAAAGTACGACACCTTGATAAGATATTCTTCCAGAAGTTCCTGTGCTAATTCTCTAGTAATCGATTCCGTTTCCAGATCATGGTAATAGTACGGATAAAGAAGCTGGTCGAGCCTCCCCGGTCCCTGGATAGCATCGTCACCGTAACTGATTATCAAGGCTACCTGGGTCATCCATACTGACTGCAATGCTTCCATAAAGCTGCGTGGGGGATTGGCGGGCACATGTTTACAACGCTCGGCTATTTGTAAGAGTTCAGTCTTTCTTTGCCCCTCGGCCCTTCGGGCCATATTTTCGGCTAGGGCTACATATCTATTAGACAGGTCACATACCGCCTTGGCCGCAACCTGGACTGACTCGAGGAAATCTTTCCGTTGCAGGTAATCCTTGTCACTTTCCTTGAGGCTCTTTAGGGCCTTTCCCGCCCACTCGGATATACCTTTGAAACCGATGTTAAGCACTCGCTTGAGTCCAATGATAATATGACCTTGCATCTCAATAGAATGCGCTATTTCGGTCGTGTCCATATCGATTCCCCGTTTTTTCCACAGCGCAAGCTTCATGCTCTTGAGGTCTTTACCTACCCAATAGGGAAGAATTTCTTCTTTTAATTCACGATATACTTCCTCCGGCATGTTATATATTTCTCGGTCGAACTCCTTGCTATGCCCTCCTACCGAGAGTAAAAATGGATCGACGTCATCCATTTTCTTTCCGCGGAGTAGTACTGCTAGCTGAATTGCGATATTCGTCAGATACCTCTCTATTCCCAATGAACCTGCAAAGTTTTTAGCAGTCTTTACACCAACAAGCAGTTCATCATCCTCAATCCTGATGGTCATATTTTGAAATGTTTCCTTCAATGCCTGTGCTGCACGCATAGCCGGTGGCGCACCCTCCATTTTCTTCCAGACCCTCGTGTAAAATCGTGCGCGCTCGAGGTCTATTTCCCAAGAACTGGAAAAAAGACGTTCTCTGAGCCTCATTATTCTGGCAGAGGCAGGCATTCTCTTATCTGTTGGCTGGGCAGTTGAGATACTCACAATTTCACTTCCTTTGATTGGCATTCTATCAATTCTAATCTACAATGTCACGTACACGCACTAAGATAAATTATCGGTCTACTTAGTTTTTTCTTCGTCCTGTAATACCCTGCGCAGCACCTTACCTACCATTGTCTTCGGCAGTTCCTGGCGGAACTCGAAGAATTGGGGAACTCTATAGCCTGTGAGCTTTTCCCGAGATAACTTTTGCAGCTCTTCCGGAATCGCCTTTTGTCCTTCTTTGAGCACTACCCACTGCATCAGCCAGGACGTCGAGTAACGTGATGTCAGGATATGGTTGCAACGTATGGGCACGCCGGGGTCATGGCTGTTAAACCAGGGATAATCCTGTATCTAATGGCTCCTTATCTATGATAGCTTCCGGCTAAAATTAATAGCCGGCGAATGTACTATACGTTTTTAAACTCCGAGATATGCTTTTTGTACCTCTTTGTTGTTAAGCAGGTCGGATGCCTTGCCCTGCAATGTCAGTTCGCCGTTTTCCATCATATATCCATATGAGGCGAGCATAAGCCCCAGTCGTGCGTTTTGCTCTACCAGGACTACGGTTGTTCCCTCGCGGTTAATCTCTTGTATTTTCTCAGCCAGTAGCTGGCTAAGTAATGGGCTGAGTCCCAACGATGGCTCATCGAGTAATAGCACCTTCGGTTGCGCCATCAACCCACGAGAGATGGCAACCATCTGCTGCTGTCCACCGCTTAGGTCTTGAGCTCTGGTATTGAGCTTATTCTTCAAATCAGGGAAGAGTGCCAGTACTTTCTCCAGCGATCTACGTACCGCTCCCCTGTCTTTTTGCAGGTAGGCTCCCATCTGAAGGTTTTGTTTGACCGTCAGTAGCGGGAACAGCTTTCTGCCTTCGGGTATCTGTATGATGCCCAGGGACGCTATTTTTGCGGGTGACAGGCCGTTTATCTTGTCCCCGTTATAATTAATCTCTCCCTCTCTAACCTTTACTACTCCGCTGATAGCATTGAGCGTGGATGTCTTGCCCGCCCCATTTGCTCCCAGGATAGTAATAAAGTCACCCTTATTCACAGATATTGACACATTTCTTACTGCTGCATTAGTCTGGTAGTAAACCCATATGTTTTTAAGCTCCAGCATGTCTTATACAGTCTCCGTGCCCAGGTAAGCTTCAATGACATCATGGTTTTTCATGACTTCTCTAGGTTTACCCTCGGCGATCTTGGTCCCGAAATTAAGGACAACCGCTCTGGTAGCCGCATCCAAAAGCACCTTCATATTGTGCTCGATTAATATCACGGTGATACCCCGCTCATTAATCTTCTTAATCTGATCGACCACAAATACGGCCTCATTATGGTTCATACCGGTCGTCGGCTCATCGAGTAGGAGCACATTTGGGTTTGTCATCAGCGCCATGGCCATGCCAAAAATCCTTTGATGCCCGTGCGGAAGTCCGGCCGCCGGCATATTAGCTTCATTAGTAAGGTCGAGCAGCTTCAATGTCTCCAGTACTTCAGCTGCAATCTTTTTACGCCTCTCCTTGTAGGTCTTTGTCTCGAAGAAAGCCTGCCATTCATTCGTTTTATCTTGCAGGAACGAACCTATCAGCATGCTCTGCAATACCGTAGCTCTATGGAAGCACATGTTTGACTGGAAGGTTCTGGCTATTCCTCTTGCAGTTACCTGGTCCGGCCGCAGCCCTGATATTTTTTTCCCTTCCAAATAAACTGTACCCCGGTTGGGTCTGTAATAGCCGGAGATAACATTGATCAGCGTGGTCTTACCAGAGCCATTTGGTCCACAGATACCCAGCACCTCCCCCTCTTGCACACAGAGGTCAATATCTTCTAAGGCAGCCAGTTTGCCAAATAACTTTGTAACGCCCTTCAACTCTAATAGAGGCATTTTGTTCAATTCCCTTTTTAGTGAGTGTTGTCTGTAGTAATCGGTTTCTCTTTATACACCTTGCTCCAGAATATCCTCCAGAGGTCAATGAGCCCGGTTCCCTTGGGCAGGAACAGAAGTACCAGCAAAACTATAGCGCCGAATAACGTTGGTTTAATAGAATATACTGGCAGGCGGGACAGAATGTCACTTAAACTGTTCAATACAGCGGCACCTACGATTGGCCCCGCTACCAGAGAGCTAATACCCCCCACGATACCCATCATCAGTGCCTGTATGGATTGCCACAATCCATACATGTCTGGAGACATTACTCCCAGAAAATGAGCATAGAAGGAACCGGCAAACCCAGTGAACACCGCTGCCACGGTAAACGCAAGTACCTTGAACTTCGTTAGAGGTATACCTTGATGTTCGGCAAGTGTCGGGTTTACTGCTATAACGCGAAAGATGCCCCCAAGACGGCCACGGTCTATCTGCCAGAAGATTAGCGCCGTTATAGCCACGAGAATAACAATAAAATAATAATTGGGCACAGCGCTCGTAGCAAAATTTATCTCAAAATTCCCCAGCATTATGTGAGTTGGAGGCGTTATTACCAGCCCTTTGGAACCATTGGTTACAGGTTCCCACGATACGGCAATAATTCTCATAATCTCGGCAAGAGCCAGCGTAATAATTGAGAAAGCTATGGGACCCGCTCTAACCGCGACCACACCCACAGCTAAAGCAACCAGACCTGCCACAATACCCGCCATAAAGAATCCCGGCCAGAAAGGCAATCCAAATTTGACCATGAATACGGCAGAGGTATAGCCTCCCAGTCCCATAAATGTAGCTTGCCCCAGGCTAATTTGCCCCGTTCTCATGATTAGCATAAAGCCCATTGCTGCAATCGCCCAGAACCCGATTTGAACAAACTTGGACAATGTAACTAAACTCGTGGTGAAAACAGGCAGGATAAAAATCAGAGCAATCAGCAAGCCGACTACGATCTTTGGTAACAGTTTTCGATAATTTCCGAATTTCATTATCTTCTAATCGGAACTCCAAATAATCCCTGTGGTCTGACTATGAGTAGAGTAATTACAGTCAGAAATAGCGCCAGCTCTGAAATGTAGCCTAAATAATACGGTACGATGCTGCTAAACAAACCGAGTATCAGTCCGCCCACGATTGCCCCAGTAAGGCTACCGATGCCGCCGATGATGATGGCTAGTAGAGCCATTATCAGTGGCAGCCCCCCTATAAAAGGATTGACCCCGTATACTGGCGCCATGATGGCACCCGCCATCCCCGCCAACGCACAGCCGATACCCATGACGATGATCGAAAGCCGCCCTACGCTGACGCCATACAAGCTCGCCGCTCCTGGTTCCTGGGCTGCAGCTCTTATGGCCAGTCCAATCTTGGTAAAATTCAACACAACGTACATGGCTACCATAATGACCAGAGTGAATATGACCACCGCAATCTTCTGATAGCTTACGCTGAATGAACCCAGGTCAAGTACGCCGGGGAGAGCATTATATAATCCCTTATCCTCGAGACCAAAGGCCATGCCGGCACCACCCTCGAAGAAAAAATTGAGCGCTACGGTTGCCGCGGTTACATACAACAGGCCTAAGCCCGGCACGTTTACTCGCTCAATAACGTACCTTCCCACCAGCATGCCCAATCCTCCTATAACGCCTCCCGATATCAATATGCTTATAGGGAAGGGTATGCCTGCTGCCGTGACGGCGTAGTAGACTACAAACGCACCCAGCATGTAGAACTGGCCGTGAGTCCAGTTTAAAATCCCCAGGATGCTGAACACCAGCACCATGCCGAATGCCATCGTCATGTAGATGCAGCTCTGGACAAGTCCGTCAACCAAAATTCCAGCAGGAGGCATACCAATTTTCCTTATTCAGTTATTACGGGAGTGGAGGCAAATGATACTGAGAATAATATACCTCTTTGTCACCCTGAATTTGGCACTCTATGATGCCGGTCATCATTACCACAGGTGAGCCGTATGTCTGGGCACCACTGAATGCATATTGACCGGTCGGCAGGTCGAAAGTGCCGCCGCGAATGACCTTCATGAGGGCATCGGTATCGTCCACAGTTCCGGCCTTCTGCATTGCCTGACTCAGTATAAACAATTGAGTCGGTGTCCAAGGTATCCAGCCAGTGTAGGTAAACGAGCCGTTATGCTTATCCGCCAAGAGCCCCATCGTTTCCTGGAGCATGGCAATCTGGTCGGCGTTCAGCGGCCTATTTCTTGCCTCCCAGACTGCGCCCGATGATACTATCAAACCTTGAACAGCGTCATAGCCGGCTAGTTGGATCCAACGGGCTGGCGAAGTGATAGGGCCAGCGCAACAAATCCTCATGTCCTTGTAACCCATATCCCAGCGCTGTTTGACTATAGCCAGGGCAGCGGCAACATCCGAGGTAAAGATAAAATCGCAGCCCTCCTCTGCACACTTGGTTATGAAAGGAGCATAATTCGCTGTATTGGGTTGGGTGAACTGATGGAAATACCTTATTCCTTTTTCATCCATCTGCTTATCCGCATTATCCCAGCCGATGCCTTTGTTAAGCACCGTATCAATAATGCCTATTTTCTTATAATTGGGGTTCACCTCGGCAATACCAAAGATATAAGCAACGACCACTTCATGGGCCGCGACGGGGAAAGCAACATAAGGCATTGTTTTAGGATCATATCCGCCGGGACCTGGGACGGCGTCAGCGCCGGTATGGCTGAAAAAGATGACCTTAGCCGGATTGGTTACGGCTTGTACAGCCTTGAAATTGGGTGTCCAGTGCCCGACGATAAATTTGCAGCCGTCCTCGTAGACGAGCTTCTTAGCCGCAGCCGAACCTCCTTCAGAGTTAGCCTGGTCATCAGCGGTAATTACGTTGAAGTTATATGTTTGATTGCTGACCTTGAATCCTTGTCTATTGAACACCTGGAGAAAAGTGTCAACAGTCTCTTGCCCAAGCTGACCATAGCTTGCTGCAGGGCCACTCATAGCTGCACATACTCCTATGTTTATAGTGATTGGCCCTGTGGATACAGGTTCTGCAGGCGTCTTTGGTCCGCAGGCTGTGGCAATTAAGACGGACAGAATAAGCGTGGTCACTAAAATTGCTACAATATTGTACGACTTTTTCATCGCTTCTTAGCCCCCCTTTCTTTTTCGTTTTTGTTCATGGTCCGTTGGTTAACTAAAGCCTTCCTTCACTACCGCAGGTGCCCTCCTTTCTCCGTTTGGCGGTATGGATACAGCCACCCTGCTTAATATTTACCTATTTCCTCCTCAGTTACCGGCAATTCTTTTATGTCGCCCCTCTGAAATTTGATACCCAACTTTTGTATGGTTCGATATGGTGCCAGGTCTTCTGCTGATACGTCTTTCACGCTGACTTTTGCGCCCTGTTTGCGAAGGGTATCCTGTAACAATTTTACGTCCAGCTTTTTCGGGCTTATATTTTGATTGGCTGAAAGGGCAGCGGCAACGCCTGCCGCCTGGCCGGTACAAATGCTGGGGGTGCAGTACCTTAAACCGGTTTTGGAAAACTCTCCGGATGACATTGTGGTGCCTGCACCCAGAAGGTTGTCAATTCCTTTGGATACCAGAGAACGATACGGCACATCGTGAGGAAGTATCTCATAGGCAAACCTGCCGACCGCTTCATATAGGTCAGGCGGCATGTTGTTAATAGCTACGCCGTCATCGTGGGCCTTGCCTTCTCGCATTTCGGCTATGGTTACAACATGTTCGCCCAGAATTCGATGCCCGTTACCGTTGCATGGCAGGTTTGGCAGTCTCTCAATATAGGAGTTCTCGAAGCCGGGAACATTCTCCTTCACTACCTTGTGTACTGCAAAAGCCTGCCTCCTCATGTCTATTTCGCAATCGGTAAGCACCTCGGTCATCAGGCCGTTCTTGCCTTGCTCCACGCGGTAAATTGGGTTCATGACATATATCCTGCCGCCGTTAAATACATCAAACGTCGGTGCCAGAATTACGGATTCTCCTTTAATGTAAGCCCCTGCTTCCTTGGCTTTGGCTATGAATTTTCTGCCGACATACATTTCACCCCATTCGGGCATGTTCTTTTCCTGGAATGACCTGTACTTTTTCATGTCCACTCCGCCGATGAAAAAGGCATTCAGCATGCCGCCCGGCGCACCCTTGCGGGGACCTATAGGGAATCCATGATCACCCATAACAGGCGCTCCACATTTCCAGGCTATATCGCCCTCGCCGGTGGTGTCAATGATGACTTTCCCCAGGACAGCTCGTGCCCCCTCCTTGGTTTCGAGGATAACGCCTTTCAAAGTGTTGCCCTCTCTTATAGCTCCTGTGGCAAAGGCGTGTAAGAACAGCCTGACATTAGCTTCTTTCATCATTGTGTCGAGGATGAATTTGTAGTATTCTGCATCGAAGCTAATACCCCAGGGGCCCCAATAGCCCACCTCGGTTTCCAGGAAACGTTTGGGTAGATTATCCGCGCCTACTGCAGCTATGATTCCTTTCTTAAGTCTGCCTCTCTCCCAGCTTGCCAGGTCATTTGCATTCTTTACTGCCCCTTCCTTCTTGAGGCGGTCAAGGATCTCCAGCATTATCCCACCATGTATTGCGGGATCGACGAAGGCGAAAGTTGGATTGTTGCCCTGTGTTTGCAGCCCGCCCAAGCAGTTGAACCGTTCTATAAGAACCGTCCTGGCGCCGACCTTGCCGGACGCCAATGCTGCTCCAATGCCAGCCGGTCCTCCTCCAACGACAACAACATCCGCTTCATAAAGTACTGGAATTTCCCTGGCCTTTTCTTTAACTGTCTTCATAACTCACTTTCCTCTCTGAACCAAAATATATATTGTCCTCGACCGTTTCTATTAATTTGCATTTAATGATGACCTCACCAATTTCAGTATAAACTTCTTTAAAAATGTCATCTCCTTTGATTGACCGGGTATCGTCAATAATCAGGCATTACTGACTGACTAATCGGCCACATTTGCGGTAAATCTATCATTAGGCAATGATTGTGTCAAGGGATTTTGGTTATGATCATTGACAATCATTTGCCACAGATTTATATTGGTTGTCAATAAGAGCAATGAGCGTGGGGACGCCTCATTGTGAATTGAAGCGGGAAATGTCGACTAAAAATCACAAGTGTACTATCAGCCTGTAAAACGATAAGTCAGTAAATAGACTAATATCCAACTAAAAAACACAGAGCTGATGAAAGGGGAAGTATGAATATCGGCGCTCTATTACAGGACAACGTCAACAGATTCGGGGAATACGAGATGATCCACTTCGAGGGGCGGTGGTATACGAATACTGAACTAAACCGCACGGCAAACAAACTTGGCAATGCACTCAGGTCACTTGGCATTAAAAAAGGAGACCGAGTAGCAGTGCAGATTCCCAACATCCCGCCGGTATTCTCTACCTTCCCTGCTATATATAGGGCAGGTGGTGTAGTAGTGCCTATGAACCCACTGCTGCGTCCCGACCAGGGTGCCTACATATACCGCGACAGCGGTATCAAAGCCTTGATCACCAGCTCGGACTATCTGGGATGGGTTCTAGACGCACAGAAACAGACTCCCGAACTGGAACATATTATCGTGACAGACAAAGATGGAGTCCCCGGTACCGTCTCCTACAATGAGATGATGTTGCAGAGTTCAGACGAAATGGAAATGGAGGAAACCGACAACGATGATTTAGCTGCGTTAATATATACTGCAGGAACTACAGGACGGCCTAAAGGGGTAATGCACACCCACTATTCCCTCTATATCAATGCCCTGTCATTCTATGAATATGTTCTTATCCACACACCGCTGACTGTTCAGCAAACAATCTATACCTTAGACCCCAAGACACTTGAGCGCACCGAAGAAGTTGTATGGGTTACAGGTGCCAGCAGGAGCACGATAGCCCTGAGTGTGCTGCCGCTGTCTCATTCCTATGGTATTGCATTTAATCTGGGGGGATCTTTCGTTGGTGGGAAGTCGATCGTACTCAAGTGGTGGAATGTAGAGGAAGCCATCAAGGCGATTCAGAAATTTAAGGTTACATTCATGGCAGGGGTACCCACCATGTATGTTCAGATACTGGACTACCCCGAAATAGACAAGTACGATTTAAGTTCACTTATAGCCTGTAACTCCGGAGGATCAACGCTGTCAGCTGAAATTGGTCTCAGGTGGAAGGAAAAGTTTGGAATCGATATAAGAGAAGGCTGGGGATTAACCGAATCAGGAGCTACAACTACGGGGCAACCCTTTGATCGGCCGCCTAAATACGGTTCCATCGGCAAGAATATAGTAAGATGCAACGTTGTCAAAATCTTTGACGACAACCATAAAGAGTTGCCGCCAGGACAGACAGGCGAAATCGTGGTCAAAGGCCCAACTTTGATGAAAGGCTATTGGAATCTGCCTGATGAGACAGCCCAGGCTATCCGAGATGGCTGGCTACATACTGGCGACGTAGGTTATAAGGATGAAGATGGCTATATATATATCACCGACCGCAAGAAGGACATAATAATCCGTGGAGGTGAGAATGTATCACCTCGGGAGGTAGAGGAAATTCTTTGCCAGCATTCCAAAGTTGTCGAGGCAGGAATTATTGGCATACCTGATAAGGTCTACGGCGAAGAGATAAAAGCTTTCGTGGTGCTTAAGCCGGGAGAGGAAGCTAACGAAAAGGAGATAATTGCCTTTTGCAAAGAACGTCTACCTGGCTTTAAGACGCCGAAGAAAGTCCAATTCATAGACGCGCTGCCCAAGAATCTTCTAGGCAAGTTGCTGAGAGCAGAACTGCGTAAGCTTGGTTAATTCCAGGCTGATTCCTACCAAAGGCAGTGTGGCAAGCTGGTATGCAGTAATTCCAGTGTACATTCCACTGTGCATGCCCTGAACGAGGAGACGAATTACGAAATCGCTGGTCGTCAGTTCGACTCTGACCGCTGGCTGTATAGCTTAATTGAGGGACTCCTCCAAAAGGCGACCGTCAGTAAACATTTGCCTGTTTTGTTACTTCATTGCAAATTAAGCCAAAAGGTGCCACGATAAACATGAAAATAACTCCCGACCTGCTGGCTGGGCTATGCCTTTGATAGCGAACTGCACAATCTTAGGTTCTAGCTTCTATCATAGGTTCTAGCTTCTATCATAAGCTCCGTTTCTGGATCTTTAAGCTCCTAAGCTTTAGAGCTAAGTCCTAGCTTGAATCTCTAGTTCCTAGGCTCTGGATCTTAAGTTCCTAGCTCATCATAAACAGGAGACCTAGATTCTAAAGAGGAATCTCGCCACGGAATTGAAGAAGATGAGGCTGAAAGCGCGGCAACGCCAAACTTGTATTAATTACGCCTTTTACGATCCTATTGAAGAGTAGGTCAAAGTGAGGTAAAATAAGACGATAGTTGCCCCAGGATCATGATGATAAATATTGCCGGGATGTAGTGGCAGTTAACCCAAAAAACTTAAGATAACTTAAGCTTAATAACCGGAAATCTCATAACCGAAAGTATTAACAATATGAACGGAGAGATGGCAAGAGCTCATAACAGCAAGCAATTAGAGCCCCTGATACGCGGGGGGCTTTTACCAGGCTACGGGAGCCGGATTGAGGTTCCGGGAAAACCGCTTACATTTCATCGCAGAGGTCACCTGTTCAAGTCCAGTACCGCCCACCATTCGAATCTAATTCCAAATCAGGCGTGTATTCGGCCGCAAGGACTAGCGGGACGAAGTCAATATCTCAGCCATGCGGCTGCCAAGCCTTCTTGCCTCCTCGATTAGTGCCGCATCGTTCTTTACTTCACCCGGCTTACTGGCACAGCCCGAAAGTATGACTATCCTGTCATCTGGAATGTCAGCAGATAACTTAACAAACCGTCTCAACGCCCTGACGGTGTGTTCCAGGCCGGCGCTACCGCCGATAACAATCAAACCGGCACAGACCATACGGGGGGAAATGTTATGCCTGTAGAGGAAATAGTTGCGGTCGACAAAGGCTTTCATCTGCGCGGTCATGTTGTAGTAATATACCGGACTGCCCAGAATTATTCCTTCTGCATTGCAAAATTTATCCAGAATCCAGGGAACATCATCATCCTGTTTGCAAGCTGAAAATGAAGAGCAGTTGTCATGACCCTGGCAGGGGTTGACTTTATATTGAGTCAGTATAATCTTTTCCGTCTCGAGACCGTGGGCGGCAGCTTCTTGTAGTGCCTGGTCGACAAGATAGCTGGTATTGCCCTTGGGTCTGGGGCTGCCAACAATAGCTAAAATCTTCATCATTGTCTCCTAATTTTTTCCGTGTTATGGCAGAATCTTAAGGGTTAGGAAATTGATTGTCAAAGCTCGTTGTTGGCGCGACGTTGGTTGATGGGCAAACCGTGTGGTTCTACGGATGCCATTGAACTACAAACTGAAAGTCGACTTCAGGAAATTCATAATTTGCCTAAGCAGGAGCGGATAGAACAGCCAAATAGAAGGATGGGTGGCAGGATACCATTTTATTTCAGGTTTACCGCAAGCTTCCCAAAAATCGATTGTGCCTTGCTTCGGAATTCTCTCGTCCCACATTGCGTTAAGCATCAGCAGTGGACGCTGACGGAGATAGGTAGCAAATGTCACGGGGTCCGTCAGATAGCTCTGCTGGGATGGGGTCACTTCCTCTATGCCCTTTTCTGCAACTTCATTCAGATATCGGTTATAGAAGTTTTGAGATCGGCTATATTCCGCCTCGCTGTGGTCGGGCTCGGTTTTTCTGAGCCAGGCACGACCTTGATAATTGCCGCCGGCTACAAAAATGACGCCGGCAGCTATTCGTTCATCTACGCCCATTGATATGGCTGAGATAATTCCACCGAGGCTTATGCCGATAACTGCTATATGGTCCTTATTTATATCTTTGTTTTTGCCCGCCCAATCAACTATTTGACGAATATCAATTACGGATGTCTGATAACCTTCAAACCACTCTTCGGGAGTGAGGTTAGGCAGCCTTTCCCTGATTACATATGGCATACGTCTTTGATGGAATACCAGATATAAGATAAAGCTGGCTATGCCCTTCTTAGTCAGGTCTCGTGCCAGCAGACGGCAAGGGATTACGCTGCGGTCGCCCCATCCGTGGACTAGAATTGCTAACGGCCAATTGGCTCCCCGGCGAGGCTGATAGTACTCGCCGTATGCTACATTATTTTCTTTGTATCCGGTGGGCCTGGCAACAGGGAATTTAACCGCGTAACGCAACCATCTATTAGTAGTCTGGTTTAACTGTAAGTCAAAGTCAGGCTCAATGCCGGGGTAGTTATACGGATTCATTGAAATTAATGGTAACCTTTCTGAGGACCACCGCGAATAATAGCACTACCCACTCCGAATTCCAAACTGCGTAGTATAGGTTTCATTACCCGTGACTAATTTTAACATATGCTCTGCTCTATCTAATTGAACGGCTTGTTGTCGAAAACCAGGGGTGATATGATACGATTTATTCCCACGGGCAAAACGGAAGCTGAATAGAACACAGCGTTTTGAATAAAACAGGACGATAGAGGAGATATCAAATGAAAGTAAAGGTTAGACTGTTTCAAATAGCGATTTGCGTCTTGATGGTCATGAGTCTGGTTGCTTGTTCAGCCAGCCAGGAATACAAATTCAAATACGAGTCCGACGCGGTGCTTCAGGATAGCTTGAAAGCCGTGCCTGCCTATCCTGAAACGAACTTTGTTGTTTTTAGCGATCCGCACGTTTACGACCCTTCGCTGGGAACCGAAGGAAAGGCGTTCGAAAACTATCTTGCATCCGACCGAAAACTTCTGAGAGAGAGCACTGAAATCCTGGAGGCGGCCATTGCGGCAATTAAGAATGAGAAAGCCAGTATTGTGCTGGTACCGGGAGATATGACCAAAGACGGTGAACTCAGCTCGCACCAGCTCGTTATAAGCTATCTGAAGCAGCTCGAAGCCAGCGGAAAACAGGTGTATGTGGTGCCGGGCAATCACGATATTAAGAACGGACACTCATTCAAATATGTCGGCGATACAGCCGAACGTGTGCCCAATATAACGCCTGCAGAATTTGTCGACATGTATGGTGATTTCGGATATAAAGAGGCGCTTTACCGTGATACTGCTTCGCTGAGCTACGTCGCTGAGCCGCAGTCCGGCCTCTGGTTACTTGCGCTCGATAGCTGCCGCTATGCCGAAAACGTAGAGAATGAAGCGCCCATCACTGACGGCAAATTCAGCACAGCTACCATGCAGTGGATTGAAGATATGCTGGAGAAAGCGACGACGGAGAAGAAGGCAGTTATTGTGATGGTTCATCATGGAGTAGTCGAACACTACGTCGGGCAGGAAAAGAACTTCGGCGAATATCTACTGGATGATTTTCCTGCAGTCTCCAGGCTATTGGCAACATACAACGTACGCCTTGTTTTCACCGGCCATTACCATGCCCAGGACATTACCCTGGCTCGCTGGTCGAAACCAGATAAATTCATCTTCGATATTGAAACCGGCTCTCTGGTCACATATCCTGCACCCTATAGAATAGTAAGCATAGACGCCACCCAGAAAGCCGCAATAAGAACGAAACATGTAGAATCAATACGTTCCCATCCGAACGATTTTCAGGAGTATGCCAGGGCATATGTACAGAGCGGCATTGAGGGCATTGCCACCCGCGCTATAATGGGGTACAAGGTCAATCAGGCTGAAGCGGAAAAGCTCGCCGGGCAAGTTGCTCAAGCGTTCCTGGCCCATTATGCCGGCGACGAGTATCTTCCGGCAGGGCAGGAGGCGATGCAGACCAGCGGGTTAAGTATACCGGGCTGGGTTGTAGTTAATTTCCGAAAGAACCTGGTCATCGGGCTGTGGCACGACTTGCCACCACCTGATAATAACGTTACTATCGATTTGAAAACGGGTAGCTGGCAGTAAGAATGACTGTCCCAGGCTTTAAAGAATCGGCTTCCTCAAATAGTACAGCGTTTTCCGTGGGATGATTGTCCAACGAGATTGAATCTGCGCTAGAGCTACAGCAGCAGCTCTACCGGCTTTGAAAGACAATCAATTGAGCCTTGGGCCCTAAGCCGACCGGGAAAATTATGAAATCACCGGAAACTGCAGGCCAACCATTAATACCTCCCGGTGCCTGATAATTCCAGACCTCCGCACCGGTTTTCTTGTCTAAAGCGTATATCTTCCCATCTAAAGTCGACGTAAAGACAAGGTCATTGACCACGGTTGCCGCTCCGATGGTTATCGAATCAAAACTTTTACTCCAAAGAGGTTTACCTGTGGAGATATCGAGGGCGACCAGTTCTCCCGTGCCCGCGTTTTCATTGTATGTCGATTCGATGAAGTCGGTCGGGGTGTAATCACCGAAGTGATTAACAACGGGCACATAGAGGACGCCGTCGTCACATGCCATCGGTGTCAAGACGCCGCCGTCCGGGCCGGGTAAAACCCTGGTCGTACCTGCAGGAAGCTCTGTTAACTCGTCATCCTGGTGCTGCCCAACGGGCGTTTGCCAGTATATTTCACCGCTCTTTCGGTCGAAAGCGTAAACCTTGCCCAACTTTCCCGACCCAATTACGATTTTAGTTTCCTTGCCATTTATCGTTGCTGTTGTCAGTATCGGTGAAGATTGAAAATCGAGGTCGAATAAATCATGTGGTTTGACCTGGTTATACCACAGTAGTTTTCCGGTACTTGAATCCAACGCCAGCATACTATCGCTGCAGAGGTTAGGACCGGGACGGCTGGAACCGCTGGGAAATTCCTCCGTACCGGGAACAGGTGCAGGATTCCCAGTACCCCAATACGTAATTCCTGTATCCGTATCAATAGCCGGCGGACACCAAGCTCCACTGCCACTGTTAACGCCGGGATTACCCCAGATTTCCTCGGAATCGACCGTATTAAATTTCCAAACCACCTTACCGGTTTTCTGGTCTAAAGCGTGGATAACGCCATATCCTCCGCCGGTATAGAAATCAGCGTTGGTCGAGCCGGGGACTGTGGCTACATAAACCATGTTGTTGTAAGTAATTAACTGGATATCGATGCCAACATTAGTCTTGTCAGATAACCTCGTTGACCATATCTCTTTCCCGTTTTCTAAATTTAAAGCGGCGACCTCGTAGTGGCCTTTAGGGACAAATAGCTTATCCCACCCGACAGCCGGTCCGTTAGGCCCGAAATTATCGAGGTTATACTCCTTTTTCCATAGTAATTTGCCTGTCGCCAAATCGATAGCGAAAACATTGCTCTTTAAATCTTGAAGATAGACGGTATTATTCAAGATGAGCGGGTTCGTTGCCGCAGCGCCCCACTCGCTGAATCCGGTAAGCTCAAAGGTCCAGGCTACGCTTAACTTCTGTACGTTTTGCGAATTGATCACTGAATCTTGAGTTGCCCTGGTATTACTGTAATCTTTATTGGCTGCTGGCCACTCGTCAGCGAATTTGGCCATCTCCGTCGGCACAATGTTATCTGATTGGCAGCTTAATAGGCTGAGAGCACCAAATAGCAGAACAAGTAAAACTGGCAGTACTCCGGCAACCAAAAAAAGTGGTTTGAACCTAAATATTTGTGCCATGATGTCTCACCCCCATTGAACTAAATACGACAGTCTTTGTCAGCGCTCAAAGATAAGGAGTCATTCAATAGCGTGCCCCACATTCTTGCTTGAAATATTTCTGAACAGCTCATAGCCCATGCAGCTTAATACTACCACATATTCCACTGCTACTAACCAAAGATTCTCGGAATAAGGCACTGTCCGATATGCCGAGTAGCTCAATATTATGACCGCGGACCACACAATAGGATACCGATAGCTGGTAAATAACGATACTAGCACCAACGATGTAATATACCAGGGATGTACGGTAGTAGCCAGGAGAAAATACGCGGTTAGACACATGAGCATTCCTTGAAATAGCGATAGCCAGGTAACTGTCTTTTCTCTGACAGCAATGACGATAATTGTCAGGAATGTGGCGATGGCCAAGACAATACCCAGGGTAGCGATAATGTTGTAACCGGTAAACTGATAACCAATCCAACGTAACAGGTAATATAGGCTGGCATTAAATTCAAATGTTTGGAAGTAGAGACGAAGGCTGGAGAAATAATTGGGAATCAAGTCGACACTATAAAAGGGCAGGAAAAGGACCACGACCGTCGCTCCTACGGTGGCGTAAAAAATCATACTTTTTGCCAGTCCAAGCCGCTTGATTAACAATGGCAAAAAAATGAGTGGCAACAGCTTGACGCCGACCGCCAGGCCAAAGCTTACTGCAGCATAGACTTGTTTTCTCAGGACCAGCAAATATATAGCCAGGACTAGAAATAGTAGCATTACTGCTTCCAGGTGCAGGTTCCCTGTTAACTCAATAATAACCAGAGGATTAAAAGCGTATAGAGCAACGACGTTCGGTAATACGGCTAATTTAGAACTTAATCTATGCAGGAAAATAATGACTCCGAACTCTGCCAGAAGTGTTACGAGCCTGATAATGATGATATTGCCCAGTATATTACCGCCGGCAAGTTTGGCGCTGAGACCGAAAATGAATTCGCACACGGGTGGATAGACTGTATAGTAGTCAGGTGAATTAAGACCTGTGTAGAGGCTATTGGTAATGCCGGTTACAATATGTGCGTTGGGAATGAATTGGGAAGGCAGGATAAGGTAAGGATTATAGCCGTGAACAAACAGAAGTCCGTCCCAGATATATCGGAAATAATCATCGGTCAAGTTAGGGGTCATGAACATCAGGGAGACGCGCAGCAGCATGGCACTGCCGAGAATCAGCGGGAATCCGACATCAAAAACCTCTCTATACAGCGCGAGAATATAAAGGCCCGAAAGGAAACCGAACAGTAAAATAAGCTGAGCGAAATCACTTCTTACAGTGCCGTAGCCGATCCAGATATAACCAGACAAGGATAAAAGAGTAAATACTATTATCTGAACAGTACTTCGCCTATCCATTGGCGTGTTTTGTTGTTGTCATGGCATGTACTATCGAATAATAGAATACATATCCAAAGCCTAGTGACAACATAAGATAAAAGGGAAGCAGCCCATAATTTTGAAAGTATATAGACAGATATACGCCTGCCAAGAAATAGGCGGTTAGCAGCGCTTCAAATATGGTGACGCCGTTGATACCCTTAACCAGATACTTGTTTGCCTGCCATCTGTCCTTGCTGCTGGTGATGTTAAATTTTGGTGTTCGAATGAACGGAATCTTTTTCCCCGCATAGCCTTCGCACAACGCAATCGAATTATGTAGCGAAAATCCCATTGAAATTGACAGGAATAGGAGAAACTTACCCAGGAACGAGGGGAATGAAGTGCCCCGTCTCTGTGTGGCAGAAACCCAGTAAAAGTAGCTAAGCAATAAGAGGCTAAATGGTGAAAACAAAGCAAATAAAAAAACCTGGGCGTATTGGGGGTGGCTGCTCTTAATAAATAACAATGGGATACTGAGTATTGCGGCCAGAAAAATACAAATGAACACCGTGCAATTCATCAGGTGAAAAATGGCGTGAACCTTGGTTGTACTTGAGGTATGCTTCGAACTAAGGACCGATGGGAGGTTTTTTTTAACGCATTCCGCAGCCCCTTTTGTCCAACGAAACTGCTGTGTTTTCAAAGCGTTTATAGTGACGGGAAGTTCGGCGGGACTTTCAACGTGCTCGAGATAGATGAACTTCCATCCTTTTAGCTGCGCTCGATAGCTCAGGTCAAGGTCTTCGGTCAACGTGTCAGATTGCCAGTTGCCGGCGTCGATAATACAACTTTTCCGCCATATACCGGCAGTACCATTGAAGTTCATGAAATGCCCACCTGCGTTACGGCCATACTGTTCAATGGTAAAGTGGGCATCGAGCCCGAAAGCCTGCAGCCTGGTTAATAAAGAATAGTCTTCATTTACATGCTCCCATTTTGTTTGCACCAGACCCACCTTATCATCCTGAAAATAGGGGATGGTTTTTAAAAGAAAATCAGCCGGAGGAATAAAGTCGGCATCGAAAATGGCGATGAATTCACCTTTTGCCTCCCGCAGCCCGTAAGCCAGCGCACCTGCCTTGAAACCGTCTCTGGTGCCGCGACGAATGTGCCAGATATTTAGCCCTTTTGCTTTAAGAGTTGCCACTTTTGATTCGGCCAGTGATACCGTTTCGTCGGTTGAATCATCAAGTACCTGAATCTCGAATCTGTCCGTGGGGTAACGAAAGGCAGCAACAGCATCGATAATCCGTTCGACAACGTACAATTCGTTATAGATAGGCAGTTGGATGGTAACGAAGGGATATTTGTTTGGCATAGTTGGCGCTATGCTTTTGTTTACAAACTGACTTTTTTGCCGTTTGGAGGTTAGGTAGAGATGGACTAGATGCGCCTGTGCCACGCTGTAACTGAAAATAAATAGAAGTGACAATCCGTATATCACCAGTATTACAATAGTAACCGTATTCAAAATGGCGTCAGTCATAAGCCCATCGATTCTTAAGCAGGGTGGCAAGTATGCTGTACCCGGCACATACCGTTCCTTTAAAGGTCCCCGATATTTTGGAAGTCCCGATTCTGGCTCGATATGTAACCGGCACTTCAAAACAGCGAAGTCTTTGTTTGGCTGCTTTCGCCTGCATCTCAGCAGTCCAGCCGTATCTCTGCTCTTTGATATCCAGCTTGAGGAGCTTATCCAGTTTAATCGCACGGAAAGGGCCGAGGTCAGTGTAACGAACGCCATAGAGGGCATTAATCAGCATAACCGCTAATCGATTTCCCAATACCTGATGCCAGAGCATAGCGCCTTTCTGACGTTTGCCCAATAACCGTGAGCCAATCACCATATCATAGTCTTGCTGAATTATCGGTTGTACCAGGCTTGTCATTTCCTCAGGGCAATCCGAATAGTCGGCATCGAGAAAGACAATAACGCCCGTTTTTTTTGGCCTTGATAGTACATACTCTATCCCTTTTAAGCAAGCAAATCCGTATCCTTTTCGACCCTCATGAACAACCGTGGCTCCGAAATTTCGCGCCACCTCAGCCGTGGCATCGGATGAATTATTGTCGACTACAACAATCTCAGACGCTATATTACTTGGAATATGCGCCAATACCCTGCCGATGGCTCTCTCTTCATTCAGTGCAGGCATGATGATAACTATTTCAGGCATTTCCTACATCTCATTATATAATCACAATGTGTGTAGCGTAAAATGAGAGGCAGGCGGAAAACACGTAAATGCTATAATTAGAGAAGACAGAAAATTCGTTGGAACTGCCATATGAAGCAAAAGACACAATTAAGCGCATTGCTTGTATTTGTGCGTGCTCCACGCCCGGGAAAAGTCAAGACCCGTTTAGCGAGGTCGCTAGGTGATGAAAAAGCGGCTGAATTTTACAGGCTATGCACTGATGCAGCACTTGAGGAGATCGGGCAATTATCCCGAGAGGTCGAAAAATATATTTGCTTTGCTGAGCCGATTAATAAATACGAAATGAAGCGATTGGCCGATTTAGGATTCAAGGTTGCAGTTCAGGAAGGTGAAAGTCTGGGGCAGCGACTGTGCAATGCTTTTAGTAGGGTACTGGAGAACGGAGCACGGAAGGTTTTTATAGTAGCCAGCGATGTACCTGACCTGTCCGCAAAGATTATGAAAGAGGCTGTTAGTGGTCTTGATAATAGCGATGTCGTTATCGGCCCCTGCTACGATGGCGGCTATTATCTAATTGGCATGAAGGAATTGCACGAGGAGCTTTTTCACGGTATTTCCTGGGGAACGGAACGAGCCTATCAACAGACGCTTGCTGCGGCAAAGGAAAACGGGTTGACAGTTAATCGACTTCCCATTCTTATTGATATCGATACTGAAGCCGACCTACGTCGGTGGTCGGAGGTTGACGGGCATAAAAAGCCGGCTATTATGGACTTTATTAAAGCCATCCGCCTATAATTAATCTTGGAGTTTTAATATATGCCACCTGTGTTGACTAAAGACAAGCGTTACGATTTCTACGATGCACTGGCTAAGCATGATCTGAAGCTAGTCCCAATCTCTATTGAGACGTTATGGGTCAATGTTACTCGTCTGTGTAACCAGGCTTGCCGTCACTGTCATGTTGATGCTTCGCCCGGAAGAACCGAACAAATGGAGCGGGAAACCGTTGATCGCTGTCTTGAAATATTGGAACAATACGAGCGAATCAAAAATCTGGACATTACCGGTGGGGCTCCCGAACTCAATCCGAACTATGACTATTTTGTCGTTGAAGCAAGAAAGCTTAATAAACGTGTGGTCAGTCGACATAATCTAACAGTCATCTTTGATGGCAATCCTGACAACGGCGAACACAAGGAATATCTACCTGAGTTCTTTGCCGACAATCAGGTTGAGATACTTGCATCACTGCCACATTATGAAGCTTATTATACAGACAGCGTGCGGGGTAGGGGTGTCTTCCAGAAAAGCATTGAAGGAATACGTTTGCTTAACGCTGCAGGTTATGGCAAAAGGGAGACCGGCCTTATTTTGAACCTGGTCTACAATTCAGATGGACCCGTATCCCCGAAACAGCGTACGGAACTGGATGCAAGATTCAAAGATGAATTGTTACGGTACGGACTCATCTTCAATAAGCTTTATGCAGTGACTAATATGCCGGTAAACCGTTATCGGGCACAGCTTCAGCAGTCGAGAACATACGATGAGTACATGAATAGCCTGATAAAAAACTTCGACCCGGAAGCTGCTCGGGGCGTAGCCTGTCGTTCGCTTGTCAGCGTGGCTTATGATGGCCGGATTTATGACTGCGATTTCAACCAGATGCTGGATATGCAGATTACAAATTCTAGACCGCTAACCGTTTTCGATTTTGACTTCGATGCCCTGATGGAGCGAAAGATTCGTTTTGCCTCTCATTGTTTCGGTTGCACTGCCGGTGGTGGCGGCAGCTGATTCGGGAAGACTCTGCCCGTGTAGGCAGATAGAAACCGTTAAACATAACTCCCTTGGAAACGTCAGAATTATAAAAGATTAAGAGCGTACGAGGCCGAATCTTGGCTAGGGTCAATATCAATTTTATCGGACTGTGGCGGGTCTTACTGGATGTACGGTCAGTAACGGTGGAAATAGACAGCATTGATGAAGCCAGGGATTATGTTGAGGCTACTTATATGCCAGTATTTCAGAAAAAACTTAAGTCCAGGGGTATCACCAAGAAACAATCGGTCTGGGATAACAGTAATATACTTCTGAATGGTAAAAATATCCGTCAGCTAGATAAGCCAGTCCTCAAAGACGGCGACAAGCTCGACCTAATATCAAAGGTTGCGGGCGGTTGAAAAGGGTGATTGACTATAGTGGCTAGCTAGCAACAACCCAGTCGTTAAATATTACTTGGCGCCGATTGAGGCCGCGATTTCTGACATCCCCAGGCTTTCCAAGCGTTTTTTTGAGGGCTTACCGGTAGCTTTGTCCCAGTCTCTGAGCGCATAGTACTCGGGCAGCATCTTCTCCATATTGGGCACATGGCCCTCTGTTCCGCCCTCGGGTATAGGCTTCATGATTAGCTCGGGCAGCACGTCATCTTTCGCAGAGATGCCGAGCTTGCAGGAAAGGGCTCGCTGCAACTGGAAGATACGTTCCCCCGCTCTCAACAACTGCTCCAGGTCCGTATTCCAGCCTGTAGAGGCATTGACCATAGCGGTTATCAAGGTAACTGGTATAATTGCCCACACGCAAATACCGATGGAATCGCTTACAGCTACCCAGTTCTGGCTTCTTTCTACCATCGCTGCTTTATCATCAGCCCAGCGGTCTGTTATATCAAAAGCCAGGTCAGGATGCCCTGTGCCGCCATCTATCAGGTAACCGGGGCTTTTGTTGTTGTCGGCACCGCGTGGCGAGGTGGCGTAGATAAGCCCCATGCTATGGTATGCCCTTGGGTCATGCATCGGAATCTCGAGGCCCTTCGTCTGGACAGCCTCTCCAATAGGCCGGCCGTATTTTTGAGCCATGCGCTTCGTCCCGCCGGCCAGTATCGCACCGAAGCCCTGGTTCTTGCCGATAAGGTGCAAAAGCTTAACAGCGGCATCGACATTACCCCAGGTGAGTTTGAGGCCACCAGTTTCCTTCTCCGAAATTACACCTAAGTTATAGAGATAAAATGCATAGCCGGCACTGGCGCCACTACTTATAGTGTCGAACCCATAAGCGTTACACATCTCGTTAAGGTAAACAGCGGTGGACATATCAAGGTCCAGCCCCATCATCGCCCCCAGAGCAATCAATGTTTCATATTCTGGCCCTTCGACCCTATCATATAAATGCTTTCCTTCTTTGATTTGTAATATCTTGCGGCAACGTATCGGGCAGCTGTAACAAGCGGTGCTGTCGGTCTGAAATTTCTCAAACTGCTCGGCGCCGCTTATTTTGGTTGCTTGCGGCAGGGTAGGGGCAGTGTAGTAATTGGTTGGGCCATCGCCATAGGCAATCGCAGAATCGACCCATGAGGCTGTGCCGCCTTCATGCATCCACTGCGTAAAAAATCCCTCTTTCACTTCCTGCATAGCCTGGCGCGCCAACTCACGAAACTTTTTTGAATCGTGCATGGGTAGTTTCATTTTGCCGCGCACTGCGATAGCTTTGACCTTCTTTGAGCCCATAACACATCCCAGCCCAGCCCGGCCCAAGCAGTGGCCATACTCTGACATGATATTGCCATAAAGTACCAGGTTCTCCGAGGCGGGGCCGATACATGCAATTTGTGTGCGATTATCTCCAAATGTCTTCTTAATTTCCTCCTGAGTCTTATAGGTATCCTTGCCCCAAAGGCCATTAGCATCTTTAAGTTCCGCAGTGCCGTCCTTAACATAAATATACACCGGTTTAGCCGACTTGCCTTTGAGTATAATGCCATCGTAGCCGGCGTTTTTAAGTTCAGCGCCGAACCAGGCGCTGGCATTGGCGTCACCATAGTGCCCGGTATAAGGTGATTTAGTAGCTCCACCCCATCGGCTAACACTGGGACCGCTGGTACCATTGAGTAGACCCGGCATCAGGATAAGCGGGTTATCAGGTCCCAGCGGGTCGGTTTTCTCATCGACCATGTCATACAGGTAGCGAGCAGCAAGGCCGGTGCTGCCGATGAAATCGCGGGCATATTTCTCATTCAGAGGTTCATCGATAAGCGTACCTTGGCCAAGGTCAGCTACCAGGATTTTGCCATGATATCCGTTCATGGTTGCCTCCTTTTGATACTATTAAAAGTCAATGCTGTTACCTTCGTAGGCGTAGCTGAAGATTTTGCCCAGGTCCTCCCCCTCGGGAATGCGGGCTACGGTCATGGTCATAGCCTCGTTCAAGGCTCTGTCTATCAGCCCGGGAATTGATTCATCGTACTTCGTCTTGTCGATGTCGCATTCCTTGACACACAATGGTTGACCGATTTCCTTGGCTAGTGCCCGGATTTTGGCGACCAGGGCTTTAGCACATTCCTTGTCAGAACTGGCGGATGAAATGCGGCAATAGCGGGCTATCTCCGCATACTTGGCCGTCGTTTCCTGGGAGCCGTTTATAAGGTATTCCATAGTATAGGGCAGGAAGAGACCCACGGTGCGTCCATGAGGCACATGGAAAATTGCACCCAGGGCGTGGCCGGTGCTATGGCCCAATCCGGCCATAGAATTACCGAAGGACATTCCACCGAGTATGGCGGCGTTCTGCATTTCCTTACGTGCCTCAAGATTGCCCCCATTTTTATAAGCTTCAGGCAGATATTCGAAAGCTTTCCGCGTGGCAATCAATCCCGGCCCCTCTGTGATACTGGTACCCCAGCTTGAAACGTATCCCTCAATGGCGTGAGTGAGTACATCCATGCCAGTATCGGCTGTGATTTGCGGTGGCATGCCAACAATCATAGCAGGGTCAAGGATGGCGACATCTGGCATACATTCTATATTCATCATGCTGATTTTACGCTGCTCTTTCGTGTCGGTGAGTATTATCATTGATGTAGCTTCAGACCCCGTGCCGCTGGTGGTGGGAATGGCCATGAGCCTGGCCTTGGCTCTGAAATTGTAAGTATCGGAGGCAATCATACAATCCGGCTCCAGGTCCGGTCGTACCAGCAGGATAATAATAGCTTTGGCAGCGTCCATGCATGAACCACCGCCTATTCCGATGACCCAGTCTGGCTGGTACTTTCCTACAGCTACACCTCCCTTTTTAATCGTATTAAGTGAAGGCTCTGGTTCTATTTCATTAAAAATTTGCCATTTGATATTTACTGCATCCAATTGGTCGGTAACCAGCTTTGTTAACCCGAGTTTTACGATGTTTTTGTCTGTGACAATGAAAGCTTTTTTACCCTGAATCTGTGCTATGTACTCAAGAGAATTATCACCATAGGCGATAAATGGGCATGAAAAAGTCCACATGATAGCCTCCTCTATTTTCGCGCATCCAAACTGGTCTAGATTAGTCCAGCCACTCAGTTGGCACGCGTGTGGTGCTGGTGGTCAACTCGTTAGCCGCCTTGACGTAGCGCATGATTTTGGCCATATTTCCTGAGAGTTTGGCTTGTCTGGTAATCATAGCCTTTATAGGGTCGAGCTCTTTTGTAGCTATTCTCTTCCAGACAGGATATGAGGCTGACATCGTGAATTCAGGTTTGTATTTGCTGGGATCGGTAACAATTTCTATTTTTCGGCATTTGCCGTGATAAAGGTCTATGTACTGATAACCCAGCTCTTTGACCGGGCCGCCTGCCTCCATAATAAAGTAAAAATCACCCTCCCAGGTTTTGGCTGCCTCCTCGTATGTCTTGTTGTTATTTATCGCCTCCTTGTATAAATCGCCCCATTCTTGAGTGAAGAACTTCGCCATTGCAAAACCTCCCTTCGCAAACTAATCGATGAAAACAAATCTAGCATTAGTTAATAGCCTTGTCAAGAGGTTGTCAGTGCAACTAAGACCGGATTACCAACAAAGGTTTGCCTATTCCATCTGAGTCCATAAAATTTGAATTTTCTAGCTATTCGTGACGTTGGTACTATTGACATTTTACTCGTTATGGTTTATTGTGTATTGCTAAGGAGGGAAGAAATGCAAGCATACTGCATGAAGTGCCGCACTAAGAGGGAAATGAAGGATCCAAAGAGCATAAAGATGAAGAATGGCAAGCCGGCAACCAACGGTACATGCCCTGTGTGCGGGACTAAAATGTTCAGAATAGGTAAAAGCTAAAGTTATTCGGTAGTTAAGACTTCTAAAAGGGCTGGGATTCTATCGGATATAGATACCCAGCTCTTTAATTTCATATCTGGCTGCTGATAGCTTGATGCATTGAGTATTTAAAGCGTTGTTCTGATTATGGGACGACCTTTATGGTTTGTCGGACTTATCAAGAAAGCTTTCCCCGCCCGGTTTCTAGCCGCCAAACTGACCAGATTGCCATTGATTGGCACGGCGATTGACCGCTGTTTTTTTGCCGGTGACGACATAATTTACCTGCCCAAAGACCGGGTAATTCCCCTGAATATATCCGTTGATAGGCCTGATCAGGTGGTATTGCCATCTCAGGTGGTAGGGCATTTTATTGAGAAGGCAAATTATCACTGGATTATGAATACCTGCATCTGCCGTGATGCCTCTAAGTGCCAAGACTACCCGATTGACCTCGGCTGTCTCTTACTGGGAGATGCGGTATTAGGTATTAATCCGGAACTCGGCCGCCGTGTGACTAAAGAGGAGGCACATGACCATGTACGGCGCTGCCGGGAAGCCGGCTTGGTTCATCTCATCGGCCGCAATAAGCTTGACACAGTGTGGCTCGGTATTGGGCCAGGTAACAGATTGCTCACTATATGCAGCTGCTGCCCCTGCTGTTGTCTGTGGCGGATACTACCTCATATCGCTCCTCAAATTAGCGCCAAAACAACGAGAATGCCTGGGGTTAAGGTGACTGTTAACGGGCAATGCACCGGCTGCGGGACCTGTGCTCAAGGCGTATGTTTTATTGATGCTATCCATCTGGTCGACAATCATGCTGTCAGAAGTGATGACTGTCGTGGTTGTGGTCGCTGTGTTGATATCTGCCCCCAGGGAGCAATTCAAATTTCGATTGACGAGGAACAATTCGTAGAAAAGACAATCGAACGCCTGGCTCCTTTGGTTGATGTTTCGTGATTAAGGATATTGTGCCAAAATTCTTATGGCAGTTGGTCTGCGGCGAACCGCCGCAGTCTAGATAGTTCAGCCGCCGCCGAAACCCACCTTGACCTCGTCTCCAATTACCAGAATAGGAACTATGCCTTTACCGTTCGAAAGACGCATTACCTCCCGGACAACCTTCGGGTTGTCCTGAGTGCTTAACTCGTTATAAGGAACACCACGCTCTTCAAGGTCCTGCTTAGCTGCAGCACAAAAGGGACAACCTGGCTTTGTGTATATAGTTACCTGTCTTGGCACATGAACAGTATTAATCTTGGTATCAAGTTCGTAGAGCTTCTCGATGACGAACTGGACATAATGGTCGCATTTTTCCTTCGAGATACCCGATTCCTGGAACCGTTGGTATCCCCCGGGTTCAGAAAAATCGATCCCAACCAAATTGAGGCAAATAATAGAGCCGAATTTCTCGTTGAATTCCCTGATAAGTTCACTCGCGTTTTGACGTGCATCTAATCGTGCTTGCTTGGTCTTCTGTTTATCTGTTGCGTAATTACCATGGCGCAAACCGAGGCAAATTGCTGCAGCAGATATGGCGCCGCATGGTGCTTGCTGTTGCCCACCTATGCCACCTGTGAATGCGGTGCCCGACCAAAGAAGGTCTTCGTTGCCCAGTCCGTAAGTTTCCCACATAACTTGCAGGACGCTCGGACCTCAGTGGTAACCCCGATGCATCAGTTCGATGGCACGCTCCTTAGCCTCCTTAAGCGACATCTTTAATGTCATGATTGCCTCTCTTCTATTGCTGTTGAGTATGCGACGGTTTGTAAGTATGTTAATTCTACTACTTAATAAGTGTCAAGGTCTGAAAGAGTTGCGGGTATTCTGTGCAGACGTACGCGGGTTTTCGTATGGTACTAGTGAGCGAAAGCGCGTAGAATGTAATTAATGATAGCACAGACTTTAGGCTACTAAAATATAGTCATATAAAGGAGGAAAAGGATGGAAGTCAGAGTTGCATCTACAAAAGACGTGTCCACCGGGAAAATGATAGGTATTGAAAATAGTGGCCAAAAAATAGTTGTCGCCAACGTAAACGGAGCATATTATGCGGTGGGAAATATTTGTACACATAGAGGTTGCAAGCTTTCGGATGGGACTCTAAATGGAGAAAAAGTTCAGTGTCCCTGTCATGGTTCAATTTTTGATATAAGAACCGGAGCAGTTATAAAAGGACCGGCAACGAATCCTGAGAAATCTTTCAAGGTAAGAGTTGATGGAGACGCGATATTAGTTACCATATAAGACAAAAAGCGAGTTTAAGATTAGACTGTGCCAGAAACATTGCATTTTACTTATAAAACATTTTCGTTAAGAGGGTGAACTGAAGTAGGGAGTCTGCGGGTCGCGCCTTAAAACGAATGGTGGGCCTAAGTGTACAATAGACAGAACTTTTCGTCTTCACTTCAGCCTATCTCGATAGCAGCCGATTACACAAAACAGGCTAATGTTCAAAGCACAACGATTGACACTTAGCCTGAATGTGGTATATCCTACGCTCAAATACAAAAGGGAGGTGTTTAATGCAAGCATACTGTATGAAATGTAAAACAAAGAGGGAAATGAGTAATCCGAAAGCCATTAAGATGAAGAATAGCAGGCCGGCAACACAAGGTACTTGCCCAAAATGCGGAACTAAGATGTTTAGGATTGGCAAGGGTTAAATCAATTTATTCTGAGATTCGACAGAGCTGGGTATTTGGGTACAAATGCCCAGCTTTTTTATTAAAACTGTACAATATGGACAATTGTGTTATCGAGTGGGCCTTCGAAAATAAATTCTCTCAATTGAGTACATTACACTTTCTAAACTAAACTGTATATTTACGGCAACTAACCCCAAAACAAATTCAGAATAGCAAAGAACAGCTGCAGAACATGTTGCCTCTTAAACCTTTAAGGTGGTGTCACACTTACTGAAATCTGATAACCCTCTTTTGCACCATTCTGAACCAATACATCGAAATCCCGAACCTCACCAGGCTTAAATGCTGCAGGTTGCAAGTCGATAGATCCTGGCTGATTAAATGTCCTACCCTCCAACCCTTCTACTTCGTATTGTACCCAGATGGTTACATCAAGAGATGCTTGTGTAACTTCACCTGTGTTCTTAACTTTCCCACGAACATAAGTAAAAGTACCAGCTGGTGGATGCTGCTCAATTACTAGACGGTGCTCAATTATTTGAATCTCTGATTTTGATAGAGGCGCAATTTTCGTGAAGTGGGCAACCAAATCCTTGTTTGAGTCCATAGTTACGTTAATAACCAGCGATATGTCTGTAGAAGCACCACTCCAATGACTAAATGTGTAGCCGCTCGATGGGCTAGCCGTTACGCTTATCTGTTCGCCTTGCTGGTACTGACCACTTGATGGAGATACAGAACCAGCACCAGAAGGGTTGACACTTGTACTGAGAGCGAAGGTAGCCGGAGGAAGTGTTCCTGCTGGGGGCGAGGGCTGAGCTGTAGAAGGAGGGGTGCTAGGTGCAGTACCTTGCGAAGTCATGCCAACAGCACAGGCTATTCCACCTATCAAAAGGACGAGCGTCATCACGCCAAGACCCACGATAAGCCACGGACTCTTCTTTTTGCGCTGGTTTTCTATCTGCTGGCCATAGCCAGCTTGCTGCTGATGCGCCTGCCAACCAACTGATTGTTGCTGATATTGTGATGGAGGTTGGGGTTGCTGTTGCGCTGGCCAATTTAGCTGTGTTCTGCAATGACCGCAGAACCTGACCCCAAAAGCAACTGGAGCACCACAGTTAGGACACTGATACCACTGCTGCATCTCACCACCTACTCATTGATATTCCCAAGCTGTATTATAGACAATTCTCATCAGCCAGTAAATAGTATGAAACGACAAAGCATTAAAACTGAACTTTTCGCCCTTTTGTTTATGCATTTGTCACATTGGAGCTGGCCGGATACTTTTATTAATTATTTCTTGAGAAATATTTGAGCTCATATTGAACAAGCCGCTAGATGTCTCTGGAATCGTTGCGCCAGCCGGTTGAGGACAAGGTAATTACCATCAGCCGTGCCCAGGGCAGCGTCACCTTTCCGGCCAACTTAATGCCCGTCTTTCAAGGTCTATAAACCCTCATCTTCACGAACTAAAGGCTATACACGATATTCTTACAAAGCGTTAGTAAAGATTCTGCTACTAAAGCGCCAGTTTATATGCTACTTTCCAGGTAACGTAGTTATAGCGAACGTCGCTCTGTCACATGCTCCTATCACGTGAGTGTCGAGCAGTGGATTAATCGGCCACCTGATTAAAGTCCTCTGGTATCCACGCGTACTGCTGCAAAAAATGGAGTAGAGAGTATTTTATTCTGGTTTGGGTGTATAATTGAGGCATAAAATCAATATTGTAGAGCTATGACCACATGGTTTTTAACATAACAGTCAAGAATTTCAAATCGATATCCTCTATTGACTTGGCACTCAAAGAAGGTTTGAACATTCTGATTGGCCCTAACGGGTCAGGTAAGACTTGCATACTCACTTCACTAAAATTCGTGCGTGATTTGTTTGTATTAGGGGCCGCACAAGCGACGGCAAGAAATGGAGGAGCCACACGTATATTCCGAAGAGGAGAGGATACAGTCTCATTCTCCATAGAACACGATTATGGTGACAGAGTATATCGAAAACGAAAATGGCCATGCACATTCTCTTGGAGAGTTGAGATTTCTCAGATGGGGCCAGAGAAGATTGCCGCCATAAAGTGTGAGGACGTGAGTATATATGCTAATGTGCGAGGCAAGCAAAAGCTTCTATTTCGCTTGAATGTTGACCGAGGAAATCCACAAAGCACTAAAACAATACTGCACCTATCTGAACCCCATGAATTCGGGCGTGACCTATTCTCACGGTGGAATAGGATGTTTTCATCCAAGTCAAAGAAAGACATACATAGTGAATTTGAGGAAAGAATGCTGCGGCTTATTATTAGACGGGCAAGAGTACGACCAGATGAGTCCGTGTTTCCACTCATTATGAGATTTGATGACAAACTTCAACATTTATATAACCTCTTCTTCTATCTTAATGAATATAATATTCACCCTGATACCGCGCGACAATCCGCAGAGCGTCTGCCTTTCGCTAAAATGCAGCCAAATGGAGATGGGGTAGCTGAAGTAATCGACGCATTGGAGAAGAGGAGCTTTGATAGAATAGAGTTGGCCCGATATTATGGTATGGAAAGCTTTATGGGTTACGATTACCCCATGACTGATTTTCCATATTATGCATACCCTCATCGTTATGATTACAGATTTCGGAGATACACTCCTACGGAACTGCAGAGAGTCTACAAACAGGCCTTCGAAAACATTAACAAGGAATTATCTGCAGCAGTAAAACCTATTGAAAGTGTAAGTGTTAAGATAGATGAGACTAACGGCAAGCGATTCGTCGTCTTTCGGGCAGGCAAGGAAACATTTTATCCGCAGGAAGTTTCTGACGGAACCATAAAATGGTTGTGTATTTTGGTTAGCATTTTTGTTCCATATTCCTCGGTTTATATACTCGAGGAGCCGGAGAACTTCCTTCACCCTTGGATGCAGCAACGATTAATCAGCATGATGCGAGAACATGCGAAGATAAACAATGCTATTTTCGTACTGGCATCTCACTCGTCTACAGTACTCAATTCGGCGTTTGCCGAAGAGGTTCTTATTGTAAGTCAAACCAAGGATGGTACGAAAATCAACGAAATTGCTGATAAAGAAGAAATAGAGCGTGTTCTTCTGGAATCTGACTTCCGTCTTGGTGATTTCTGGGTAAGTGGCGCATTAGGTGGAGTTCCTTAGCATGCGTAAGGTTGGCGTTATTGTAGATGGGCAAGGTGATTATAACAGTCTAAAGGCTCGATTTGTAGAAAATTGTAGGATTCTAAAGACAGACGGGCCGAGAAGCCATACTACTCCCATTGAAGCTATTGTGTTAGGTTCTCGCAAACAAATCTCCATGCTCAGGGCTTGCGGTTGCAACAAAGTAGTAATCCTAACTGATTTTGAAATGAGAACGGATGACTATGATCACTTCGTTGCTACGTTAAGAAGCCGATTAACTGCTCAGTATGCTGGAAATCGAGTCACTGCAGCTGTCCCAAATAGGATGATAGAAAACTGGTATCTAGCTGATATTGAACAGTTGTCGAGTCAGAAATCCTTTATCATGAACAATTTAAGGCAGAAGAATTACGAAGGTTCGAATGGCAAAGATGAGCTTAAGAAGTGTTTTACAGGCAAACACTCATATAGCGAAACAATACACGGCCCCCAAATGTTCGAGATTCTCAGATTTCACATAGCAAGGCGTAACAGTGGCTCCCTGCATGACTTTCTTCTGATACTTGAAGGAAACTGATAGTAAAGTAACCTGCTGGATTTGTCGTGTGACGCTAGTGCATATTGTCCGGCGCTGAGCACCTGAGTAAGGCCGCAAAACTAAAGATTCCTCCCACCATGCTTACGGCCCTACCTAATATTGGTACTCTTTGGCCTATCATCTTAATAGCTGCACTAGTATCGCGGCTATATATGTATTGATTTTGTTGCTACGTAGGCTTTCTTAATCAGTTAATGCCAGTATTTCAAAGTCTATAAACCCTTATCTTTCCTTGTTTTGCCCATTCCCTATTATGTTGAATGTGGCTTCGCGTTCCAACATGGAACCCCAGCAGCAACATACCAGTCATTGCAAACAACCAATACTAGTACTAAGATAGCGACATAACAACACTGCTCAGGAGGTGAAGAATGGGGAAAATGAAGGCAGTTATCCAAGCACTCTCAAACATGAATGTATCACGAATACTCGCGTCTACACAAACCGCTATTTTGTGACATTCACGTTTATCGTCCTGTCATCAGGTACCACAGGGCTTGGAGCGGTTTCAGCTTGATGAATGGTGGGGGTACCTCCAGCTGGATTTTCTCGGCTACGGGGGAGGTGTTGATTCGGTCAACCTCCCGCCAGATAATGCGTTTGTCACTCATAATCTTTTCCTCTAAGTTGAGATTGAGGATGCCTCTTATTTTAACTGCTTGTTTCGTTTGCATCCTTCAAATGTGTTCTTGTAGCAGAAGATGAGCATCTTCCTTGAATCGCTCAGCTTTTGTCTTTCAAGGCGCTTCTTAGACTTCGTAATAGCCCACTCGGTGCCGGCTTCGGATAGAAGCGCGCTGGCGAAGTCTTTAAGGTCTTTTTCAGTAACGTTTCGCTTAAACTCTTTGAACTCAGGTTTTCTTCCAGCAACGAATTCCTTTCGGGCTCTGGTATTCCTGTCTGAGTGGTGTAACAGATATACAGGCTTATAGTCAAATTTACCCTGAACCCGTTTCTGGGTCAGAAAGTCAGCCACATCTCTGCCGATCGCAAACACTGTCGCATCTTCCCTGGCCACCAGCTTCAGCTCCTTTTCAAGCAACGGAAACCACCCCTCCCAGCGTTCTTTACGGCCATGCTTTGCCCTTTTCACCGGCATCGCGCCTTTGGACATGTCAGTGATGTAATAGGTCTGTCCTTCTGTGCACAGATACTTCTTAGCACAATAGTGTAAGATGCAGACCCCAAGGCTGCCAGGCATGAAGCTTCGGTATCCCTTGTTGACTGCTGCCTCCCCACCTTTTCGCTTTGGAGTACTCCCTGCCCATTTCGTCGTTAGAGAAGGCTCCATTGCAATGAAAATGTAATCTGCCTGACAACTGGGCCTGATGAACGGTGGCACATAGACGGTATCCTTGCATTTGTCTCGGTCCCGTTTTACTTCTTTCTCGAAGCACTCCTCCAACTCTTCATACTGCTTTACGAAATCTGGCATCATAACCCCCTTTTCGTTTCTTAAGTCCATTTTATTATATCATTTGAGGTTTTCATTTTAGCTTCAAAGCAAATATGGAATATATGAATAATTTCAGCTGATTCTGAAGCTGACATGGTGACCTGCTCCCAACAAATATATATTTGCTAAATCAGCCTCACTAGCATAATAGCATCAGGAGTAGGCGGTCGATAATTGAGTTCACTATGTGAGTTCCTGTTCAATAGATGGGAATTGCACGATAGTCAGTATTGTTGCCTAACTCCACAGCTGCCAATAATGGCTACGTTTTTGTCCGGGGTGCGTTGTGCCTCTTTATTTTCGTTATCCTTGACATGTCTACGCAATTTGATTATGCTCAAATTGGCGGCGTTCGATTCGGTTAAGTTGGGGCAATGATGACTCTAAATATTAAACCCGGTCATAAATCGGTCAAAGCATACTATGAAGCTATCAGTAGCCTCTCTGACCTTGGTGTGGCACATGAAGGCGCTGTATCACCGGCTTTTGCCTCATTAATTCGCCATTGCGCCGGTCAATTCGACCAGACACTCATTGAGAAGTACCCCTTTAAAACTGGCACGCATACCAAATTTGTTGATGGCGCTCTGGTCGACACGTTCAACCTTGTGCATGGCTATTGGGAGGCAAAGGATACCAGCGATGACCTCGACAAAGAAATAAAGAAAAAGTTTGATGCTGGCTATCCTAAGAATAACATACTTTTTCAAGCACCAGACCGTATTGTTGTATGGCAAGATGGACAAAAGGTCTTTGATGAGGATATCTCTAAGCCAGAACTTCTCATAGAAGGTCTAAAAGTCTTCTTCGAATACGAGGCACCTGCCTTTGAGCAGTGGCAGAAGGCTGTCGAAGAATTCAAACTCAAAGTACAAGAATTAGCCACCGGCTTGCTTGGACTCATCGAAAAGGAACGCCAAACCAACAGCCTTTTTATTCAGGCATTCAACGATTTTGTTCAACTCTGCCAGGAGACCATTAATCCCAATATCTCAATTCAGGCTGTAGAGGAGATGCTTATTCAACACCTACTTACCGAGCGCATTTTCCGCAAAGTCTTTAATAACCCCGATTTCGTTGAACGAAATGTCATAGCCCATGAAATTGAAAAAGTCATCTCAGCTCTGACATCGCAATACTTTAGCCGCAACGAGTTCCTCAAGCCGCTTGACCGCTTCTATGTCGCTATTGAGACGACCGCGGCCACTATCGACGATTTCTCCCAGAAGCAGAGCTTCCTTAACACGGTTTATGAAAAGTTCTTCCAGGGCTTCTCAGTCAAAGTGGCTGACACACACGGCATAGTCTATACTCCGCAGCCCATCGTGAAATTTATAGTCAAATCCGTAGAGCATATCCTGCAAAAAGAGTTTGGGCGTTCTCTCTCCGATCAGGGGGTGCATATTATTGACCCATTCGTCGGCACCGGCAATTTCATTTTGTGGGTTATGCGGGAGATGCAGCGCTCAAGATTACCCTACAAGTATGTCAGTGAGCTCCACTGCAACGAGGTCATGCTTCTGCCCTACTACATCGCCTCGATGAATATTGAGCATGAGTATTATGAGGCTACAGGAAACTACCAGCCGTTTGAGGGAATCTGCCTTGTTGATACCTTTGACCTTGCTAAAGTAAAGCAACTCTCGTTTTTTACTAAAGAGAACACTGCGAGAGTTAAGCGGCAGCAGAGTACACCCATTTTCGTCATCATTGGCAATCCGCCTTATAACGCCGGACAGGTAAACGAAAATGATAACAACAAGAATCGTAAATACGAGGAAATAGATAGGCGTGTTTCACAAACCTATGGAAAGGGTTCAAAAGCCACTTTACTCAGAAAATTGAACGACCCCTACGTTAAAGCTATACGCTGGGCATCGGACAGAATCGGTGACGAAGGAATAGTAGCCTTTGTGACCAATAATAGCTTTGTAAATGAAATTACTTTCGACAGTATGAGAAAGTGTTTAGAAGAGGATTTCAATTCCATTCATATTTTAGATTTAGGTGGCAATACTCGTAAGAACCCGAAGCTATCCGGCACCACTCACAATGTCTTCGGCATTCAAGTAGGGGTAAGTCTTAATCTCTTTGTGAAGATGAAAAGTAAATTGCCCAAGAAGGCCAAGATATATTATGCCCGGGTCGATGAACTCTGGCGCAAAGAACAGAAGTACGATTTCCTTAATGAGAAGCAGTACTTTACCAATGTGCAATGGAAAGAAGTCATACCTGACAGAAACCATACTTGGCTAACCGAAGGCTTACGAAGTGACTTTGAAACATTCATGCCGGTGGCAAAACCGAAGGTAAAAGCGGGCGGACCTGAATCATTTTCTATATTCAATACTGTTTCGCCCGGTGTTAACACCGCCCGTGATGCACTGGTTTACCATTTTAACAGGCAAAGTCTTGAGAAGAGCGCACAACAATTTGGCGATTATTATAACTCGGAAGTGTACCGCTATATCCAAAAAAATAAACCCCAAGATATTGATAGCTTCGTGAATTACGACCATATTAAATGGAGCAGAAATCTAAAACGGCATTTGAAGAATACCGATACATTCAATTTTGATAGACAACGTATCCGTGCAAGCCTTTACAGGCCATTTACTAAGCTGTATCTGTATTATGCAGATATCATAGTGGATGAACCTGGTATCCATGAACGATTGTTCCCCCTTCATTCTGTAGATGAAAACCATGTGATTTGTGTGAACCTGTCTGGTGAAAAGCCATTTTGCTGCTTGATGTCAAATGTAATTCCGAACTTCGTCATGTGTGGTGGTTTCGGCGCAGCTACCGCGTGCTTCCCCTTGTTCACGTACTCGGAAGATAGCACTAACCGGCAGGACAACATAACAGATTGGGCACTAATTCAATTTCAAGAGCACTACCAAGACAACCATATTTCAAAGCTGGATATATTCCACTATATCTATGCTGTCCTACATCACCCTCAGTACCGTGAGAAATATGCGGCCAATTTGAAACGCGAGCTGCCGCGCATACCTTTTGCCCCCGATTTCTGGGAATTCGCCAAGGCTGGGAAGCAGCTCGCAGAGCTTCATATAAACTATGAAGGACAAACCGAATACCCGCTTACCTGGTTAGAAAATAAAGATGCTAAGGTAAATTATCGTGTAGAGAGAATGACCCTGTCCAAGGACAAAACGCATATTGTCTACAATGACTTTCTCACTTTGGATGGTATCCCTCCGGAGGTTTTTGAATACCGTTTGGGCAACCGCTCTGCTCTCGATTGGATTATTGACCAGTATCAAATAAGTACCGATAAAAGAAGTGGCATAGTCAATGACCCAAACAGGGTCGACGACTCCCAGTACATCATACGTCTTATTGGTAAAGTAGTTTCGGTTAGCTTGAACACTGTTAAGATAGTTAATTCTTTACCCGGACTCTTTTAGTAACTTCATAATGAGGAGGTGGATAAGATTGTGGCAACATGAAGTCGAGCAATATTAAATTGCATATTTAGGAGGGTCCCTTCAATGCCGAAAGAAGAAAGACGTATATTAACTGAGGAAGAGAAAAAAGAGCTACTTGAAAAACACAAAAATTGCTATATCTGCAATGACCCGCTAGAAGGCTACAACAGAGAGGAAATTCAATTTGACCACATTTACAGCTATGGTGATGGTTATCCGCAGGACTTGAGTAACTTTGCCCCGGTACATGCATCACCGGATGAACGGAAACTTAATTGCCACGCTGCAAAGGGTAGAAAGACGCCTATTGATTATCGAGAGGAAGTGAGAATTAAAAGGTGCCTCAAGAGCGTACAAGGTTTTGCGGATTTATGCCCATCTGCAGTTCCGTCTGTTTACTCTATATCAACAGATAATAGAACAATAACGTTCAACGGTGTCCAGTTACCATTGTACAACCAGAAGATTGGAGTTAAGGATCACTATTATTTTTTTCACGAAATAGAAACGAAATACATTGAGAATGATAACGAAATCCAGCTGCGGCCTCTTGATGATAATAAAATACTACCCCTTATATTTAACCTCAAATCATCGACTCAACTTTTGCCTTCTCTTACTCGCCTCGACCCGGATACAAAAACCCTTAAGCTTTTCGATGGTCAACACAAGGCTGTGGCCCAAATGATCGGAAATAACAAAGACCGCATATCCTGCTTAGTATTTGTTTCCCCTGATGTCAATGCTCTGCGAGTAACGGTATATGAGGCACACACTGATTTTGTTCAGCAACGCTATAAGAAATCACACATTGATGCCAAGCTAGCCGACATATATGGACAAAAAATTGAGGCTTTTAGGAAAAGGTGTGGTGACCCACAGGCCCCATATTCTGAGGCAGATATTCTCAGCGGCGAATCCGTCCCAGCCATCAGAAGCTTTATACTCTCTTCCATCCTTAAAGAAATCAACATCGAGACGGATATCATTCGTTTGTATGGTGCTGAAAGTCGCACTGATCAGAAGCAACAACCTATTCTGTGGCAGAGCATTGAAAGATTCATTTCAAAATTCTGTAATCTCTCAGCGGTAGGGGACTTATCTGAAAGTGATACTAATTACCGATCAGACGAAATTGATAATTTGATTTTTCTTTTAAGACTAATCGAAGAATACGCAATTACGGACAAGTGGGACCCTAATAATCCAACATCTAAGCACCATAAAATGTCGCGAACCTTCTTCTATCGAACGGCATTCAATAATTGGCTCAACACATTAGAGGAAGGGCTTCGGTTTAGCCTTGAGCAGATGAGAGGCAGTAAAGTTTATGGCTCACTTTGTTATCGACCAAGTTTCCCTCCCGAAGTGCGTAGTAGGTTTAGTGCCATAGCTAAACGCTTGTTCGACCATCCTCTATGGGTTCAAGAAGCTATACAAGACGAAATTGCGAAAACGAACCAGGATGTTGTAGTAACAAACATCTTTATGCGTGAGGGTTTAGACTACATTTACATAACCAAGCTATGAGGATGCCTATACGATGTCTTATCTCCATCCTCGTACTTCTACGGCTGAACATTCCGTCATCCTGTTTAACACGTGTCGGGATATTGGTATTGCGTACATAGAACCTCAGTGCTACAATCCGAGTGAAATAAACCTAGTAGAGGTCGTTCGGCAGACCATGATGGGGCAACCAACAATAAGTAACCGTTTTGCAATTTACGACCACATTTAATGGCTAGCCAAATGGATAAGCTAACACAAGCGCAACAGGCTAAGAATACCATAGAATCTTTTCTTAAGTTGTTCAATGAATATGCTGACGAAATCTTTGGTGAAAGAAGAAGAGACCGTCTTGACAACCTCCGGACAAAATTGCAGCAACTATCACCTAAAGTAACTGGGCTAGTGTTAGAAATAGTGGGTAACGGAGCAGTCAGCACAGGCGGCACATACGGCGTCGCATCTCAAGCAATCTCTCACGGAGCTTTGCTTCTCACTGCGCTGATGGGTGGGCATAATGAGACGAAATACAATTTCTATGAGTTTAAGGCACCTGTGACGGCGTTGTTGAACACAGCTCTTGGAACAATAGAGGCAGGAATTTGGCCTCGGGAAGAGCCTAATCCCATATTAGTTATTAAGGATAGTGGACTTCGGAGCCGTTGTCTGGACCTGCTGAGGGCTCCGACAGCATATGACAGAGTGATTCGAGAAGCAACAACTATTTTAGAAGACCGCATCCGGAGCAAGCCATCACATGCAACATTGGCTCGCTTGATTCCTCAAGCTAATGACCAGGTTGGTGAAAATCTTGTGAATAAGTTATTTTCACCCGACAATCCCGTTTTGGTGGTCAGTAGTGAAAGACAGAAACAGGCCTCATTTCATCGTATAATGCTTGGCGTATTTTCTTATCTCAGAAATCCATACCACCATAAACTTGACCCCGTTACGGAATGGTCATGGGCATGGTCTACTGTCGGTCTAATAGATAGGTTGTTGGCAGAGATTGAAGGGTGTTCTGTGAATGAGCGAATATAGGTATTCGTAAGACTAAACAATAAGCCAAAAGGTGTTTTCTTATTCCCTCAGCCGACCCGGATGCATAGGCAGGTAACCGTTCTATTGATGCCTGAGATATTATGTATCTTTGTAGCAACAACGTTACCTATGGTGTTAAGGTCG
>Ga0187886_1000319_pt1 | contig 61874 bp, 52 predicted proteins | sample June2016WEW_20_1_FD_133001 | JGI IMG/M metagenome (GOLD analysis project Ga0187886, IMG submission 133001) | Peatland microbial communities from SPRUCE experiment site at the Marcell Experimental Forest, Minnesota, USA - June2016WEW_20_150 | ecosystem: Environmental > Terrestrial > Soil >... | reverse complement strand
CGGGGGAGACGGGAGAGGTCGTCCTCGACGTCACGCCGTTTTATGCCGAGGCCGGCGGGCAAGTGGGAGACACGGGACTGATGAAGAACGCGCGTTTTTCGGCCGTCGTCGAAAACGCTTTTTATCCGGTCCCCGGGATCATCAGCCACAAGACCAGGATCCTCTCCGGGACTTTAAGGGAAGGCGATAGGATCGACGCGGTCATCGATGCGGTCCGGAGGACGGCCATCCGCGATAATCATACGGCCACGCACCTTCTCCATGCGTCCTTGCGCCAGGTTCTCGGCGACCATGTCAAGCAGGCCGGGTCGTTCGTCGCCACCGAGCGGTTGCGTTTCGATTTCACGCATTTTCAAGCCCTGACAGCCGCGGAAATTCGGAAAGTCGAAAACCTCGTGAATGAGAAAATCAGGGAGAACATCCCCCTCGGCATTAAGGAAACCAGCTTGGAGGAAGGTTTGCGCGAAGGCGCGACGGCGATCTTCGAGGAAAAATACGGGGAAAAAGTCCGCATGGTCTCCGTCGGGGACTTCAGCAAGGAGCTCTGCGGCGGCGCGCACGCTTCGGCGACGGGCGAAATCGGGCTCTTCAAGATCATCGAGGAATCGAGCGTGGCCGCGGGGATGCGGCGCATCGAAGCTCTGACCGGGGGCGAAGCCCTGGCGTATATCCAGGAAAGCGAGGCGATTCTCCAAGATGCCGCCGCATCGCTTCATGCGCCGCGTCAAGGCCTCGCGGATCATCTCGAGAGGATAAAGGATCTCCTTAAAGAAAAAGATCACGAGATCAGATCTCTGCGACAAAAAATGCTGCGGGAGGAAATCGAAAAACCCGCCGGTGACCTCAAGACCGTCAAAGGCGTTTCCGTGTTCATTCAAAGAATGGATGGCTTGAATCCGGGCGAAGCGAGAGGGCTGGCGGATAACCTTAAACAGAAAATCAAATCGGGCGTCGTCATTCTCGTATCGGCGCTCGACGATAAGGTTTTTCTCGTCGTCGGCGTGACCAAAGACCTGACGGACCGCGTGTCGGCGGCTGAGATCATCAAACGGGCGGCGCCGATCGTCGGAGGCGGGGGAGGCGGACGCCCGGATTTCGCTCAGGCCGGGGGGACCCTGACGGGAGATCTGGACCGAGCCCTTCAAGAATGCCTGGCTGTCATCGATCAGTCTCTTTAAATTCACCCCAAAAGGGGATTGAACTTTGTCGAGAATAAGGGCATCATGAAGGCGATGATGCCGATAAAAAAACGGGCGATCTCCGGGTTGTCGGTTTTCTTTTGTGGGCTGATTTCTCTCGGCTTTGGCGCGAAGATCGATCCTCGTCTCAAGTCGAGATACGATCCTATCATCCGGAGAATCGCCGCCCGATATACCGTCGATCCCGCGCTTATCCATTCGATCATCGCCGCGGAATCCGCCTATAACCGATGGGCCATTTCGAACAAGGGCGCCTTGGGACTCATGCAGCTCATGCCCGAAACCGCGAAGGACTACGGCGTCCAGGACGCTTTCAGTGCCGACGACAATATTGAGGGAGGCGTCAAATTATTGAAAAATCTCCAGAAGATCTATCCCCGGCAGCCTGACCTGGTGATCGCGGCTTACAATGCCGGGCATAAAGCCGTTCAGGATCACGGCGGCATTCCGCCCTATCCCGAAACGCGGAATTACGTAGCCCAAGTGAAAGATTATTGGGCCAAGGAAAGCAGGCCCCGGAAAACCACGATTTACGAGTTTGTCGACAGCCGCGGAAAGCGCGTCATCACCAACGACATTCGTCTGCTCTCGGCCTCCAAAAGCCGGACCCCGTAATCTCGACGGCGGCCGGGGCTCCGGGTTTTGCCCGAGGGGGCGCTTCCACCGTACTCGCCCGTGGATATAAGGCACGGGCGAGTGGCGAGCCGAAGGCTCGTCCCTTGACTCACAGATAGCCCTTGATCAGCAGGCTGCGGGGAACCATTTCAAAAGTCGCCGGCAGCGTCCCCAACTGCTCGCCGTCCAGCTCCAGAAGCACGATTTCTCTTTCATCTTCCGGAATAGCTTCGATCTTCCGGCTTTGAATGAGGCAGATCTTGGGGTGGTTCAGGTGCGTGCCATTCATCAGCTTCCAGCCATTGAGGCAAAACTCAAGGAATTTCATGCTTTTAACGTATACGAAATCGAACAAGCCGTCGTCGAGACGGGCGTTCGGCGCAATTTTCATCCCTTTGCCGAAGATCCGGCCGTTGGCCACGGCGCCGATAAGATACTCTCCCGGCGGCAGATCGCGATCGTCCACGCGGATCCGGACGCGCTTGCTTTTGTATTGCATCATGGTCGTGACCAGGCAGCGGATATAGGAAGAAGCTTTGCGTTCCAAGCGCCTCTGGTTGACCTTATGAACGACTTCGCCTCCGACGCCGAAGTCGGCCACATTGAGAAAGAAACGCTCATCGAAGCCGCCTCCGGCAGTCCGAAATTTCACCTTGCCCACGTCCATGGCGTTGGAGGGCGCCTGCGTAATCACGGACATCGCATCCTTGAGCTTTAGAGGGATCTTCAAGCTCCGCATCAAATCGCAACCCGTTCCCGAAGGAACGATGCCCAGCGTCGCTTCGGGATTGATGATCTTCCTGTTCTCGTAAAATCCGTTGGCGATCTCGTTCATGGTCCCGTCGCCGCCGACGCCGATGACGAGTTCGATGCCGTCTTTGATCGCGGCCCGGGTCAGCTCGATCGCGTGGAGCGGACGATCGGTGAATTCGTATTTGAACTCCCGGATGAAATGCTTGATGCCCTCCCGGATATGGCCCCACCGTTTGCGGGTTTGTCCCTTGTTCGATTCGGGATTGACGATGACTTGGGTCTTGAGTCGTTTCATGGCTGGGGAGGAGGCGGAGGAAGGGGGCCGGGCTGTTGCGGCGCGCTCTGAGCCCCAGGCCGCGTCTTTTTACCGCAGAGCGCGATTCCGATCACGCCGCCCAATGCGCCCAGAGCCGCGCATAAAGCCGCTGAGATGAGCAATCCGAAGAATATCACGGCCAGCGAGACCGGTTCGTTTCCTTGGTTCATCAGGTCGCTCAACTGAGCGGGCATCTGCTTCATATAATCGGCGAAATATTCCATGATTTTTTTCGTCAAGACCTCTTCCATGGGACGGAACGGGATGCTGATCAACGCGCGGATAAAAGCGGCCAGGATTCCGGCAAAGGCGCCGACGAGGGCGCCGTCTCCGGACGATAAGACGATCGGGGAATCTTTCCAGAGGAGGTAAGCGGCCAGCGCGGCGCCGCCGATGATCCATAGACAACAACAACAGTTCACGAAAGGAATGCCGGAAAGAAGGCCGGCGGCCGCGCCCCCAAGCAGGGCGGGCATGAATAAACGAGGCTTTGGATCGTTCATCCGCGTTTCCTCCTTTCGGCTCGAATGATCATTCTATTTTTTATGTGCGCGCAATGCAAGTTCGCCCAGGCCGGTCAAGAAATAGAAGGGAAGGATCGAGCCCCAGAGAAAGCCGGTCGCGAAGCGAAGGACATTGGATCCCGTCCAAAAACCCAGCCTATTGGCGATGGCGTCGATGGCGATGGGCGCGGAAACGATCCAGAAAAAGGCCGGCTTCGGCAGGCGGACCGAAGAAAATCCCCTTTGGAATGGATAGAGGACCAGTCCTCCCAAAAAGCCCGCGTATATTCCGAGGCATCGGGCGCAGACCGCAAGCGGGAAACCGAAGAGATGGAAGGACCGAGAAGGAATCTGGTGGCAAACCGTCGAAAAACAGGAATAGATCAAAGGCGCGACGCCGCTTGCCTGGCTGCGGAGGTAAGGCGCCGCGCCGATGGCGCCCAGCCAAAAACTCGTGATCAACAGCGTTGACCAATAAATGATCGCTATCTTTCGTTCGATGCGCATGGTCGTATTTCGTCAAGCGGCGTTTTTCCACCGGATATAAAACAGAGCCGAGACGATGATCATGAAGCAGATCGTGGGGACGGACCAAGCCATGAACCGCGCGTAGAAATGCCGTCCCATCAGGTCATAGAACGAAAAGCCGATGATCAGGAAAGCGGCGACAAGCAGGACTTTCCAGGGCTTGGGAAAGACCGCGAAATGTCTGAGAACGAGAACGATCGCCGGGAAGGCGGAAAGAAACGTGTAATCCCAACCGAGCGGTGAGAGCAACGGGATGGAGACAAGAAGGAGGGCGGATTCCGCGAGAACGGAGGGCCGGCGTCGCCTGCCTTTAAGAATGAACAACAGAAGCGTCGCTAAGGCCAGCGCCGCGACGGCGGCGCCGAACAGGGCGACGGACATGGACTCGTTCCCCGTCCACTTGACGAGGCAGGCCAGCAAAGAGACATTGTCCTGGGAGGTGAAAAGCGAAGGGGTGGATTGAGAGAGGCTCACGATCCATTCCTTGATGACGGCCAGGTTTCCCTGCGGACCGTAGAAGAAAATCGGGACGCATAACGAAACGGCAAGGACCATCATCCCGGGCGCCAGGACCCGCCATTTCTTTTTCCATAGGAAATAAGGAAGGAAGATCAGGGCATAGGGTTTGAGCGCGGTAGCCAACCCCCAGAACAAACCGGCCGTTCGTTCGCTCGTCGCTGAGGGCATTTCTTCGTCTTTCACCAGCGACCAGGTCATTCCCATCAGGATCGCCGTGATCACGGCATTGATCTGTCCGAGCTGGAGCTCGCGGAGAAAATATTTGGCGAGAATGAGAAAGGATATGAGCGCTGCGGGCAGAATCCGCCCGCGCTCGAAAGACGCGAGTTTGAGCGATAGAAAGACCAGCACGCAGGACGAGACAATGACCAGATAATACCAGATCGCTTTGGCCGCGGCGAGCGGCAGCCGAGATAGCGGAAGATAGAGCAGGGCTGAAAAAGGGGAATATTTGAACTGCCAGTGGCCGTCCGATTCCCAGCCCGGGTCGGGTTTCCAGGACCGGTAGAGCGTTTCGCCCAGGGCCAGACGGTGTCCGGCCGTATAATTGACTTGGAAATCATGCATCTCATTTTTGATTTTGCCCAGAAAAAGAACAAGGGATAAGATCAATCCCGCAAGGATCAAGAGGAGACGTAGTCTTTCGCGGCGGGCCATGGTTTTTCATGCTACTCCGGCCCGGAAGTTCTGTCAATTTTCATTTTGGAATTGACAGAATTTTAGCCGAAGTGTAATAATATAATTTATTCGTTCGATATCCTGTCGGACGTTCAGGAGGAATCATGAATATGAAAACAGCCAAAGCTCTCGCTTTAAGCCTGGCGGTTTTTTTGTCGGGATTGACGCTTTACGGTCAGACGGAGGAATCCGCCAAGATTCTCGCCCAGACCGGGCCGAGCGTGATGAGCCTGGTCGCCTACGGAAAAGACAAGCAGGAAATCGCCAGGGGTTCGGCTTTCGCCTTTGCCGAAGGCCTGGCTGCGACGAGCTATCATCTTATCAGCCAGGCGGCGAATTGCGTCGGGTTCAACATGAAAAAGAAAGAAGTGGACATCCTCGGCGTCGTGGCTGTGGATAAGAACCTCGATCTCGCTCTGGTCAAATACGACGGTAAGGTCACGCCTCTGAGTCTGGGAGCTCCCGATGAGATGGCCGCCGGATCCAAAATTTTTGCCATCGGCGCCAATGAGGCGGGAGAAATCATCGTCTCCGACGGCTCGATCAGAGGCTTTTTCGATCTCAGCGGAAGCCGGAAAGTCGCAGACGTATCGCTGGCCGTCCCCGGCACCTTTTCGGGATGTCTCGTGATCGGGGCCGGTGGAAAAGCGCTCGGCCAGGTTCAGCTTATGGATAGCCGTCTTAAATTCATGGTGCCCCTAGGCGCCATAGGCGCCCTTCCCAGGACAGGGAAAGTGACGCCGTTCAAGAGTTGGCCGCCCGAAAACTATATGGAGACATTGGAGGCTTCCTGGCTAACGGGGCAACTCTATACGTTCCTGGGAGAGCCGTATAGTGCCCAAAAGGGACTGGAAAAAGTCATCAAGTCTCAGCCGAACAACCTGGAAGTCTGGTCGCTTCTGGCGAAAGTTTATGATGGACAGAGGGATTATCAGAATGCCGTCACGGCCTTTAAAAAGATCACGGAACTCGACCCCAAACGGGCCGACGCGTTTTACGGCCTGGGGCAGATTTATATCCGCCTGCAACAGCCTGCGGAAGCGCTCGCCGCGTTGAACCAGGCCATCGAAATCGATCCTTCGAACAAAGAAGCCTTTCTCTTTCTGGGCAACGCCTACGAAGATAGCCGCGAGTTTCAAAAGGCCGGCGACGCGTACGAAAAATACCTGGCCATGAAGACCGAAAAACCCTGGACGGCCTATCAACGCTTGGGTATGTCGCGCTTGAACGCGAACCAATTCGACGCCGCCGCTTCGGCCTTGGCCGAAGCGCTCAAAGCGCAGCCGCAAGATCCCAACATCGGATTCAATCTCGCCCAGGCTTACCAAAAAGCCGGCAGGCTTCAAGAGGCGGAAGAGACCTATAAAAAGCTGGCTGAAATCTCACCCAAGGACGCCGGCAATTGGTATAGCTACATTTTGAAGATGTACAGCGACGCGCAGAAATCGGATAAGGCCATCGAAGCCGCCAGGAAAATCGTCGAACTCAAGCCGAACGATGAGCTGTCGCTGATCAATCTCGGGAACATGTACCAACAGGTCCAAAAGTATGCGGAAGCCATCACGGCGTACCAACAGGCCCTGAAGATCAAACCGGGGTACGATCTCGCCCATTTTCAGATCGGTGCCTGTCTCTATAATCTGAAGCGGTACACGGAAGCGATCGAGTCCTTCAAAAAGACCGTCGCGATCGACCCCAATAATGGCGCGGGTTGGCAGTACCTGGCTATCAGCGAAATGCAGCTCAAGAGATTCGATGCCGCCCTTGATCCGATGAAAAAAGCGGCAGAACTGCAACCGACCAGCGGCAACATCTTGTACAACCTGGCCATCATCTACCTTAACCTTAAGGACAAGTATAGTGCCGCGGACATCCAGAAAAAGTTGCAGACGATCGACCCCAATCTTGCTGCGAAGCTCAAGGCGCTGATCAAATAAACCGCTGGCGCGGGGCGACGGCAACACGAGGAAAGACGGGCCGACGGGCTCATGGAAATTGACAAGAGCGACGCGAGTGTGTTATAAGAAAAGTCCTTCGTTCTAATCCAGAACTGATATCGCGTCGCCGGTTCCTTATTCCATAGAGAAAGGCCCTTTTCATAAAGGGAATCCAGATCGAGGAACAACCTGCTTCCTATCGATATGTTCTTGATGGGCAGATGGCGGAATGGCAGACGCGCTAGGCTTAGGACCTAGTTCCTGATGAGGGAGTGCGGGTTCGACTCCCGCTCTGCCCATGTTTGAAAAAGGATAGATCCAGATGAGTGACCCAAGCGAACGCCTCAAGAGCGAGATCAGAGACTTGAGCGGAACCCAGAAAGAAATCGTCGCTGAACTCCGGGCGGAAGACGTCGGCCGCGAATATGAACGCGTTCTCGATCAATACGCGGGACGCGTCAAGCTGAAAGGCTTCCGCCAGGGCAAAGCGCCCAAAGCCCTCGTCAAGCAGATGTTTGCCCCCGATATCCAGAAATCCGTCCTGGATACGCTGATCCCCCAGGTCTTGGACGAGATTATCGCTTCGAACAACATCCGCGTCGTCGGCACTCCCGTCATCGACGACGTTTCCTGCGAAGAAGAACAACCCCTGAAATTCAAGGCCGTGATCGATGTCTGGCAGGAATTCGATCTGCCCTCCTACAAAAAGATCAAAGCGAAAAGGAAGGAAGCCGTCGTGACGGACGAGGACATCGAGCGGGCCATGGGCGAGCTCCGCGAAAAAGCCGCCGAGGTCGTCCCTGTCGAAGAGCGGGGAGTAGTCGCCGGTGATTATGCCGTCATTGAACTCCAAGGGAAGGACCAGAAAACTAAAAGGCTCATGCCTTCGGAAAAAGTCGCCGTCCTGGCCGGTCACGAGAGCAACGACCCGGCCATCAACGAACATTTGATCGGACTGAAACCGGGAGAAGAGAAGAAATTCGTTTTTTCTTATCCCGCGGAGCATAAGAGCAAGAAACTGGCGGGAAAGGTGATCGAATACAGGCTCAAGCTGGATTCGATCAAAGAAAAACGGCTTCCCCCGCTGAACGACGATTTCGCCAAGACGATAGGCGAGTTCGACAACCTGACCGCGCTCAAGGATAAGATCCGCCAGGAAATCCTGACCGCGCGCGAGCAGAGCGGTCGGCGCGAAACGGCCGAAGAGATCCTTCGGGTCGTTATGGATCGCACGTCGGTCGTTCTGCCGACGAGCGTCGTCGAGGACGAAGCCGAAACGGTCTTGAAGAACATGTTGTCGTCCGCCGCTTTGCAGCAAAACCTGACCAAGGAGACGCTGGAGGCGCTTCAGGCGAGCGCCAGAAAACAAGCCGAGACGAACCTCAAACGCCACCTCATCTTGCGAAAGATCGCCGAAATAGAGACACTCAAAGTCGGCGAGGAGGATGTCGATCAGGAGATCAAAGCTCTAGCCAGAGCCAATAATATCCCCTTGGCCAGAGCGATCGAAACCTTCAACCAGGAGGATCGTCGTGAAAGCCTCAAGACCAACCTTCTCTTGAGGAAAACGATTGACTTTCTGGTCGGACAGGCTATACTAGAATGAGCCAAACATCATTCCCATGACTTTAATCCCCTTTGTCGTCGAACAAGACGGAAAAACCGAGCGCGCTTATGACATCTATTCGAGATTGCTCAAAGACAACATCATTTTTGTCGGGACCGAGATTACCGATGACGTGGCCAACCTCGTCACCGCGCAGCTCCTGTACCTGGAGGCCGAAAACCCGGAAAAGGAGATTTCTCTGTATATCAATTCCCCGGGAGGAAGCATCACTGCGGGGCTCGCGATTTACGACACGATGCAATTTATCGGCAATGACGTATCCACCATTTGTGTGGGTCAGGCCGCCAGCATGGCCGCCTTGCTGCTGGCTTCAGGCACCCCGGGAAAACGCATCTCCCTTCCGAATTCCCGGATCATTCTCCATCAGCCTTTCGGAGGATACCAGGGACAAGCTTCGGATATCGCCATCCAGGCCAAGGAGATCCTCCGGATCAGAGAAAGTATTTATCATATCCTGGTCAAACATGCGGGCCAGCCGAAGGCCAAGATCCAAACGGACATCGAGCGGGATTTCATCATGACCGCGGCGCAAGCGAAGGACTACGGTTTGATCGATCGGATCATCACGACGAGGACCCGGGCCAAGAAGTAGGTCGCGGACCGACGGCCCCGCACCTTCAGACCAGGCAGAAAAATGAGCGACGATATGGATGACGACACGCAGGAGAAGATGAACACACCGGCTAAATGCAGTTTCTGCGGGCATAACCAGGCCCAGGCCTGGAAATTGATCGCCGGTCCGGGCGGCATTTTTATCTGCGACAAATGTATCGAAGTCGGCCATTCCATGGTGGCCGGAGACAAGACCAATGCGGATGAACCCTTGGCGGCCGCCGATTTTCCGACCCCCCATCAGATAAAGGAGGCCCTCGATGAGCATATCATCGGCCAGGAGAAGGCCAAAAAGAAAATCTCGGTAGCGGTTTACAACCATTATAAGCGGATCTCCCTGCCGCGGACGAAGGGGGAAGTGGAGATATCCAAAAGCAACATCCTTCTCATAGGACCGACCGGAACGGGCAAGACGCTGATGGCCCAGATCCTGGCCAAGATCCTGTCCGTGCCGTTTGCCATCGCCGATGCCACGACCTTGACCGAAGCCGGCTATGTCGGCGAGGACGTCGAAAACGTCGTTCTGAAGCTCTTCCAGGCGGCCAAAGGCCAGATCGCCAAAGCGCAAAAAGGCATCATCTATATCGACGAGATCGACAAGATCAGCCGAAAAAGCGAGAGCCCCTCCATCACTCGAGACGTTTCGGGCGAGGGGGTGCAACAGGCCCTCCTCAAAATCATCGAAGGGACCGTGGCCGGTATCCCTCCCCAGGGCGGTCGGAAGCATCCCTATCAGGAATTCATCCCTATCGACACGACCGACATTCTCTTCATCTGCGGCGGAGCCTTTGTCGGGCTGGACAAGATCATCGCCCAGAGAATGGGGAAAGCCGTCATCGGATTCAATTCGGATACGAAACTGAAAAGGCCGGATATGAGCGCCGAGCTTCTCCAGGAGCTCATCCCGCAGGACTTGATCAAATATGGCCTGATTCCGGAACTCGTCGGCCGGATCCCGGTGGTTGCGCCGTTTTCGGAACTCGATGTCAACGACCTCGTGGACATCCTGACCGAACCCAAGAACGCCCTGATCAAGCAATATCAGAAGCTCTTTGAAATGGAAGGCGTGGAGCTCGAATTCACGGACGACGCCCTCCAGACCATTGCCCGGAAATCGCTGGAGCGCCGGCTCGGCGCCCGGGGTCTCCGGACGATCATCGAAGACCTTATGCTCGATATCATGTTTTATCTGCCCTCGTCCAAGAAAACGGCCAAGATCAAAATCACGAAGCGCATGGTGGAAGAGAACGAACTGAGCTTCGCCCGCGTCAAGCAGGCCATTGGAGAATGACCATGGAAAATTCCGGCGAAAATCAAGAAATCCTGAGGAACGTCCCCCTCATTCCTCTGCGGGAGCTGGTCATTTTTCCCTCGACCCTCGTTCCCTTCATCATCGGACGGCCGTCCTCGATCCAGGCCTTGGAGAAAGCCGTCGAAGGCGACAAGATGGTCCTCCTTGCGGCCCAAATCGACCCTTCGCTGGACAACCCCGGGCCCCAGGACATCTACTCCATAGGCGTCACAGCCAAGGTTATCCGGACCGTTCCGATGGACGATCATAATGTCAGGGTCATCGTCGAAGGGAAGCGCCGGGCGCGCATCCTGGAATACGTCAGCTCGATTCCGTTCTATCATGTGCTGGCCAAAGAGATCAAGGCCGCTCCCGAACCGGGCAAAGAATCGCCCGACGACATGAAGCGCGTCCTGGCCCTCTTTGAGGAATACCTCAAACTCAGCCAGAACACGAACTTTCAATCCATTATCCCGGCGCTCCGCGACCACACGGCCGACCGGATCGCGGACATCATCTCATCGCATCTTTTTCTTCCGCTCGAGGAGAAGCAAAACCTGCTGGAGACGATCAGCAGCCGCGAGCGGATACGACGCCTTCATTTCCTCATCGAGAACGAGATTTATAAGATGCAAAACAACCTGCGCAAGGACGGAAAAGTCCTGAACCGTCGCAAGATCCCGTTAGGACGGGAGGGCGGATCGAATTTTTTTTCACCAAGCGGAACGTCCGGGCAGAAAAAAGAAGAGCAGGCCAACGAGATCGAAGAGCTGAAGAAGAAGGTGGCTGCGGCCATGATGCCGGCGGACGCCAACGAAAAAGCGCGGAAGGAAATCGAGAGGCTCGAAACCATGCCGCCGATGTCGGCCGAGGCCACGGTCTGCCGCAATTATCTGGATTGGCTCCTGGCCGTGCCCTGGAATAAAAAATCGCGCGAAAAACGCAGCCTCAAGGAGGCCGAGCGGATCCTGAACGAAGATCATTACGGCCTGGAAAAGGTCAAAGAGCGGATCCTCGAATTCTTGTCCATTCGTCAACTCGTTAAAAGCCCCAAAGGTGTCATCCTAGGACTGATCGGCCCGCCGGGGGTGGGAAAAAGCTCCCTCGGAAAATCGATCGCGCGGGCCACGGGGCGAAAATTCGTCCGCCTTTCCCTGGGGGGAGTCCGGGACGAGGCTGAGATCCGCGGTCACCGCCGGACCTATATCGGAGCTTACCCGGGCCGGATCATCCAAATGATCAAGCGGGCCGGCACCAAAAACCCGGTTTTTCTTTTGGACGAAGTGGACAAGATGAGCATGGACTTCCGGGGCGATCCGGCTTCGGCGCTCATGGAAGTGCTCGATCCTGAACAGAATTGCGCTTTTCTCGACCATTATCTCGACACGGATTTCGACCTGTCCCAGGTCATGTTCATCGTGACGGCCAACATGCCCGATGCCATTCCGCCGCCGCTCCTCGACCGTATGGAAATCATCCGCCTCCCCGGCTATACCGAGGACGAGAAGCTCCAGATCGCCAAGCAGTTTCTGTGGTCGAAGCAACTAAAAGCCCATGGAATTTCGGATAAGAACCTGGAGATCTCGGACAAGGCGATCATGAAATTGATCAACGAATACACGCGGGAGGCCGGCGTCCGCAGCCTGGAGCGCGAGATCACTTCGATCAATCGCAAGGTCGTCAAGAAAGTGGTCACGAAAGGCAGGTCCCATAAGGAAAAAGTGACCGTCAAAAACCTGGAGTCCTATCTTGGCGTGCCTAAATTCAGGCGGTCTGAGATCGATAAGGAGGACGAGATCGGCGTGGCCATCGGCATGGCCTGGACGGAATTCGGGGGGGAGCTTCTGACCTTCGAAGCCACAAAAATCCATGGCAAGGGGAGCTTCACGTTGACCGGCCAGCTCGGCGAGATCATGCAGGAATCGGCCCAAGCCGCATTCAGTTTTGTCCGGGCCAAGGTCTTCGAGCTTAACGTGGCCAGGGACGTCACCAAGAATTTCGATATCCATATTCACGTCCCCGAGGGGGCGACACCCAAAGAAGGGCCATCGGCGGGGATCACCATCGCCATCGCCATCCTGTCGCTGCTCACGGAGATTCCCGTGAGCAAAAAAGTGGCCATGAGCGGCGAGATCACGCTCCGCGGCAAGGTGCTGCCGGTCGGCGGCATCAAGGAAAAATTGCTGGGCGCGCATCGCGAAGGCATCAGGGAGGCCATCCTTCCTCTCGACAACAAACCCGATTTGAAGGACCTGCCTAAAAAGATCTCCCAGGACATGAAGATCCATTTGGTTGAAAATATGGAGGAGGTCTTGAAGATCGTTTTGACACGCGACCTCCCGCCCAAATACGGGCAGCATAAACGGAATAAAAGCACGAAGGGCGACAACCTCGCTGAAATTCCGGTCGGAGAAGGGGAGGGGACCGGGACGCCGAAGGAACCCCCCCTAACGCATTAATGAGAGGTGAACACCATGACGAAAGAATTGAAAGACGCCAAGGAACCGGCGAAAGAGTTGAAAGAATTCAGCCTGATCGAATTGGAAAGCAAAGAAACGAAGGAATTGATCAAGATCGCCAGTCAGATCGGGCTTCCCGACGAGGAGATCGAGAAGGACAACCGCCATAACCTCGTCTTCAAGATTCTTGAAGCCCAGGCCAAGAAGCAGGGACTGCTTTTTTCGGAAGGCGTACTCGAGTGTCTGGAGGACGGGTTCGGGTTTCTCCGGGCTCCCGAATTCAGCTATCTGCCAAGCCAGGACGACATTTATGTCTCGCCGTCGCAGATCCGAAAATTCCAGCTAAGGACGGGCGACACGCTCTCCGGCATCGTCCGGCCCCCGAAAAACGGCGAAAAATATTTCGCCCTGATCAAGATCGAAGCGATCAATTTCATGGAGCCTGACATTCTCATCGATTCCCGAAGAAACGTCCATTTCGAGCAGCTGACCCCGGTCTATCCTCATGAAATGATCAAGCTCCAGGACGGCAATCCCAAGAACCTGAACGCGCGCATCATGGAGCTCATGACGCCCATCGGAAAAGGTCAGAGAGGCCTGATCGTATCGCCCCCCCGGGCGGGGAAGACAACGCTGCTGAAGACCATCGCCAAGTCCATCGAGAAGAATCATCCGGAAATTTTTCTGATCGTCCTGCTCGTCGCCGAAAGGCCCGAGGAAGTGACCGATTTCCAGCGGAGCGTCAACGGCGAGGTCGTCGCCTCGACGTTCGATGAGCCGCCCGCCCGAAACGCTCAAGTGGCGAACATCACCCTCGAAAAGGCCAAACGCCTCGTCGAGATCAAGCGTGATGTGGTCATCCTTCTCGACAGCATCACCCGCTTGGCCAGGGCGCACAACGCCATCATTCCTCCGTCGGGCAAGGTCCTCTCCGGAGGCATAGACGCCAACGCCCTGAACAAACCCAAGAAATTCTTCGGCTCCGCGCGCAAGGTCGAAGAAGGGGGCAGCCTGACGATCATCGCCACGGCCTTGATCGACACCGGCAGCCGGATGGACGAAGTCATTTTCGAGGAGTTCAAGGGCACGGGCAATATGGAAATCAACCTCGACCGCCGGCTGGTCGACAAACGGACATTCCCGGCCATCGACATCAACCGGTCGGCAACGCGCAAGGAAGAGCTGTTAATCGAAGAAGCCGATCTCAACCGGATCTGGATCCTGCGCAAGGTGCTAAGCCAACTCTCGGAAGTCGAAGCCATGGAACTGCTGATCGACCGGCTGGGGAAGACAAAGACCAATCTGGACTTCCTGAACGCGATGAGCAAAGGGCTTTAAAAAGACCGAGATCAGACCGCCGGCGTTCGGGTCGCCCAAAACGGGACTTATGGAAGCCGTTCCCGGCTTTCGTATCGCCGGCCCGCATTTCCTTATTTTCCATTCCGCCAAAATAAAGAGTATAATCCATCTTGATTTTTGTGATGATTGAAAATGAAGGAGGATCTTTTTCCCATGAATAAAACGAGTTTGAAAGCCTCAGCTTTAATTATATTGTTGGCTCTTATGATCCCGGCGGCGTCACGGGCGCAAAATGCGGCGGTGGAAAGCCGATGGGCCAGCGGGAACATCAAGATCGACGGCGTCGCCAAAGAATGGGACGGTATTCCGCTTTTGACCTGGGATAAGGCCGAAATCCAATACGCTTTCCAAAACGACGCGGACACGCTTTATATCCTGCTCATATTCAAGAATCCTAAGTACCGCAGCAGCGTCGAAGAGGAAGGGCTGGTCGTTTATTTCGACGAAGCGGGGAAAACAAGAAATGATTACGGCATCAGCTTCCGTAAACGCCGGATCACGGCGGGAGAGCTGCTCAATCTCCTGGCAAAAGAAGGCCCCGTTTCTGACGATCAAAGGACGCAGGTGCAGTCGAAGCCCTTCTATGATTATTATGACAGCGAAGTAAAAGTCGCAAAGCTGGAATCGTCCCAAACACCCGGTGCAGGCGATGGGCGACGGGCGATCTTCCGCTATGCCCCGCAACAAAAAACGATGGTGTATGAGTTCGCCATCCCGCTAAATCGAGTTTCTACGGCTGCGGCTGGAGTCGGAGGGCAGCCCGGGGCGACTATCGCTCTCGGCTTCGAATGGGGAGGGCCAACGGAGGAACAGAGAAAAGCAATGATCCGCTATCAAGGCGGGAAGGCGAGCATATCCAACGAAGAGATCGACGGTGGAAAAACCGACCTTGTTATGCAAAAGACAGGATCTTCGGACCGCATTCCAACGAAATACTTCTTTTGGAACGAAGTACGGTTGGCTACTAAATCTCCGAGCGATTAACCGAAACAAGCACGCCGGAAAAGGCGACGAGGCGACAGTCAGCTATTACTTTTCGCTTTTTTGAAATAATATAAAACCGATAATCTTAAATTCTGGGAAAAAGACCTCATATTGATAAAAATATTATCCTAATCGTTAATCCGCGATTAATCGTAATATGAATTGAGCCCAATAGAAGGGGATGGTTTTCCACATATGCACAATTTGTTGTCTGCGATTTTTTGCACAATAGGGGAATAGTTGTAACAGATTGAATATAAAAGAAATAAAAAGGATATATAAAATGAGTCGCATAACGATTATTATGTAAACTAACTAATTCTTTGCCATAATCTCCTAAAAAAGAGACGCCTAAGGCTAAATAGAAAGGTTTTTTCCTTCCCCCAAAAAAAGCGCTTATTGGTGCTGTTTGAGCTTAGAAATCAAATCTTCGAGGATACGGATGATTTCCTGCCTGTTGACCGATTCCTTTTTGAATTCAATGCGAAGGCTGAAAGATCGATCTTCCTTCGGACTATAATTAAAAACATAAGATTTCTGTTTCTTCTTGTCTGCGTCCTTACTTTTCAGGAGTTTGGTCAAGTCGCGGGTGTCCTCTCTTTTTAAACCTCGCTCTTTTATATTGTCGAGGAGCGATGTCATTTCGTTCTCATTCTTGAGTTTGGAAATCTCGATCAAAATGCTTCGATTTTTATCTAATGAATGGGTTTGGCAAAGACGGCGTATCGAAGCGGGTATCTTGCTGATGTTGATGATTTCCGTAATGGTGGATCGCGCTTTGCCGATTTTCTCGGAAATTTGGCTATGGCTATAACCATAGGTATCCATTAAAGCCTTTAACCCGTCCGCTTCTTCGAAGATGTCAAGGTCTTTGCGCTGAAGATTCTCTATCAGCGAGATTTCCATGGCCTCGTTATCAGTCGCGTTCATTTCAATACAGGGTATGTCCTTGAGGGCCGCGTTTTTGGATGCCACATAGCGGCGTTCTCCGGCGATGATCTCGTATTTATCGCCCTTGGGACGGACGATGATCGGCTCCAGAACCCCCTTGGCTTTGATCGACGTCACCAACTCTTCGATATTTCCTAGCTCGCTGCGCGCTTGGCGGGGGTTAGGCTCAATGCGATCCAACGCAATGAGGCGTAACAGCGGAGCGCTGGCTTTTTTGGAAATGAACTCGACGAAATGCGTGTCATGCCGCATTCCGATGGTGTCCGGAAGTCCTGATCGTTTAGTTTTTTGCACGGTCCAAAATCTCCTCGGCCACTTTTTTGTATTGGAGAGAGCCGATCGAAGCGGCCGCATAAGTGAAGATCGATTCCTTATAAGCCGGGCTTTCTTCAAGCTTGACGCTCTTAGAGATATGGGTATGAAAGACTTTTTCGCCGAAGACGCGTTGAATGCGCTCGACCACGTCTCTAGCGATATTTGTCCGGGTATCATGCAAAGTGATCAAAACCCCGAGGATTTGGAGTCCGGGATTCGCTACTCGTCTCACCTTCTCGATCGTCTCGAGAAGATCATCCGTCCCCTCGAGACTGAGGAACGATGATTGAATAGGAATCAGGAGATGTGATGCCGCCACCAAGGCATTCAAGGTAATCAAGCCGAGCGTCGGCGGCGTATCGATGAAGATGAAATCATAGCGTTCGCGGATCGGCTCGATGATGTCTTTCAAACGAAAATGCCCGTCAATCTGACCCAGCAAAGACGCTTCAAGTTTGGCCATGGATGTCCTGGCGATGGCGACATCCAAACCTGGGACAGTGGATTTCATGATCACGCTTTGGATTTTCATTTCAGGACGCATGAGAACATCATAAAGAGACATTTCGCTGCGATCAGGATCTTTGACGCAGAACTTTGTGCTATGGCCCTGAGAATCGGTATCGACAAGGAGAATGCGGCAGCCGCTGAGCGCTAAAGCGGCCGATACATTGACGGCTGTCGTGGTCTTGCCGACTCCCCCTTTCTGATTGGTTATGGCGACGATCACAATTCATGACTCCGAAAAATTTCTTGAGGATACATTTTAAAAAAACCCTGAACTACCATAACGAATATCGCCGAAAAGTTCAAGCTTTTATTTTTGGGGATGTCGGCCGGCCGACATTTGATGTAACTGTCGAGATATCAAATAATTAGGAGATAAATAGTGACGAGCGGCGAGAACGGGATTCACGGAATAAAAGAAAAATGGTTCGAAGATATCGCCAAAGGGAGTTCATCCGGCGCCTGATTTTTTCAGATCGATTTATAATACAATTAATCTATAGGAATAGTAATATATTATTGAAGTCTCTGCTATCTTTGCATATAATGCGTTGGAGAAAATTGAAAAGAATTTTATGAGTCATTCACGATGATAAAAATTTCATAATAAGGCTGGTTGATTTTGAATGAGCTCGATCGAAAACTTGGCCTTGCGGATTCCGTTTTCCTCGTTATAGGATCCGTTTTTGGATCCGGCATTTTTCTCACAACCGGCATCATAGCCGGCTATATTCCCTCTCCGGGTCTGATCTGTATCGTTTGGATTCTCGGAGGAGTCCTGACTCTGTTGGGGGCCTTGGCTTATGCCGAACTCGGAACATTATTTCCCGGGGCGGGAGGACCTTACATCTATCTCAGAGAAGCCTACGGCCCATCGGTCTCATTTCTTTACGGCTGGACGTTTTTTTGGGTGATAGGAGGAGGAGGGATCGCCGCGCTGGCCATGGGGTTCGCCGAATATGCAGGGGTCCTGGTTCCTGGACTATCAGCCGATAAACTTCTTCTAGATTCAGGCCTCGGACCGATCAAAGTTCATTTGACCGGCGCCCACTTCACGGCCGTTTTTTCGATCGTGGTTCTTTCCTTGCTCAACCTTTTCGGTGTCAAATCAGGGGTCCTCTTCCAGAACTTCATGACGGTCTTGCGCTTCCTTGCCCTGGGCGCTTTTGTCGCTTTCGGTCTCGTTCTCGGACGCCATCCCGGCCTGCTTAATCTGCATCCGCTATTTCCGAAAGGCCCTCTCCCCTCCTGGACTTTGTTCGGCGCCGCCTTCTTGGCCGTCGTATGGACCTATGACGGTTGGTATTCCGTGAACTGCGCCGCGGAAGAAGTCCGGAACCCGCAACGAACGATTCCTCGCTCGCTTGTCCTGGGCACGATAGCTGTTACCGTGCTTTATTTGATGGCCAATATGGTTTATAGTATAGCTCTTCCGGTGGAGAATATGCGTGGTGTCGTCCGGATCGGTGAACTCGCGGCTCTCCGTCTTTTCGGGCCCGGCAGCGCCCTGTTTTTTTCGGCCTTGATCGCCGTCGCTATTCTAGGTTGCCTGAGCGCGAATATTCTGTACTGCCCTCGAGTCTCATTCGCCATGGCTCGGGACGGCTTATTCTTCAAAAGTCTCTCGGTCGTCCATCCCCGGAAACGCGTTCCTTCGAACGCCATCCTGGCCCAGATGATCTGGTCGAGCTTGCTCTGCTTTTCAGGAACGTATCAGGGCCTCATCGAATATGTGGCCTTCGCCCTGGTCCTCTTCTTTGCCGCCACGGGCTTTTCCGTGTTCGTTCTCCGGCGGAAGATGCCGGAGCGGGAACGTCCCTTCCGGACATGGGGATATCCCGTTTTACCGGCTCTTTACATCGTCTCCAACTCGGCCATTTTCTTTGCCGTGATCATAGCCCGGCCGCTCCAGGCCTTGGCCGGAGCGATCCTGATCGCGGCCGGTCTGCCGGCGTATTTGCTCTGGATGAAAAACAAGCGGATCCGCGCCGATGGAGCAAGGGCATGAGACGCGTCGTGAAAGTTCTTCCGGAAGGACTGGATTTGAGAGCCGCACCGGGCGAACTTCTGTCCGATGTCATGGAGAGAGCCGGTATCCCCCTCAGCTTGTATTGCGGGCGCCGGGGCTTATGCGGCAAATGCCGCGTCGAAATCGTCCGCGGAGCGATTCCTGAGGCGGATGAATTCGAGCGAAGTCTCATGGCGCGAGGGAGTCTTCCCAAAAACCATCGTCTCGCCTGCCGCTTCCATGTCGATAGCGATGTGTCTGTCCGCGTTCCTCCGGGATCTCGGATCCTCCAAATGCCCGTATTGAGCCGGGGAACCGGACGCTCCGTCGCGTTGGCTCCCGCCATAAAAAAAATAAGGTTCTCCTTATCGAGACCCGGCCTTGTCTCCGCCGATAGCGTCTTGGATTCGATCCATCTCCAATTCCCCGGGATCGCGCTTCGCGGGCCCTCTCTGGAAACGTTGCGGCGATTGTCCCGCCACGCTCTCGTGGAAAGCGGGCCGGCCAGAGACATGACCGCTGTCATCCATGCCGATGCAGAATTGCTCGATATAGAGCCGGGAGACACAACCGCCAGGAATTTCGGCCTTGCCATTGACCTGGGAACGACGACCGTCGTCGTCGAACTCCTGGATTTGAACTCGGGGACCTCTCTGGGCTCAGTGACCGGGCTCAACGCTCAGGCCCAATTCGGAACCGACGTCGTGTCGAGAATCACGGCGGCTTATATGGACGCGGGAAAACTCAAGGAACTGCGCGCCTCCGTCGTCGCGGGCCTCAACGCCATGATCGGCGTGTTGATCGCTGAAAATCAGGTGTCTTCGGACGCCGTGTATGAAACGGTCCTGGCCGGCAATACGGCCATGAACCACCTCTTTCTCGGCCTGTCCGTCGCGACACTGGCCGTCGCTCCCTATCATGCCGTCTTCAGCGTCCTCCCGGCGCTTCCGTCGGCCGAGACGGGGCTCACCGTCAACCCTCTCGGAAAAGTTTATCTCGCTCCCAACATAAAAAGTTTTGTCGGCGGAGACATCGCCGCCGGACTGGCCGCGGTCGGCATGGACCGTCAAAAAGGAAATTTCCTTTTCGTCGATTTAGGAACGAACGGGGAAATCGTCATCAAAAAAGGGACCCGTTTTACGACAACGTCGACGGCCGCCGGACCCGCTTTCGAAGGAATGGCGATCGGTTGCGGCATGCTCGCTCTTCCCGGCGCCGTTTATAAGGCCCACTATGGAAAAAATCTGATGATTGAGACTATCGGCGGGTTGCCGGCGCGCGGCATCTGCGGCACGGGCCTCATCGACCTCGTGGCAGGCGCCTTGGACAAAGGCCTCGTTTCTTCCCGGGGAAATGTCCTGAATCCATCCAGGACAATCGCCGTCACGAAGGATATCTCCTTGATCCAGAAGGATATCCGCGAGATCCAATTGGCCGTCGCGGCCATAAAGACGGGCATCCGGATGTTGCTCGGGGAGAACAGGATGACGACCGGAGATCTTGACGGCATTTACGTAGCCGGAGCGTTCGGAAATTACCTCAGCATTGATAACGCCGTGAAGCTTGGCCTTCTCCCCCGTTTCAACCGCCGTAAGATCCATTTCGTCGGCAATACCTCGGTGGCCGGGGCCAAGGCCCTCCTCTTGTCGCTCTCCGAACGGAGGCGCTGTGAGAAAATGGCTCAAAAAATTCGTCATGTCAGTTTGGCAAAGGGCGACGAATTTCAAGCGGCCTTCGTCGAAGCGCTGGAGTTCAAAGCCTGGAGTTGAGTCAGGAACGCAAATTCCGCCTGAAGGAGTCTTTCCATGGAATTGAAGAATCGTCTGTTGCGAATGATGGCCGCGGCCATCGTCGAAGGTGACAAGGAAACGGCCGAAGTCCTGGCCAGGAAAGCCTTGGCCGAGAAGCTCGATCTCCACGAGGTCATCGATAAAGGATATCTCCCGGGCATCCAAAAAGTCGGCGAACTCTGGGAGAAGGGGGAGTATTTCCTGCCCGAGCTCATCACCAGCGCCGAATGCATGAAGGCGGCCATGGCCGTTCTCAGACCGTCGCTGGAAGCCTCCCACGCGAACAGCTTGTCCCGTGGAAAAATCGTTATCGGGACGATCGAAGGCGATATTCACGATATCGGGAAGAACCTGGTCGCGTCGATGCTCTCGGCCAATGGGTTCGAAGTCATGGATCTGGGCGCCGACGTCAAGCTGACCCGATTCATCGATAAAGCCCAGGAAACGCAGGCGGAGATCATCTGCCTGTCCGCCCTGCTCACGACAACGATGCTCAATCAGGGGCGTCTGATCGAACTGCTCAAGGAGCGCGGACTTCGCGAACGGTTTAAAGTGCTCGTGGGCGGCGCCCCTGTGACGCGGAAATGGGCGGCGGATATCGGGGCGGACGGCTACGGGGAAAACGCGCCGAGCGCCGTCAAACTAGCCCTGGAGATCAGCCCGAAAAGAGGCCAATTATGATCCGGGCCAAGCGTCCCAAGGTCGAGCTCCTCAGCCGGACGTTCGTCGAGAAGATCATCGGTGAAGCTCTGCTTCTCCTGGAGCGGCAAGGCGTATTTGTCGAGAACGCGGAAGCCCGCGCGCTCTTCAAGCTCGCGGGAATGTCCGTTGACGAAACGCATTTCCGGGTCCTTATCCGACAAAAGCTCATCGAGGAATCCCTTGCCTCGACGCCGTCGGCCTTTAAAATCTATGACCGCTCGGGAAAAAAGGCCTTTACCATAGGACGCGATCATGTCCATTTTGACCCGGGCTCGGCGGCCGTCAAAATCCTTGACCATACGACGCGGCAGGAAAGGAGGCCCGAGACGGGCGACTTGATCCGGCTGTCCCGGCTGACCGAGGCCTGCGAGCACATCCATTTTCAAAGCACCGCTCTCGTCAGCGGCGATGTCCCGGAGAATATCGCCGACAGCTATCGGCTTTTCCTCAGCCTGCAATTCTCATCCAAACCGATCGTGACCGGAACGTTCCGGACGACGGGTTTCCGGCCGATGTTCGAGATGCTGGCCGCCGTCCGCGGCGGGAGCGACGAGCTCCGGCGAAAACCGCTGGCCATATTCGACGCCTGCCCCTCCCCTCCCCTGAAATGGAGCAACCTGACCGCGCAGAGCCTCATTGACTGCGCCCGGGCCGGTATTCCTTCCGAACTCATTTCCATGGGACTGACGGGCGCGACCTCTCCGGTAACGATTGCCGGCACACTCGTTCAGCACGTGGCCGAGAACCTGGCCGGTCTGGCGATCTGCCAGCTCGCGGGCAAGGGCGTGCCCGTGATCTTCGGCGGTTCGCCGGCAAGCTTCGACATGCGCAAAGGCACGACGCCCATGGGGGCGATCGAAACGATGATGATCGATATGTCCTATGCTCAAATCGGAAAACACCTCGGCCTTCCGACGCACGCTTATATGGGTCTGAGCGACGCCAAGATCAACGACTCGCAATCCGGATTGGAAACGAGCATGGGCGCCGTCCTCGCGGCGCTGGCCGGCATCAACGTCGTATCTGGCGCCGGGATGGTGGATTTCGAGAGCGCGCAGAGCCTCGAAAAAATTCTGATCGACAATGAAATCTGCGGCATGGCCTACCGGCTAATCGAGGGGGTCGCCCAGCGTGATGAACCCCTGGCTCTGTCCCTTTTTGAGAAGCTCGGTCCGGAAAGCCAGTTCCTGACCATGCCCCATACGCGGAAATGGTACAGGATCGAACACATGCTAACGTCCTTGGCCGATCGCGATACTTATGACGCCTGGGCCGCGCAGGGCGCGAAATCCATGGCCGATAGGGCGCACGAGCGTATCGACCAGATCCTCGGCGGGACCGCCCCGAACCTGCTGAGTTATGACCTTCAGAAAGAACTCCGGAGGATCATGCTCGACGACGCCGTGATCAACGGATCCGGAAGCCTTCCGGAGATCCGGTTTTAAGTGAACGAGCAGGTCATTCTCGGCGATTTCTCGTTTCGCTGGGACCACGATAAGATCCTGGTTCGAATCGGGTGCAAGGGCGGAAGAAGGGCGGCGGCCCCTTCTCTCCTTGCCCTCCTTGAGGAAATAGAGACGAAGCTTCCCGATCTGCTTAGGCCAAGGGGGGCGTATACGATTATCGGTCACGAACAAACGAACGGGCATGGCGTCTTCGACAAAGCGGTCTTGGTCGCCCTTGGCCTCGTCACAGCCGGACCGATGATCGAGGCGGCATGCGAGAAATCATTCCAACAGGGCGATCCGATCAGCGGGCTCGTCTTGGATGCCTTCGGGACGGACGCGATCGTTCAAATCTTCAAGCAGACCGAGCGCCGCATCGTCGAAGAGGCCTTACGGCGCGGCCTATGGCCGAGCAAGAGATTCTCGCCGGGATATCGCGGCTGGCCGCTCGAAGAACAGCGGTTTCTCTTTGGGAAGATCGACGCCTCGGCCATCGGCGTGCGCCTCAACGAATCGTGCATGATGGTTCCGCGCAAATCGAATTCCTTTCGGATCAATTTCTACGCCGACCGGAGCCTAACGAGCCGCCGCCTGGAAAAAGAATAGGCGAACTGGCCTAATCGGCGATTTTATGGTAAAACTAGCGCTTATCCGTATGAATAACCGGCAAAAAAACATCGCTTTTTTCCTTTTATTCCTCGTTTTGACTCTTCTTTTCACGTATCCGCTCGTTCTTCGCATCGGCTCGGCTCTCCGGGGGACCGACCTCAACGCCTTGGGCGATCCTTTGTTCAACACCTGGGTTCTTGCCTGGGACGACCATAAGATCTCCCGGCTGGATTTTAAGGGGTTCCTGGACGCCAATTCGTTCTATCCCCAGCCTCATACGCTTCTGTATTCCGAAATTCTTCTGCCCCAGTCGTTATTGGCCCTTCCCGTCCAGCTCCTGACCGGCAATCCCGTCTTTGCCTATAACTTCGTTTTCCTCTTGGGCTTGATCCTATCGGGCTACGGCATGTTCCTTCTGGCCCGGCATTTGACAAAGAGCGTGGCCGGCGGAATAGCCGCCGGAATGATCTTCGCTTTCTCGCCTTTCTTCATCTCTCACTTTTTCCAGATCCAGATCGTCACCGCCTGGGGCATTCCATTCGCGTTTTTATATCTTCATAAATTCTTCGAACAAGACCGGCTCAAATATCTTCTTCTCTTCACTTTTTTTTATGTCGCGCAGGCCCTGAGCAACGATTATTATGCGCTTTATCTGTCGTTCTTCATGGGTCTTTGGATCTTCTATTTCGCGATCGCGCAGAAGAAATACCGTCAAATCCGCTTTTGGGCGCAGATGGGTCTGTTCTGCCTGATTTCTCTGACGATGACAGGACCTATTTTTTATCAATACGCCAAGATCCATAATGAGATGGGATTTGTCCGGGGAATGGATTTTTATGCCCGCTTGACCAGTTATCTGGCCGCTCCCCCCGTCAACTGGCTTTACGGCAGGATCACGGCCCGCTTTATCATCCCCGAAGGCGAGCTGTTTCCCGGAATCATGGCCTTCGTCTTGGCTACGATCTCGATCATCACCCTCGTCAAAGCCCGCGAACGCCGGACACCGGAAAAGCAAGACGAACCTAAAAAGTCGTTTTACGTCATACACCGCGTCCTCAATATCCTGATCCTCATGTCTGCCGTCATCGTAATCTTCATCATGGGAGAAGGGGGTTTGGATCTGAATATTTTCGGCGTCAAGCTCATCAGGGCGCACAACCTGGGTCGTTCGCTGGCGCTGTTCTGCGTCCTTCTCATCGCCCGGATCCTCCTCGACATGGTCTTCAAATTCGAGCGCCGAACTCCGAAACATCCGGATGAAAGAAACCTCATCGTCTATGCGGGAATGCTTCTCCTGGCCTTTCTCTTCACTTTTGGACCCCATGGGCCATATCTCTACCTGTATAAATACATTCCGGGTTTTCAAGCCGTCCGCGTCGCTTCCCGGTTCGGCGTCATGGTCATGTTTGCGTTGGCGGCGTTGGCGGCCTTCGGTCTCAGGGACATGATCTGCCGTTTTCGTCCGACGAAAAAGACGGTCTGGACCGTCGTGGTCCTGCTGATCATCGGGATCGAATATCTTTCCGTCCCGATTCCCTATTACACGATTCCCGTCAAAAGGGAAATCCCTGATTGTTATCAATGGTTGGCGGCGTCGCCGGAGCGCGGTGTTCTGGTTGAACTCCCTCTGCCGTCCTATGCCCAGGGCGCCGGTTCGGTCGAAACGGCGCGCATGTATTTTTCGACCTATCACTGGAACTCTTTGATCAACGGCTATAGCGGCTGGTTTCCGCCGCTCTACAGTGAACTCTGCCGGCGCTGGGAGCAGTGGCCTCTTGAGAAGCTTTTGCGGGATTTCCGGACCCTGGGCGTGAAATATGTCCTGATCCATTTTGACGAGTTCGCAGAGAATGAGAGGCCGGCTTACAAAGAAAAATTCGCTGCTGTCGAGAGCGAACTCCATCTTGTGAAACAATTCGAAGATGATTATCTTTGCGAAGTGATGCCCAAGAATGTCATTCCGGCGGAACGACCCACTCCGGCCGGGATGAAAAAACTCGACCGGACGGGCTGGACTGTCCGAGCTTCAATTAGCAACGATCGAGCCCCCCTGGCCATCGACGGCTCCCTGGAAACGCGCTGGGACTCGGGCGCGCAGAACCCGGGCGATTTTTTCGAGATCGACCTGAACAAGCCATCCGTCTGCCGCTGCGTCTCGCTGAAGTTCGGCCCGAGCGGCCTCGATTTTCCGCGCGGATACAAGATGGAGATTTCGAACGACGCAAAGACCTGGACCGAAGTCGCCCGCGATGAACAAACCGACCTTCCAATCCTAAGATACGTCAAACCCAGAAATCTGGATTTGGACATCTTCATGCCTCCCAGGGAGACCCGCTATATCCGGATCACGAACCTGGGCGCGGACAATAAGTTTTACTGGTCGATTTACGACATCCAGATCTATCAATAAGCGGGAGGATATGCTTGATACGGGGTAGATATGAACAAGGCTCCAGGAAAGAAACTCTATAAGGGACCCGAAATCGTCGCCCTTCTGCTCTTCATTTTGCTCTCGGCTTACGTTTATGTCGGTTTTTATTCACCCGACCCCTATGCCCTGAGACATGTCAGGACTTTATACGTCGTCCTGATTTTATGGGGTGCGCGGTTTTTGATCCCCCTCTGCGTGATAGGCGTTCTGCTCCTTTATAGAAAAGTGAAAAAAGGCCTCATTTCCCGGGCCCATATTGGTCTCGTGTTCGGCGGAGTCGTCCTGGGACTGTTCTTGATTTATCCTTTCGTGAATATTTTTTATGAAAAATCTCATCGGCGCGCGGAGGGACTGCGCGATTATCATCCCTACTTTCAAGTGAACCCTCCCCTGCCTTCCGCTTCATTCAAGTCCCAGGGTCCGGATCTCTGGACCGTCATGTGCCTCGGAGGTTCGACGACGCAGTTCAAGGATTCGAAAGGACGCGACTGGCCTTCGCGGGTCGAGGACATCCTTCGCGACCGATATCGCGGTCAGAGGGTCGAAGTCCTGAATATGGGCATGATGTGGTACACCTCGCTTCATTCCTTGATGAATTACGCCGTCAATTTACGGCCTTTCAAACCCCGGGTGATCATCGTCATGCACGCCATCAACGACCTTTTGCAAAATGCCGACTTTTCCTATTTCAGCCATGGTCCGTTCCGTGAGGACTACGGCCATTTCTTCGGGCCGGTCAACAACCTGTTCAATCGTCCGGGACTGCTCCGATCCGTATGGGATACGATCGGATATTTTTGGTATTACAAGCCGCGCCAGGTTATCGAGCAGACGGATTTTCCCGGACTCATTCCCTTCCGGCGCAATATCAACGGGATCATCGACCTGGCCGAAAAAGACGGCGCCACGGTGGTTCTGATGACGCAGCCAACCCTGCTGAAAGACAATGTCCCGGCCGAAGAAAAGGCTGTCTTGACGATGGTCAATGATGAGGCCATAGGCCCGGAGAAATGCTGGTCCGTCGCGACGGCCTGGCGCGGAATGCGGGCCTATAACGACGCCGTGCGAGACATCGCCCGCGAGAGGAATGTCTATCTCATAGACCTGGAAAGGCAGATTCCCAAAACCCTGGAATATTTTTCCGACGAAGTCCACTATAAGGACAAGACTTTTGATATCATCGGGAGTACTATCGCCGGAGAACTGATCAGGAGGGACGTCCTGGCCGCTACGCCTACGGAAAAGCCGTCACGAAAAGCCCCTTAGCCGGAGCCCCGGCCATACGGCTTCTCTCGCGATCGGCCGTCGTCAGAGTTCGATGGTTTCTTTATAGCGGGGAACCGTAACCGGCCATTTCTTTTCTCTCTCTAAGAATGCGGCCAGTTCCAGGGACACCTCTTCCTCCCCGTGGGTCAAGAAAAGCCGGCGCGGCGGCGTTTTGAAGGCCCCGAGCCAGCGGAGGAGATCGTCTTTGTCGGCATGACCCGAGATCCCCTCGATTTTTTCAATCCGGGCCTTGACTTGGAACATTTTTCCATTGATCCGGACCTCTCGGTCCCCCTCGATGATCTGCCTCCCCAGCGTGTGGCGCGCCTGGTAGCCCACAAAGAGGATCGTGCATTCGGGGCGTTCGATGTTATGCATCAAATGGTGCTTGATCCGGCCTCCCGTGCACATGCCCGACCCGGCCATGATGATACAAGAGCCTTTGATGGTATTGATGCCTTTGGATTCTTCGGGGGTCGTGAACAGTTTCAAACCGGGGAATTCAAAGGGATGCTCGTTCGAATGCAGAAGATCCGCGGTCTCCTCATCCATGTATTCCGGATACTGCATATAGACTTTGGTCGCCTCGACGGCCATCGGACTGTCCAGAAAAACCAGCAGGCGGGGAATTTTCTTGGCGCGGACGAGTCGGGCGATATAGAACAAAAGCCTCTGAGCACGCTCCACGGCGAAAACCGGGATGACGATGTTGCCGCCCCGGGCGACGGTCTCGTTGACACACCGCGCGAGCCGGCTTTCGATCTCTCCGGGGGCCTCGTGGATCTTGTCGCCATAGGTCGATTCCATGATGATGAAATCAGCGCTTTCGAAAACGGATGGATCGTGAACCAGAGGCTTATGCCATTGACCGATGTCCCCGGAGAAAATGATTCTCCGCTTCCGGCCTCCCTCGCGGACATCGATATCCAACATGGATGACCCGAGAATATGGCCGGCGTCATGGAACCGGACGGTGGCCTGGCCGTTCAATGGGAGAGGCTGAAGATAGGCGACGTTCTCGAAAAGCGGGAACGACGCCCGGGCTTCCTCGCTCGTGTAGAGGGGGATTTCCGGATTCGGCCCGCTCCGGCCCTCTTTCTCATGACGTTTCTTTTTCAAGTTCACGTCTTCTTCCTGGATATGGGCGGTATCCAGGAGAATGATCTTGGTCAGGGCCGTCGTCGGGGCCGTCGCTTTGATTTTTTGAGAGTAGCCGAGTTTCACGAGACGGGGGATGAAACCGGAATGGTCCAAATGGGCATGCGTGAGGAGGAGAACGTCGATTTCTTCCGGCGGGACGGGGAACTTCTCCCAATTTCGATCGAGATAAGGCCGTTCCTGAAAAAGGCCGCAATCCACGAGGATTTTCAACCCGGCGGCCTCGAGCAGATATTTGGAGCCCGTGACCTGGCGATCGGCGCCCAGAAATTTCAATCTCATGATTTCCCTTGAAGTCGGCAGGTATCCGCCTGGCCAGCGATATAAGTCTGCCAGCTCTTCCGCCGCGGAAAATACATGAAGAGGAGGATGAGCGAGGCGAGCAGGAGCACATAAAAATCCTGATTGAGGCCTCTGATGAAAAATAGGGCCAGTCCGATCAGGGCCGGCATTTCGGCAAAGGTCATAGCGAACACCGAAGACCGGTAAAGGGCCTGGACCAAGGCCTCCGGATAGCCCCCATGGGCGCCCCTCTTTAAAAGCCGGCCGTTGATGATCCTGTTCAGGATGACCAGGACGACGGCCGCCGCGAAAAAGGAGTACCGAAGCGTCCGCGGGTCTTTGATTTCGGCGAATCCGGAAAACGGTCTGAAGCGGGCCCTGATGATTTCGACAAGAATCAAATATAGAAAAGGACAGACGGCGAGCGCCACCGCGCTGAACTTGGCTGCTGAAAAGGCTTTATCCAATTCTTTCGGATGTTCCATGAATAGGTTGTCCCTCCTTCATTTCCTCTCTTCTGTCATGACGGATCTCACTCGACGTAAAGCAGAAAGCCCTTCAGATAGTCGCCTTCCGGATGATAGAGGTTCACGGGATGATCATAAGCCTGGTGATGCCTCTGTAAGATCCTCACGTCCCGCGATGCCTCCCGCGCGGCCTGAAAAAGGACTTGTTGGAAAAGCGTCTCGGTTACGAAGAACGAGCAGGAGAACGTCAGGACCAGGCTTCGCGGGGGGGCTTTCTGAAAGATGAGGCGGTGGATGTCTTTGTAGCCCCGGCAGGCCCCCGTCACATCGCTTCTCTTTTTGGCAAATGCGGGAGGATCGAGAATGATGAAGTCGTAATCCAGAGTCCGTTCCCTTATGAAATCGAATACGTCCGCGACATAAAAACGGGACTTTTCGGAGTCATAGCCGTTGATCCGGCAATTCTCACGGGCCAGATCGAGCGCCCGGTCGGAAGAATCGACGCTGTCGGCCGAAACGGCTCCGCCCGCGAGAGCGAAGACCGAAAAACCGCCCGTGTAAGAAAATGCGTTGAGGACCCTCCGTCCCCCGGCGAGAGAGCGGACGAGAAGGCGCATCTCGCGCTGGTCGAGATAAAACCCCGTTTTTTGCGATGGGACGATATCGACGAGGAATCGCAGACCGTTTTCAAGGATCTCGAAAGGTCCGACGGGCTCTCCGCGCAAATATCCTTCGAACATTCCGAGTCCCTCTTCACGGCGCGAAGGGAGGTTGGATTTTTCATAAATCACGCGCGGGGCCAAGCGGCGGGTGACGAGATCCAGGACGAACGGTTTGAGCCTTTCCATACCGAGTGTCGAGATCTGAAGAACGAGAACATCGTGATAAAGGTCGGCGATGAGTCCGGGAAGCCCATCCCCTTCCCCATTGACGAGCCGATAAGCGTTCGTCGAAGCGCCAGCGAAAGTTCGTCTAAGGGCGATGGCCCGTTCGAGATTGTCTGCGATGGCGTCGAGCGGCGGCTTCTCATCGAAGTTCACCATCCGCCCGATGATCGAGCATTCCCGGTTGAAATAGGCGTGTCCCAGAAATTCCCCCTCCGCGGCGCGCACCGGCAAGATACTCCCATTTTCGAAAAAGGAGGGCAGGGACTTGACCGCCCCGGAAAAGATCCAATGATGGCGGTTTTTGACGGCCTTCTCCTTGCCTTTATGAAGGAAGACGGCGGGCTGTTCCATCTGTTTTACGCGGATTTCGATCCGACCAGGATTTTCACGAGAGGACGGTCGGGCTCGGCAAAGACATAGTCCGGGAGATCGGCAGGACAGACCCACCGGACCTCGTCGTGGTCGTTGAGAACGAGTTCTCCTGACAGGATCGTGACCTGATAAGCCAGGAGCTCGATGTCCATGAATTCCGAATCGTAATGAAACGAGCCTAAACACGCGCCGATCGCGGATTCGATACCGAGCTCTTCCATGAGTTCCCTTCGTAGACATTCCTCCGGGCTTTCGCCGGGCTCGATCTTGCCTCCGGGAAACTCCCAGACGTTTCCAAAGAGGTCCGATTTCCTCCGGCGAGCGATCAAAACGGCTCCATCCCTTTCGATCACGGCCGCCGTCACTTTTGGCATGGCTTTCAAATCATAAGTTTTCCCTGAGTTTTTGGCAAGGTTCGGCTTTTGTGTTAAAATATTTTCCCATGAAAATAGCCCTTATCGCCTCCGAAGTCGCTCCTTATGCCAAAACGGGCGGTTTGGCCGATGTGGCCGGAGCCCTGCCCCGATATCTCGTCAAGTTGGGCATGGAGGTTAAAGTCTTCATGCCGTTATATCGGGAAGTTCGTCAAAAGGGATTTCCCTTAATGAAAATCGTCGACCGGATGACGCTCGATTGGTCCGGCCAAGATGAACCCTTCACCGTCTGGGAATCCGCGGAAGGAGCCGCTTCGACCTATTTTATCGACAAGCCCGCATTCTTCGACCGCGAATGTCTTTACGGAACGCCGGCCGGCGATTATCCGGATAACGGCCGGCGGTTCGCTTTTTTCGCGAAAGCATCTCTGGCCGCCCTCAAAACGCTGAATTATGCGCCGGACATCGTTCATGTCCACGATTGGCAGGCTGCCATCGCTCTGGCTTGCCTGAGATTCATCTATGGCCAGGACGCTTTTTTCAAGAATACCAAATCGCTTTGCACGATCCACAACCTTGCTTATCAGGGGCTTTTCGATAAAAGCTTACTGAATGAGATTGGCCTGCCTGAGCATCTGTTCACTATGGACGCTTTGGAGTTTTACGACAAGGTCAGTTATCTTAAAGCCGGGATTCTTTATGCCTCGGCCCTAAGCACCGTCAGCTATCGCTATAGCCAAGAGATTCAGACTCCGGAATTCGGCTGCGGTCTTGAAGGACTGCTCAAAAAGCGCAGCGATGTCTTGACCGGGATCCTTAACGGCGTCGATTATGCCGCCTGGGATCCGGGCGTCGATTCCTGCCTTGCCGCCAACTACACGCCCGCCGACCTCAAAGGCAAAGCGGAGTGCAAGAATGATCTTCTTGATGCTTTCAACTTGCCGGTCTCCAAGAAAGTCATTCCGGTCATCGGTATGGTCTCCCGCCTGGCCGGCCAGAAAGGACTCGATATTCTGATGGACGCCCTGGCTAAGCTTTTCCCCTTGGGAATCAAGCTCATCATCCTGGGGACGGGCGAAGAGAAAATCCAGGAAGCGCTCTCCTTTCTGAGAAATCGTTATCCATCGTTTTTCGGCCTTGAAATCGCCTTTGACGACCGATTGGCCCGCAAGATCTATGCCGGAAGCGATATGTTGCTCATTCCCTCCCGCTACGAGCCATGCGGACTGACGCAGATGTATGGTTTGAAATACGGTTCGATCCCCATTGTTCGCGCCACGGGCGGTCTCGATGACTGTATACAGGACTTCAACCCTGAAGAGGGACGGGGAAACGGGTTTAAATTCGAGGCCTATTCGCCGTTAGATCTTCTCGGGGCCGTCCGGAGAGCCATCCACATTTATGAAAAAAAAGCGTTATGGGACATCCTTCTCCATAACGCCATGGCTTGTGATTTTTCCTGGGAGCGCTCGGCGCAGGAATATATCCTGCTTTATCAAAACATCGTCTGAGAGAGACCTGAATCTTTAGGACCCGAACCCGATTTTGACGCCGATCGAGACAGCGAAGCCGGAAAGTCCGAGTTTGGCCGAGCGGGCGTTCGAAAACGTCGTGCCGGACGGCATCTCCTCCTGAAAGGCGAGCTGGCCGTAAGTCTTTTGGTTGACGTTCCAATCGTAATACCAGGCGGTCGAGTTGGTTCCGTTATCGTTGAAATTCCAGAAGTCCCCGCTCCCCTGCTCCGTCCAGTCGCCCTTGAATCCGCTGACCGAGGCGAGACGCCCTACGACGCTGAAAACCGCCGCGATCCCGGGCGATAAGGCATATTCGATTCCGACCCCGATTTGGACGCCGAATCCCAAATGGCGCTCGGACTTGAAAATGAACTGATCGGTGCCGCTGAAGACCTGTGTGGTATCGTTGGGGAGTCTCATGCTGAGGTTCACGGCATCATTCCAATCGAGATTGGCGATGTAGAGGCTGGGTCCGGCCGAAAAATCCAAAGTGAACTTCGACGAGATAGGCCGGAAATAATGAAAATTGATCGAGATCGGCATGACCGTGAAGCCGGGCGAGAGCCGCTCTTTGATCGAGATGGAATTGCTCTCGGTGCTGCTCTCGTAATCGACCTCGCTGTCTTTGGATATCCTGGAATAGCCGAATCCGAGCCCGATGCCGATGTCGGACCGAAGATAATACAGGATTTCAGCCTGAAAATTCAGGCCGGCATGAGGAGAGAGAAATTCGCCGGTCAGCCCCGAATATGCGGCGGTGAGATAATCCGTCTGTCCCTTTAAACCGGCGGCGAAATCGCCCGCGGAGATCGAGTTCCAGCCGCTTCCCAGCTTCAGGGCGAACTTTTGGGAGAATCCAAACGAAGCGATGAAGAACAAGGACAAGGCCAGGGCGAACGATCTCTTCATGGCACGCTCCTATCCGGCAGGATGTTAGCGGGAATGGCCCGAAAAATCAATTCCCTTGACGATTTCTTGCTTTTCGGCTCATTCCCGAAGGAACTTGGCCGCCCCTTCGGGCGGAACGGGGTTGATGTAGAAACCCGTTCCCCATTCGAATCCGGCGACATGCGTCAGCACGGGAATGATCTCGATATACCAATGGAAGATTCCCTCGATCTGAGGCCAGACCTTCCGGGCGAGACCGGGATGGGGCGCCTGGTGGAGGACGATATTGTAGGGCGGGTCCAGAAGGATGGCTTTCAACTTGGCCAGCACGGACTTCAAGCCTTCGGCGAGAGACGGGAGCTCTTCATCCCGCGTCGAGGAAAACGAAGGCGCGTGGCGGAGAGGATGAATGCGCATCTCGAAAGGAAAGCGGGAGGCGAAAGGAGCGAGAACGGCGAAATGGGCATTGACCAGGACCACGCGTTCATCCCTCGCGAGCTCGTCTTGGATCGTCCGGCAAAAAACACATTCCTGGAAGCGCTTGAAAAAGCGATCCGAAGCGTAAATCTCCTCTTTAACTCCTTTGGGGATGATCGGCGTGGCGACGATCTGGGAATGCGGATGAGTCAACGACGCGCCCGCTTCCTTCCCCTTGTTTTTGAAAAGCTGGATGTACTGATATTGGGCCTCGGTTTCGATACTCCGGATCCGCTGTCGGTACGTCCAGAGGATATCGCGCACATGCTCCAGGGGAAGATCGCTCAATTCTCTGTCGTGGTCGGGAGATTCGATGATGACCTCGTGGACGCCGACGCCGGGCATGGATTCGAAGATCCCGTTGATTTTTTTCTGGGGGGGGGCTCCTCGCGTCAAGGCGGGAAACTTATTGGGGACGACTCTCACGCGCCAATTCGGCCTGTCGGCTGCCGTCGCTCCCTCCCTGACAGCGAAGACTTCCGCGGGTGTTTTGGTTTCATTGCCGAGGCAGAAAGGGCAGAACCCCGAGCCCGATTCCTTTTTCTCTGTTTGCGGCGGCCGGAAATCGTCGGGCCTCTTGCTCCGCTCGGAGGCGATGATGACCCAGCGGCCGCTGATCAGGTCTTTTCGCAATTGCGAAGTCATCGGTCGATGATTTCCCGAATCTTCGACTTGAGTTCTTGGAGCGACGAAGATTTGACGATATAGGCATCGGCCGCCCAGGTCATGAAATCTTCTTTATAGCTTTGATACGCAGTGTTGATGATGATCGGAATATCCTTGCGCAAGCCCATGATCTGGGTGATGAACTCCACGCCGTCACGACCCGGCATCCGGATATCCGTGATGATCAAATCGAATCGCTCGCGATTTAGGGCCTCGAGTCCTTGTTCCGCGTTCTGGGCGGTCGTCACCGCATAGCCCTCCCGACTCAATTCCTCCTTGTAGAGGAGGCATAAGTCATCTTCGTCCTCGACGATCAGAAGTTTTTTCATGCGTCCGTTCTCCCTTCCTCAGCGCTCTTAAAGTGGAGTTGGAACGTGGTGCCCCGTCCGGCTTCGCTGTCCACTTCGATTCTCCCTCCGCAGGATTCCATGACCCGTTTGACGTAGAGAAGTCCCAATCCCAAGCCTTTGTCTTTCGTCGAGAAAAAAGACGAAAAAAGCTTTTCCCTGACGGCGGGAAGCATGCCCTTCCCGTTATCGTGCACGCTGACCACGACCCAGTTTTGGTCTTCACGGCGGCCCTGAATCGAAACGCAGCCGCCCCTTGACGAGGCTTCCAAGGCATTGACGATAAGGTTGCGGAAAGCCTCGCCCACATAGGTTGCATCGCCAAGAATCCGCGGCAAGTTCTCCTCGAAGTTGACGCGGATCTCGATCTCTTCGCTTTTCATTTTGAGGGCTGAACCTTGAATGGCGCCCTGGAGAACGGACGGCAAATCGAAGGGGACCATTTTTCTGAGATCGACCTTAAGAAAACGGGCAAGCCTGTCGACGACATCCTCGAGCCTCCGGATTTCTTTCCTGATGATCTCGAGATTGCGTCGTTTTTTGGCCTCGTCGCTCGGGGAATTGAGGAGTTGGTCAGTGAACCCCCCGATCGCTGTCAGGGGGTTGCGGAGCTGATGGGTGATGAACATCGCCATCTCTCCCAAAGCCGCCAAGCGTTCCATCTCGATCATCCTGTTATGGAGAAGAGTGGCGTACATATAGTTCCCGGCCATCAGGCCGCACAAGCTGGCCAGCTTGACGTCCTTGGGTTCGATAGGCCGCAGAGTATACGCGTTATCGAGGATAATGAGACCCATGACCTCTTCTCCCCGGACGAAGAGCGGCACGCAGAGGAACTCCTCGACGTCGATCACTTCGAGGAACTTCGGATCGATCTGTGGTTCCTGCCGGGCGTTTCGGACGAGGAGCATTTCTTTGCGAGCTGCGGAAGTCGCGGGAATGGTCAGGTTGTCCTGGGCCAGCGAATAGACGAGCGGCTTGACGATCTGGCTGAGCGAGTCGGCCTGCCGAGTCAGCAGCCAGCGGTTATGCTCGATGATCTCGATATAGCCGATGCCGGGCGTCGACAGGACGTCCCATATGCTTTTCGCTTCCTCGGCCGACCGCGGACCCAGCCAGGCCTCGCCTTTGAGTTTGTCGTCGGCCGTCCGGAAGAGCATGGCCCGGTTGAATCCGACGCCCGATCCAGACGTCAGCGCCGTCAGGATAACGAGAAGATTGTCTTCGATGGAAAAGGGTTGAAAGAAGCTCTGGGAGATGATGGAGAGAAGCGCCAACTCCTTGGGTTCCTTGCTATGGAAGTCCGGCGCAAGGAACTGGAAGCGTTCGATCAAATAAGTCTCCAGTTCTTGGGCACGATCCGGATCCCGTCGCCGTAAATCTTGAAGTGCTTGCCGTCTTTTTCCGCGTCTTCGCCGATGACGAAATCGTCAGGGATGATGGAATTCTTGTCGACGATCACTTTTTTTAAACGGGCGCGCCGCCCGACTTTCACGCCGGTGAAGATGATCGAATCTTGGATATCCGCGTTTTCGCCGATACTGACCGCGGGAGAAAGAATCGAATTGCGGAGCTTGGCCTGGACCATGCGGCATCCCGGACCGATGATGGTATTGGTGGCCGTGCTTTTGTCCATGTAGGCCGGAGGAAATTGACCTTGATAGGTGCGGAGCGGCCAGGCGGCGTCCAGAATTTCGAACGGGGGGTTTGGCGATAGAAAGGCCATATTGGATTTCCAATAGGCGTCGATCGTTCCGATATCTTCCCAATAGCCCTCATAAAGGCAGGCGGAAACCTTTTGCTCTCCGATGAGACGGGGAAGAATGTCCTTTCCGAAATCATGGCTGCTTTTCGGGCTTTTGGCATCCTGCATCAAAGCCCGGATCAGGATGGGCGTCTTGAAGAGGTAAATGCCCATCGAGGCGAGCGAAAGATTTTCGTCGGCGGGGAGGGACGGAGGATTTTTCGGCTTTTCCAGGAAATCGGTGATCCGACCGTCCGCATCGATTCGCATGATGCCGAACCTCCGTCCGTCCTGGCGCGGGACGGGCTTGGCCAGGACGACGGCGTCGGATTCGGTTTCGAGATAGAATTGGATCATCTTCCGATAATCGGCTTTGTAGACATGATCCCCGGAGAGCACCAGGACGACTTCGGGATTATCCTGTTGGATGGAGTAGATATTTTGGAAGACCGCATCGGCCGTCCCTTCATACCAGCGGTCGCCGACTCTCCCCTGGGCGGGGAGCGAAATGATGAAGCCCCGGCTTTCGGGGTGATAAATGTTCCAGCCATGGAGGATATGACGTTCGAGCGACAGGGACTTGTACTGGGTGAGAAGAGCGATCCTCCGCAGTCCAGAATTCAGGCTGTTGGATAGGCTGAAATCGATGATCCTATAGGTCCCGAGGAACGGGACCGACGGCTTGGCCCTGTCCCTTGTCAGCGGGTAAAGGCGATCGCCCCTGCCTCCGCAAAGGATCATGACTAGCGTTTTCTCAAAAAGCTGCGGCATCGGACCTGACGGGCTCCTGGCCATCGATCATTGTTATGCGGGCTTCGAATTCCTTGCCTCCCCCCAGCTCGATGGGCCAGATCGGGAGGAGGCAGAAACCTTGATGAATTATATCATAGCCCTTCTCGGATTGGGAAAGCGTTTGAAGCGGAAAATGCCAAAACTCCGTCTTAGGGACGACTTCGAAACGGATGCGGCCGCCGCATAAATCCGCGCCGTACTCTCGAAAGACGATCTCTTCCGGGATTTGATAGAGATTCCACTCGCTGGCAAAGAGGATCCTGACGGATATCTCGGAAGAGCTTTTGATCGATAACCGAACGCGGACGGCACGGCCTCGCGGTTCGATTCTTTTTTGAAAACGGACGGTGATCCGCTCATCCCCCATTCGGACATGGCCGTCCCGCTGAAGCCACAGATCCGGCTCCAGAATCCGGCCGTCGTATGGCTGATCGAGGAAATCGCCCAGCTCGCGGTTCGATCCGCCTTTGAATTCCTTGAGGGTCGTCTCCGGATGGAGGAAATGGTCCAACGCGGACCGGCGGGGACGCGAATCATATCGGAAAAGCTTTTCGGCTTCCGGGGGAAGCGCTTTAGTCAGCTCATGGATGCTCTTGCCTTGTTCCGGACCAATGGGTTTGGGGACGTGGTAGGCTTCTTGACGGCGGGACAGGACGTCGGTCAAATTCCGGGACGTGGGATAATGGTCGATTTCGGCAAAACTTCCCCCGGCGGAGGGCTTGACGATCAGGCCGAACGTCTCGTCCTGACGGATGGATTCCACGCGTCCGTCCAGGTCGAAATCGATTTCCCGCCAGCCGCGATATGGCTCCGACATTTTCTCAGCCTTCAAAAGGTGTTCGTAAGCGGCCTCCCGCAGATGCGGAAGGTACAGGCCCCCGAAAATTCCGTGCCAAATGGGATCGTTGCCCTGGCCTTTGTAAAGCTCTTTTTTGGCGGCCTCATTGTTTTCGACGGCGTTGACCTTTCGCGAAACCAAGACCATCCTCTTATTCAGATGATCGGACTCCGGATATTTCAGAAAGAACTCGCGAAAAAAACCCCCGCGGATAAACCGTCGAGCTTCGGGCGAGTTCTTCGCTTTGACCGCTTTAAAAACGACGGCGGCCTCGGGCTCGAGGACCCACTCCATCATCTCTTCATAGGACGCGGGAGGAAGATAAACGCGTCCCGCCGGCGGCAGTTCATCGAGAATTTCGGAGTATGTCCGGGTCCGGACGTTCTTTTCCTTCAAAAAACGCAGGAAACGAGACAGCCAGCCGTCGTCAAAGACCCATTTTCCGGTCCCGGGCCACAAACCGAATTTTTCGCCGTCGTCCCCGAGAATGGCCAATCCTCCGCCGGCTTGAATTTCCGCAAGATATCTCTCGATATCGTCCAAGGGCCGGAAGGGAATGAGATAACGCAATTTCTTGTCGATGGGAAAGAGCTTCAGCGGATACCCCTCGTCTTCCGTCATGTAATACGCATGGATGTCGCGCACTCCGGCGTAATGAAAATGCTCTTCATCGAGAAGCGTGTATTCGATGCCGGCTTGGGCTAATGTTTTCGGCAGCGTCGGCTCCCAGACGCGTTCCGTGAGCCATAGGCCGCGGGGGCGAACATGGAAATGCTCTTCGAGGAATCGGCTCATCATCCGGATCTGTCCCTGCCGGTCCTCTTCGGGGATGATGGTCAGGATGGGCTCGTAGAAGCCTCCGCCCAGGAGCTCGACCTGGCCGCGCGCGACCATCGCTTTGAGAGTGTCCCAGCACTCGCGCTCTTTCTCTTTCATGTATTCCAACAGCGGGCCGGAATAATGAGCCGTAAATTTGACGTCTGGATGCTTTTCGAGCTCCCCCAAGAAAGGCTTGTAACAGTCCTTGAACGCCGTTTCGAAGACCGACCTGAAATTGCCGACGGGCTGGTGGTTGTGGACCGCCAGAAGAAAGACGCTTGGATCAGTCATGAGGCCGGATTCCCGATTGATGATAAGCTTCGCGGATATAGCTTTCAAAGAGAAAGACGAATTCCTCGGTATGTTCCTCGCCGGACCACCAGAACCAATCCGATCCTTCGGCAATCAGGATCTCTTCGATCGGGCCGCAGTCCTCCCGGGCGCGGCTCAAGAGAGCCCAGGCCTCGTTTTTGGCCGGTGAGCCCGACCATTTGGAAAAGTTGCCGAGCCAGGTCCCGGGTTCCAGCTGGATGTCCCTGACGGGCATATGCCTCTCGAGATATTTTTCGAAAAAGATGGGTGTCACGAACTTCTCTTCGTTCAACCGGCCGAAGAATTCCCTGAGAAAAGGCACACCGTTCTGCCGGTAAGAGCCCCAGGCGTTCTCCCCATCGAGGGCGAGAACGACGATGGCATCTTCCCCGCAAGAGGACCTTCGTTCCTTCAATCTTCGGAGGAAATCGGCCACCGCGTCTTTTTCGTTCCAGTGCTGATATTCGAATCCGATGAGATCGGACAATTCCCGGTCGCGGAAGAATATCGAAAGGCCTTCCGCGACATAAGGGACATAAAGTTTTTTCCTGTCATAGGGCTCTCCAAGGCTCTTCCAAAGGACGTTTTCATCCGTCACCGCGAAGGCAAAACCGGCCGACGCGATGGCCGCCGCTACGTCCTGGCTGATTCCTCCTTCGGACGGCCAAAGTCCCTTGGCTGCCCGGTCGAAAACCGCTCGAAAGAAATCGCGGCCGCGCTCGATGTGCTCCCGTCCGTCATCCGGATATCGATAGGACGCAGCGGGCTTATCCTGTCCGGCCGCTCCGGAATCGAAAATCATGGGCAAAAGCGGATGGTAATAGGGAGAAACCGTCAACTCGGCTTTGCCCTCTCGGCCGAGTCTATTCCATAAAGGCACCAATTGCCTGAGGATCTCTTTTTGCCTGTGAAGGAGTTCCTGCCGATCTTCCGGGATGTCATCCATCGGCGAGAAAAAAGACCGGAGGGCCTTCGTTTGAAGCAGGGAAGCTTTTGTCTCATCGGGAATGAATTTGCGTAAGCGATCGATCTCGATCGGACCCAGATGATCGGCAGGAATCTCGATAGCCAGTCGAAAAGGATCGTTGGCGATCCCTTGGACGTAATCATCGATCTGTTCCAGAAGACAGGGAACGAAATTATATGTGGACGGAAAACCCGTCTCTTCGACCAGGCGCGCCATCTGATAATAGTTTTTGGTCGCGTGGTAGTTGACCCACGGAAGCACATAATCGTGGCTGCGCGGCCGGCGGTAGATCGGCTGGTGAAAATGCCAGAGGATCGCTAAGTACATATTCTAAATTCCTTCTTGAGCGAGAATATAGGCGAAAATGGCCATGACGACGGCCCCCAGCTCGAGCTCGCGCGGATGCACGCTTTCAAGGACATCCAGGCTCGAATGATGGACATCAAAATACCGTTGGGAGTCCGGGACAAAACCCAGCGGGACGGTCCCCTGCTGGATCAGCGGGCTGATATCCGATCCGCCCCCCCCAGGCCGGACCCAGAGAATACCGGAAGGCTTGAGAAGGTAGTCCCACTTTCTCAGCTTTTCGAAAACTTCCGGGCTACCGCCAATCCCGAAGCCCAAGGGCAAGAAGCCTCCCCGGTCGGATTCCATGGCGGCTAAGTGCTTCTCATTTTTTCTTCCCGGGGCAACCGCGTAGTCCCGGCCGCCCGATGAGCCGAATTCTTCATTCATGAACAGGACCGCCCGAATCGTGCGTTTGGGCTTCAAGCCTTGTTCCTTGATCAGCCGCAGAGACTCCATGACCTGGACGCAGCCGGCGCCGTCGTCATGCGCCCCTGTCGCCAGGTCCCAGCTGTCGAGATGGGCTCCGAGGAGAATGATCTCCTTCGGCCGCTCCGATCCGGTGATCTGGCCGACAACGTTGGACGATGCGACAGGGTCGAACTCGCGGCAGCCAAGCTTGAGATTCAGGGACAGGACGTGGCCTTTTTGGAGCCGTTCGCTCAAGCGATCTGAGGCCTGCGTCGAAAGAGCCGCTGCCGGAATTTTAGGAATTTTCGGATCATACTGGACCATTCCGGCGTGCGGATGATCGTCCGTTCTCAGCGTCATGGAACGGACGAGGACCGCAATCGCCCCGCCCTTTGCGGCTTCGATCGCCCCCCGGGTCCGATATTGAGCGGCCTCACCGTAGGCTCGGAACGTGTCCATGAGGGCCGGATCCATGCGCTTGTTAAAGAAAACGATTTTTCCCTTGGCCTGCGCCCCGAGGCGTTGAAGTTCTTCGAAAGACCGGACTTCAAGGACCTGAGCCGTTATTCCCGCGTCCGGGGTCGGGATACTCCAACCCAGGGCCGTGACAGACAGAACGCGACTCCCCTTTTCCAAAGGATCCGCGATCTCGGCCGTTTCGACCCCGCGGACCCAATGCTGAACCATGGTCGGTTCGAGCCATGTTTGAAATCCCATATCTTGCATCATTTTGCGCGTCAGCGCGACCGCCGCGGCGGCCTGGGGCGAGCCGCTGAGCCTGGGTCCGGCTTTTGTCGTCAGCTCGCGGAGCATGGGATAGGCAGATTCCCCGGTTAATCCGGCGACTCTGATCTTTTCAGCGATGTCCGCATATTTTTGAGGGGGTCCCTGGATTTGGGCTATGGAAGAAACGGCGGGCCCGAATATTAAGATCAGAAACAGGCCGATCGCGAAGACAGGGAAGAACCGATCCACGCGACTGCGCTTTGACCACGGAGCAACTGCTTGAAGAGGGCCGCGGCCGAGGTCGATCAGGCTTTCTTGTCTTTGAGCTTGAAAAACAGCCAATTTTTATCCTTAGGGTCCAGGGCTTCCATCTTAATGAGACAAAACTTCCCCTTGAGTTTCCGTCCGCGGATCTCGAATAGGCGTTTCACGCGATCCGTTTCGAGCGGATGGTACGTTCCCTTGTCCCATATCTCCACGGTCCCGGCTCCGTATTCTCCTTCGGGTATGGTCCCTTCAAAGTCCGCGTATTCGATCGTATGGTCCTCCACCTGAACGGCCAGCCGGCGGATTCCCGCTTCGGCCGGCGGTTCCTTCGGGATCGCCCAGCTTTTCAGCGAGCCGTCATCTTCCAGGCGGAGATCCCAATGGAGACGCCGGGCCTGATGCCGCTGGATCACATAGATCAAGCCTTTCCTGTTCCCGTTCTTGGGCTCGGGCCGCGAGGGCTTGGGCTCGGGCGTCTTATCAAAATTCCGTTTCTTCGCGTATTCCTTGAGACTCATTGAGGATGGATCCGTCGGCAAGGCTCAGCGATGGAGGAAGCACCGCTCGCAATCCACTTCACCGGGTTTCCGCGTGACGATCATCGCGATCTTGTATTCATCGGCCTTGGCGATGACCTCCTCGTCTTTGACTGAACCGAGCGGGTAAATCAGAGCTGTGATGCCGTGCCGCGCCGCGAGTTCGACGACATCGGGAAACGGCATGAAGGCGTCCGAGGCAAGAACGCATCCTTCCGGTCCGTAGCCGCGGCGCGAAAGCCGGATGGCGTTTTCCGCCGAATCGATCCGGCTTCTTTGTCCGGATCCGATGCCGTGGACTTTGTCGGCCTTGCCGATGACGACCGCGTTCGAGCGCGTGTAACAAGCGATCGTCCAGTTAAATATGGCAGCCTGGAGCTCCTCTTCCGTCGGCTTTCGCTCGGAAACTACGTCCACGGATTCCGGCGATACGATCTTGGAATCGAATCGCTTCTGGACGAGCAAACCTCCTGCGACTCTTTTGAATTCCAGGCCGTTGTCGACGGAGGGCTCGGTCAGGGGAGCTCCCATCTTGACGACGCGAAGAGGTTTCCGCGTCGCCAAGATGTCGAGAGCGTCCGGGACGAAATCAGGCGCGTAAATGACCTCGATGTTTCTCGGGCTTTCAACGAGGAGGCGGGCCAGCCCGGCATTGACCGAGAAATTGAAAACGTCGACACTGCCGAAGTTCGAAAGGCGGTCACATTTCCAGGCCTTTTCGAACGTTTCTTCCGGAGTGTCGCCCAAAGCCACGCCGCTCGGCATCTCGTGCTTGATCAGAACGCAAACGTGTTGATCTTTATAAATCTCGGTCAACTTCTTCGCCAGACGCTGGCCGAGATCCATGTCGCCGACGTTGATGTAGCCCAGACCTTTGCTGCCCTCTTGAAGGACCTGGAGGGTCGCCATGTTGGGCCCTCCGGCTTTTTCTTCGACGTAGAATGCGGCCGGATAGCCGGGGTTTTCGCCGTAGCGCATGGACAGGCGCTTCAAAAAGTTCTTGTTTCCGAAGGACATGAGTTCCGGAAAATCCTCTTTGATCTTCTTGAAATACTGTTTACGGGCAGAAGCGTCGGGCTTTTCCTTGCTCATGTCGTCGTCCTTTCGTGGCGGTTGATGATATGCAGATGATGTTCCGTCATGTCGGAAGCCCGGCCGAACACGCAGGCCACCGCCACGCGTAAATCTTTCTCTCCTTCACGGGGAGCCAGGGCCGCATAAGCGGCCTCGGCCATGGCAGGGGCCGAGGTTTCCTTAAGCTCGAGGTCGAGCGGTTCGCCTCTGAAAGACGGCAGCGGATCCGTATTCTCTCCGGCATAAGTCGAAATCATCCGGCCTTTCCCTGAGGCGAGCGGCAGCTCGAAAAACGAGCGAAGGGAACTTCCGTCTTCCGCGCGCCGGATCACGTTGAGCGCCGCTCTATTCGAGGCAAGGATACAGCCGCTGATGCGGGGCGTGAAGATGGGAGCGTCCGGTTCGTAGGACCAGTTCTGTAAGGCGAGAGAAAGGACTTCGACCGGATTTCGCGAGGATCCGGCGTCGATATCGGCCGTCTGCCTGCCGTTACTGACCGCTAAACCTCGTCCCAAGACGAGCGCCGGATAGACGAGAAGTTCCGGATTCCCTTTCTTCAGGACGTCCGGATCGGTCGGTTTCGTCCAGATCGCGTCCTTTTCAAGGACCAATTGCCGGGCCTGGCTCGACGGCGAGCGTCCGGTGACGGCATAAATAACGACATTGAACGTGCCGGACGCCTCTCTTCCGACGATAATCAGCCGGCCCGGATAGGTCAACCGGCCGAGAGTGGCCATGAAGGTGCTCATGTCTTCTCCCTTCAATTGTTGGCACCTATAGATACCATAGCCCCGGATTGAAGTCAAAATGCCTTTAGGCTAAAATGAATTCTCTTGAAATGAGGGCGAAATGAACGACATCATCATTCCGAAAAGGGCTTACGACAATCCCGAATTCCTGGCGTCTCCGGAAGCTCGGACGATCCGTATCCTGAGCGAATACCTTGAGCCGCTGTCGAGGTTCGACCGCTTGAAGGTCAACTCAACGATCCTTTTTCTCGGCTCGGCCCAGGCTGACGAACGGAAGAAGCGCTCGCCCTTGTATAAATACTATTGGGAGGCCGAGGACCTGGCCTTCCGGCTCACGAAATGGGCCATCCCTCTGAAGCCCCAAGGTAAAAACTTCGTCGTTTGCACTGGGGCGGGACCCGGGATCATGGAAGCCGCCAACCGCGGGGCGAGGCGAGCGGGCGGGAAAACGATCGGATTGAACATCTCCCTCCCCCATGAACAGAAACCAAACCCTTTTATCTCACCCGATCTCGCCTTCACTTTTCACTACTTCTTCATGCGCAAGTTCTGGCTGATCTCGCGAGCTAAGGCGGTGATCGCCTTTCCGGGCGGATACGGGACATGCGACGAACTGTTCGAAATGCTGACCCTCGTCCAGACCGGAAAAATAGAGCGGGAGGATGTCGTCATCGTTCTCTATGGCGAAAAATACTGGAGAAAAATCCTGAACTTCGAAGCCATGATCGCGGCGCGAGCGATCACTCCGGAAGATACCGCTTTGTTCACCTTTGTCTCGGAGCCGGGGAAGGCGTTTTCCTTCCTAAGGAAAAAGTTGATGAAATTCTGCCGGGTTATGGGACCTCTATCCTGACGATGTCCTGCGCCTGATTCAGATTTCATCAATAATAAAAGTCCCTGGCCGTGTCCGAAGGTGAGAGGAAGAGAATTCAGGGGACCGCTCAGAATCGGGAAAGTTTCTTGTCTTTAGGCTCAAGACGCCGCATGATCCAACGGAAAAAGACAATTCCCGCGGCTATTCCTACCGCGTCCGTGGCGGCATCCCAAAAGTCGGCATTTCGTCCGGGGACGAAGAATTGATGAAATTCGTCCAGAAGGCCGAGACCGGCGCCGAGGAGAAAAACGAAAATGAATTTCCTTGGCCATGGGGATTTGAATCCCTTATCGAACGCCCGGGCAAGAAGAAAGCCCAATCCTCCGAATTCCGCGGCGTGGACGATTTTATCAAAACCGTTAAAAGGTTCGGCCACGGGAAAATGCGACCGGGATGACAAATAAAAAATGACGGCGTAGTAGACCACGAGCGGAAGGAAATGGAGGAATTTTTTCATTGATTCATGATGTCCATGTATTTTACCGGAATCGAGAGAAGGAATCCACGATTCCTCCCGAATATCCTCAAGGATGACGCGGGCCCCATCGCCGGAGGTGAGAAAAAGGGGGCATTATTCACGCGCGGTATCACCTGCCTCGGCGATTGCCCCATTCCCGGGAGGCTGGCAAAATAAGCACGTGCCATGATTATGCAAAGACGTTTGGCCTCGATCAGGATGCTGGCCTGTTGGTTATGCATTCTGGGCTTTATCGCCTCCTGCTCCCGGATAAAATATTTCCCCGGCGGCGGGGACCTCCAGACCGGGATCGCCTCCTGGTACGGCTCGGATTTCCACGGGAAGCGAACCTCCAACAAAGAAATCTACAACATGTTCGATATGACGGCCGCCCATCCGACGCTTCCCTTCGGCACCCGGGTCATGGTGACGAATCTGAACAACGGAAGATCGGCTTCAGTCCGGATCAACGATCGAGGTCCGTTCGTCGGCGACCGGATCATCGATCTTTCCTATGCGGCCGCCTGCCTCATCGATATGGTCGGATGCGGCATCGCGCCGGTCCGGGTCGAAGTCTTGAGCCCTCCGTCGCCGCCCTCCTCTTCCCCGCCCGTTTACTCGATCCAGGTGGGGTCTTTCATCTACGAAGATCACGCCAAGGATCTGGAGACCGTCCTGCGAAAGAAGTTCAGAAACGTTTATATCGCCGCTTACGAAACACCCCGTCAGATCTACTTCCGCGTGAGGATCAAAGCAAAAGACCTCGAGTCCTCGAAGAGCATCGCTCAAAAGCTTTGCGAGGACGGCTACAAAGTCCTCATCCTGGAAGAAGAATAACCGGCCTTCTTCTTCCGCTTCTTCCTCGTCCCCATTAAAGGATGAGACGAGATCGTCCATTTATGTTTTGTAGAGATAGGCACATTCCCGCAATCCGTTCTTCTGCCCGTCATGGACCGCGTATTGGGATCCGCTCCACATCGTCGCGCCCCCGAACTCGCCTTTTTTATTGAGGGCATAGAAGTTCAAACCGAAGGAAGGTCGGCCGTCGGCATTCACCAGATTCAAAGCGTGCGGCCAGAGTTTCGCTTTTTCCGAAATCTTCTCGAGCGTCTTAAGGCAGGCCTGTTCGGGCGATATCCCTTGTCCCATGAAATTCACGATCTGAAAGCTGGCGCAGGTCCGGATGTTGGCTTCGCCGAGTCCGGTCGAGCCCGCCGCGCCGATCGCGTTATCCACGTAGAGGCCGGCGCCAATGATCGGCGAATCGCCGACCCGTCCCGGGATTTTCCAGGACAGGCCGCTCGTCGTCGTGACGCCGGCCAGACGGCCATGGGCATCGACGGCGATGCAATTGATCGTTCCATGGGTCATCATCGCGGGCTGGAGGGCTTCGGGCAGCTTCTTGATTTCGGCGGGGAGCCAATTGTCCTTGTCGGACAAAGTCTCTTTCCAGCGCAGCCAGGCCTCGCGCGCTTTGTCCGTGAGGAGATCCTCTTTCTTGAAGCCGTGGGCCAAGGCGAATTTGAGCGCGCCTTTGCCGACAAGCAGGCAGTGCGTGGTCCGTTCCATCACCAGCCGGGCGACTTTGGACGGATTCTTGATGTGCTGGATCGAGGCGACCGCGCCCGAGGCGTGGGTCGGTCCGTCCATGACCGATGCGTCGAGCTCGACGACGCCGTCCTCGTTGGGCAGCCCACCGTAGCCGACGGACATATCGTCGGGATCGTCCTCGACGATGTTGACGCCGGCAATCACGGCCTCGAGCGGATCGCCTCCTTTTTTGAGAATTTCCATCGCCTTGTCCGAAGCCCGGATGCCGTTTCCGGAAGAAACGACCCTCATGACGCCGGCTGCGGCCGGTATGGACTGCGGCCCAGAAGCGAAAAGATCTTCGCCCTTTCCTGCGAGCGTCGCTGCGCCTAGGGTCACGCCGGTCTTGATAAAATCCCTTCTCGAAAATCGATGACTCATCGTGGCCTCCTTGGAATTCAAATAAAATCTATTCTTCAATCAATCCCTTCGGAGCGAATGATCCACCCGTCCGGGGAGCCGGATCGCCCGGTTGAGAAAGTCCTGTTCTTTCGTAGAGCGCCCAATCCGCGTCGTTCCCGATCCTGAATATTTTGAGGATGCGATATTCCAGGCCGTTGATCTTCAGGAGCGGCGGCCTTCCCGGTCCCGTGCGAAAGATCTCGCGAATCCGGCGTAAGTCTTCGAGGTAATAATCCGGGTTCATCCCGAGCCATATCTTTTCGAGCGCGGGATCGCGCGGATCATCAAAGGGACGCCAGGGGTCCCTTGGGAGGCGGGCCACGGCGGGGTCGGTCAATCCGAATTTGTAATCGAAGATCCTTTTTCTCGAAAAATATCCGATCGCGCCGATCCGGCCCGTGGCGATCATCGCCTTTTCCGGCAAATGATCGCGCATCCAGAGCGAGGGCTCGACGAGGGCCGCGCTGGTCAGGACATAGCCCGGATATTCTCCGATCTGTTCAGGCAAAAGAACGTAGACGATCCGCGCGGCGCCGATCAAAACGATCGACCCGCAAAGCACCGGGACGACCGTCCGGAGAACAGCGCCTGGTTTCTTTAAGAACGCGGACAGCTTTTTCACCAGATCGGCGAAACCATAAATCAGGAGCAGCATGGCGAGCGGAACGTAAGGGGCGAAATATCTTCCCATCCCGGTCCAATCCGGATTCGCGTAAACGGCAAAGAGGATTCCCGTCGTCAGCGCGGCCAGCAGAAAGAACGCACTTTTCCCGTTCCTCCGCCGAATGACGCTGAACCCGGCAGCCCAGACCGGAAGCGCTAAGAAGCCAATGAAGGGCAGGGGGATATTGGGATTCGTTCCCTTTAGAAAACGGAGCGCGTTGTTTCCGATCGCTTTCCATGCCGTGGATTTCGCGTAAAACGTATTCGGCAGGAATGATCCGAAATAGAATTTCCTCGCGAGCGTGAAGAGAAGGACCATCGAGACAAAGAGCAGGAGCGACGGCGCGCACGTTTTCCACTTCTCCGTGTTCAATCCGTTCCAGAACACAAGGGCCAAAGGGAAGATCGCAGCGCACTCGGGCCGGACCAGGAACATGAGCGCCGTCAGGATAGCCAGAACGGGCAGGCTTCGTTCGCGCTCGGCAAGGATGATCAGAGCGACGAGACCAAAGGCCAGGAGCGGTGTTTCCATCCCGCTCATGGAGAAGACGGCGAAATTGAGATCGAGCGCGATGAGGAGGGGCAGGAAGAAGAGCGGATATCGGTTGTCTTGATCCCGGGAGGCGTGCGAAGCGATTCTCAGCGTTGCCGCCAATGTCGCCAGGACGAGCAGAACGGACAGGATTTTTGCCGCCAGCGTGACCGGAACGATCCGGGCGAACGGCCATAAGAACAACAGCCAGCCGATGTTGGTCACGCCTTCGATTCGATCGGGAGGGTTGAAGACGAAACCTTGTCCATGAACGGCGTTGTCGATATAGCGAAAGCCGATATACGCGTCGTCGATGAAATAATGCCGCATGGCGACGGATAGGACGAGAACGACGACGAAAGCGGCGGCAATGCCTGCGAAGTCTTTCCGGCTCAATGTTCTCCTTTAATAAAAAAAGACGGTGGGAATTCGACATCCAGGTTGAAAGCCGGGAAGGCCGGGAATCCGTTCATTGGATCATTCCTCCCGCGCGGAAGGCGGGCAGAAATTTATCATATACAAACAGAAAAGGAAGTCAATTTGGATCCCTCTGACGAGCGGTTTCACGTGGCTGGCCAGGCAAGACCCGCTCGTCGTCAAATTGGAGAGGGAACCTGCTTCGCCCTTCCGCGGACGCGGTCGGGCGCTTCCCGTATCGCGGCCTTTTATGACGTCACGCGGATGGTCGAGCTGCTTCCGAAGCGCGGATTGACGACATTGCTTGAGGTCGAGCCGAACGTATAGCTGAGGCCGATCGAGAAATAATAGTTGAAGGTCGTTTCGAGCTGCCGCCTCTGCAATAAGACTTCTTCCTTGGTCAATTCGCCTTTCTGGAGATAAAGCTGGTCATGGATCCGGCTTCCGCTGCCGTAAACGTTCAAATTCAGCCCTTTGATGATCCGGAAAGAAATCTCGGTCGAGAGATCGATCCGGTTGAACTTCAAATCACTAAAATAATGGGAACCTGCGAGCGTCGAGCTGATCGTCCCCCAGGGTTGTTTGAGTTCCAGGGTCACGCTCAGCCCCTCCTTGACCAAGATTTCCTTCATTTTATCATAGATCGTTTCCAACCGGTATTTCATGGAATCGAGGCCGAGGTAATACATGAACCGCAGTTGCTTTTTCGTTGATTCCGAGTAGGGAAACAAATCGTATTCGATGGCCGGGGCCAGGCTCATCTTGAGGTCTATGTTCGTATAGGTCGAGGAAGAAGCGGCCAGCGTCGTCCCGATCGACCAATGATCGTCCAAACTCTTCACGACCAGACCGTTCAGGTATCGGCTGTCCGAGACGCTTTCATAGGAGTATGAGTTTCCGTCCGAGTCGCTGTAAGAATAGCAGTTTTTATAATGCGACGCGCTCAGAGAGAAGCGGATCTTCCATTCCGGCGTGACCCGGTTGGCCGAGAAGCTTCCGTCGAGCTCCTGCATCTTATAGGACGCCTCGGCCTCGATGAAGGTGTCGACATTGAAGCTGAAGACCCAGAAGTCCCATTGATCGATGACGGATGTCGGTTTGACCTGATCTAAAAATGCGATATTGACCCGGTCGGCGACGGGCGTTTTGGAGACATACCTCAGCAGCCCCATTTTCAAGACATTGATCAACCCTTTTTGGACGTCCTCGGGCTTTTGGGACGGATCGGCCGTGTAGCGAAGGAGATTGTCAACGCCCGAGAATTCCCGGCGGCCTGTCAGGGCGATGGTGAATTCCTCACCGTGGTCCGTCTTTTGTGACGTGATTTCGACGAGGATCTGCGCCTCGGCTTCGCCCTCGACATATTGAACATAGGCAATGTCTTTCCGGAGAGCCGCAGAATCAAGGCTGGATTTCATGAAGACCTTCGGCGCGTTCGGCTTCGCCTCTTGCTTGGCGCCCTGGCTGGGCGTTTGAGCGAAGCCGGGTATGATAAAGGCCTGAAAAAGAAAGGTGAATAATACAGCGGCCAAGATCTGAAATCGGAATTTCTTTGGCATGGGTTCATTTTTTCGCACGCCGGTACTCCTAATTGATGATGATGATCCCGCTGCTCCCCGTGGAGGAACCGAAACGAGGATTCACGACATTTGTGTAGATCGAGCCGAATGTATAGCTCAGCCCGAACATCAAATAATAGCTATAGGATGTCTCCAATTGCCTCCGCTGGAGGATGACGTCTTCCAGCGTGAGGTCGCCTTTGACGAGCGCGAGCTGATCGTGGATCCGAGAGCCGCCTGCATAAACGGATGCATTCAGACCTTTCAAGATATTGAACTGGATCGTCGCGTTCAAATCCAGATAATTCTTGCTGAAGTCGTGAAAATAATGGGATCCGGTCAGCTGGGCCGAGATGCTCCCCCACTTCTCCTTGACCGTCAAGCTAATGGCCAATGATTCCTTCAAGAGATTTTCCTGGGTCTTGAAGTAGATCGTTTCCTGCCGATAGCGCGTCATGCTGAACGCGGCCCAATAGAGGAAGCGCAGCTGCCGCCGCGTGGATTGGGAATAGGGAAAAACATCGAACTCGACGGCCGGCGCGGGACTGACATTCAGCTGGATGTTCGAGTACGTCGAGGATGACGCGTTCAGAAATCCACCGACCGACCAGTGCTCGTCGAGGCTTTTGACCACGAGGCCGCTGAAACTGTAGCTCTCGCGGTCGTTGTCGATGATTTCGCCGCTGTAATCATAGCGGCTGTAGTAATAGTTGGCGGACAAGCCCAGCTTGATTTTGATGTCGGGCGTGACGCGGTTGGCCGAGAAATTTCCGGTTATGGATTGGTATCGATAGGATTTTTCCCCGTAGAAATAGCCGTTCGCGCTGAGGCTGAAAACCCAGGATTTCCATTTGTCCGCGACAGCCTGGAGGCCTTGCTCTTCGGTATATGACACGGCGATCCGGCTCGCGATCGGCGTCTTGGCGACATAAGCCATCAGCCCCATCTTGATCGTTTTGACGAGCCCTTTCCGCGTCTCGTCATCGGTGTCCGTCGTCTTGGAGAAGTATTTGAGGGTGTCGTCCAAATCCGAGAATCCGTTTTGGCCGGAAAAAGCGAGCGTATATTCGACTCCCCCGCTGCCGGTGGCTTGGGTCGTGATCAGGATATGGACTTCGGCCTCCTTGCGATCTCGGACATAGTTCACGAAGGTGATCTCGGTCTTGATATACTCAATATCGCACCAGCCGCAATCAATGAACACCTTGGGCGCGCTCTTCTTCAGCGTTTCGATATCCGCTTGAGCGCTTTGGGAAAAAGCCGAGCCGACGAATAAAAAAAAGGCGAGGATCAATAGCGCGAAACGGGACTGCGTGATCTTCATCGCGAATGACTCCTTAAATATTTACATGGACCGTAAAAGAAGTTGACAACGGTTTCCCGAAGCCTCGAATCCCTGAAAACACAGATACAAAACAGCAAGTTTCATGCCTAATCCAAAGCGCCGCCGGGAAGATCCGCTCGATATTAATACGCTGCTCGACGCGAAAAGGTTACTCTTTCCCGAATCATGGCCTTTGAGGTTTCCGTTGTTCCTGGGTGATGATTCGTGTATCATGAATCCTCTTTACAGAGATATGATGAGATATCGGACAGGCGTTCAGATCCTCGCCGCGACGATCGCAATCGAGGCCGACAGCCCGGATATCCTCCCCCGCTTTCCGCTCAAAGTCGAGGTTCCGTCGCTTCTCACCGATTTCCGAAACGTTGTTGAAATTCCTTTTTCTGGAACATCGGATGGGCGCATCGTCATTGAAAATACCCGATCCCAATCGGTGGAATATTCGTTTTCGGGCGGAACCGCTTTCTTCCGCGGCCCTTTTTGCGCTCTCGAGAAAAAAGCGTCCGACATCCGCTACAGTCTGTGGGGCAACCAGGGACTTCTCTACCGGTTCGCCCTTCATCTTTTGGAAGCGCGCCACGGCCTGTTCAGCTTCCATGCCGCCGGTCTTTTTGACGAACGAAATCGCCGCTTGTATGTAATAGCCGGGGGCGCCGGCAGCGGCAAAACCGTCTACCTCTTGAGCGGTATCGCGAACGGGCTCAAGCTTTTTTCGACCGAAACCGTCCATTTCGGATTCACGAAAAAAGGCCTGACCTGGTTCATGGGTTCGCTCGTGGACAATATCCGGCTGGGCACGCTGATCCACGATTTCCCTCGATTCTGCCCCGAGGGCATGGCCGGAGAGTCCGAAAACGAAATCTGGCGGAAAAAGATCGCTCTCGATCTGACGGCCCATCAAACAGCCCGGGAATCCATCCTCAAACCCAGGGTGGTTCTGATCTTCCCTCACATCGAGAAAAGACGCTCGGGAATCGTCGTCGCGGGCATGAGTGACGCCCGAACCTCGGCCAAGGCCGTCTTCGACAATCTGTCGCAGAAAATCGCCGAGACGGTCGTCCTTTATGACCGGCTTCCGGTGCCGGGCTTTGACAGCGCCTCTCTCGCGCTGGGCCGCCTCAAGGCGTCTGCCTCGCTCGTCCGGCACAAATCGATCGAACGGATCGTGTCCGTTCACTCCAACCCTGCCGAATGCTGGGGAAATTTCTTGAAGGATAAGGAGGCATGCCCTTGATCAGAAAAAGAAAAGATTCAAAGGCCGTTTCTCAAAAAGCGTGGGAAGGCGTCATCCGGATGCCGGTCGACGGCCGGAGCCGGCGGCCCCGGACGACGGGCTTGACCATGGTCATCGACAAGAACGTCGGGCTCCATCAGCTCGATGATCTGCTGGCCGTCGCCGCGGATTATATCGATGTGATCAAATTGACCTTCGGAACATCAGCGTTCTATGACCGGAAACTCTTGAAGGAAAAAAACGAGAGAATTGCCTCGCGCGGAATCGAGATCATGCCCGGCGGAACGTTTCTCGAAGTCGCGGTCTGGCAAGACGTGGTCGATCGTTATCTGGATCGGGCCAAAGAGTTGGGCTTCACGACGATCGAGGTCTCGGACGGGACGATAACCATCGACCGGAATACGCGCGCCGATGTCATCAAACGAAGTCTCGACAAAGGATTTAACGTCATCACCGAGGTCGGAAAAAAGGACCCGCAGGATGTGGTTCCCATCGCTCTCGTCCATCAATTGATCGGAGAAGACGTCGAACACGGCGCTTTCAAGGTCATCATCGAAGCGCGGGAAGCCGGAAAAGGCGTCGGCATCTTCGACCGGGACGGCCGGACCCGCATAGATGAAATGGAAAACATCATCGCCGGCGTGGCCGATGCCGATGTTTTGATCTGGGAAGCGCCTCTCAAGAACCAACAGCAGGATCTCATTCTGAGGTTCGGCCCGAACGTCAACCTCGGCAATATCGCGCCCGAGGAGATCCTGGCTTTAGAAGCCTTACGACAAGGCGTCCGGGGCGACACACTCAAAAAGGCCTATCTGGACAGCCGGAAATAGAGGCCATCGGTTTCATTCCAGCGCTTCGAGCAGCTGAATTTCGACCTCATGGTCCCCTTCGGGCACATCGAATTTCACGGACCGGCCCTTGAAGATCCTTTTGGGCTGATTGTCGATCAGAAGCTGGAATTTCCCTTTCTTGAGAAACTGGATCTCGACTTGGCGCTTGGCGATGGCCCTCATCTCGAAGGACACCTCGTTCTCGGAATAAAGGAAATGGCGGATCACGGCTCCGCCGTCGACCGCGAAGATCTCATTCCCCTCTTCCCGTAGCAGGATTTCGCCTTTGCCGACCTGGACGTCATAACTCCGTCCCTGAATCGAAGCCCGGAAAAGCCTTCCCTTGCTTTCCGGCTGGATCATACCGAACCGGAACCCTTCCCAGGGCGTGACATCCAGGTATTCCTCGACGGCTATGAGGGCGAACAACGGTCCCCAGCTCTGAAATCTCTGACCGGCGGCTTCTCCGGTCAGGGGATGGAAATTCTCCGGGCAGAGTTGGAAATTGGTCCATGTCCGCATGAAAAGCGCCGAGCTCTTTTTTGCGAATTCAGAGGCGAGCACGTCTTGTCCGTAAGCCTTCAAGCCTTGATAAACGAGGTAGTTCGTCGGCGGCCAGATCGTTCCCCTCCAGTATTGCCGATCTGGGTTCTTCGGGTCATTGAAAGCCGGGTCGTCCCGCGAAATCGAAGGAATGATGTAATCGCCCCAGAATTCCTTGGGATTACGAAGATGTCTGATCATGGTTTGGGCCCGGCGTTCATCGGGGATCCGGGCCAGGAGCGGCAGAAAACTCGAGGCCGCTTTTCGCGTCGAGAATCGGCCGTCCCAATAGCGGTCGAAATAGAAACCTTCCCTCTGGTTCCAGAGATGGGTATTGATGAGGTCCTTCATCTTCTCGTACTCGTCCAGATAGTTTTCCATTTCCTCGCGCTTATTGAGAAGGTCGGCCATATGGGACAGGCACCAGGCATCGAGGGCGTAAAAGCAGTTCAGGTCCAGGCAGTTCATGCTCAAGGTGCCCGTTTCGCCGTTGAAGGGGACGTCGTCCCAGTTCGGAAGATCGTCCTGGCCGGATTCCCATTTCGCCCGCTGCTCACCGGTCGCGTTGACTTCCCACGACGGCGGCCTTTCGGAGACGAGTTCCCTGTCCGATCCCCACTCCAGGAGGCCGTCGCCGTTGCCGTCGCGGCGCGATTGCCCGTTCGGCTTTTTCGCCTTCCAAAAGCCGTGCCACTTTTTTAAATAGGGATAGGCGAAATTCAAAATCTCCGGATCTCCGGTCTTTTGAAAGAGCTTGAGACAGACGTAAGCTCCGATCGGCGGCTGCGAACGGTCCGGCGTCCCGCCGAAACGGCTTCGCCAGTTGGGAATGTTTCCGTTCGGATATTGCGTTTCGAGCACGGCTTTGAGGGCGTCCGAGGCGAGCTTCGCGCTTTCGACGGACAGTTCGAGGGCATTGAAGAACGAATCCCAGCCGAAGATCTGCCAATGATCGGGCGATCCGTCGGAGCGATTGAAGATCCAGCGCCGGCCGGCGGGAGCGTAAAGCCGGTGATTTCCAGCTTGATAGAGCGTCATCCAGAAGAGATTGTTCGTGATGGCTTCGGGGACGCCTTCATAAAGGCCGTTGATCGTCACTCGCTTTTTCAGATATCGATCGCGCTCCTCGTCCAGGATCCCATCGATCGTCTTCGTATTTTGATAGCGGTAGATGTGCTTTTGGACCACATCGGCGTCATCTCCGACGCCGGCCACGAAATAAATGCGGCGTTCATTTTCCTGGGAAAAAACGAGGGAGATCTCTTCCCCTTCGAGCGCCGAAGAAGCCGGCTGTCCCGGACGATGCGTCCACAGGAGTCCGAAAACGGGCTTGGCGGCTCGCGATTCGCCCTGGATCAGACCGTCCGTCCGGATCCGATAACGGCCCTTGAAGTCCCAGGGAAAATATTGGACGAGATGGATCCGGACGTTTTTCGGACCTTGAAGCCGGCCGATAACCGAGCGCTCATCCTGCCTGGACCATTCGAGCGTCAAGGTGTCGGATTTCTCGGACGGCTTGATCAAGATCGGCGTGTCATTTTTCTGTTCGGCCGGCAAGAGGGGTAGCCCGATATCGAACTTGACCCGGGCATAAAGGCCGTCGGACGCGTTCGGCCCCGCTTCCGAGACCATGTAAAAAAGGTCGTTTCCGTCGATCATGCTCCCGTCTTTCTCGACTTTGAAACGAAAGGCGAACGCGGCGTCTTTTTGCGGGGCAAGGACAAGACCGCACCAGCCCATTCCGTCCAACGCTCCGATATAGGTATCTTTCCAGGGATAAGGCACGTCAGCGCGAAGGACGATGAAAAGCGCGGATCCTCCGAAGAGAGCGAAGATCAAAAGGAGACGAAGAGGCTTATGACGCCGGGGCATGTTCAAGTCTTATTTTCCAAAAACAATCTACGCTAAAAGCGGCCCGAAATCAAATCCGCGCCGGATTGTTTGGGCCGAAAGTTTCTTGGAATCGAGTTTCTTTATCCTGCGGCCAGGGAACTACGCTCCTTTAGAAGAAAAGTTTTAATCCGAATTTGAGAAAAACAGTCCGAAGATTCACCCTGAAGTCGGCCGACGAGACGCCTTGATTCATGTCCCGATACGTCGTCTTGCCGGGAGCCGACCGCATAAGATAGGAGCCCTCGCTGAAAAAATTCAGCGTCGAGTTCAGGGGAATTCTGGCGCCCAGACCGAAATAAAAGGCCGGGCCGTCCGCGATCTGCTGATCGATCCGGACTTCGGGGATCGAGGCATACGAGCCGATGCTAAACCTGGTGAAGACGAAAGCGCCCCCGGCGAAGGCGCAGGGAATGAAGAACGGGTTCTGAAGAAATTCGCCCTGCAGGCAAATGATGATCGGCGAGGCCGATACGGTTCCATTATAAAGGACCCCTTTGGCCCGATTGGACAAGGATGTCCAATGCGAGAATTCGATGGAAAGCGAAAGCCGGCCCCCGAGGATGGGATAGGAAACTCCGAAGCCGGATTCGAATTCTCCATGGAGGTACCCGGATTCAGGGAAGGAATACCCCCCGTGGGCGTGAAGCGCCAGCCGTCCGTGCTGGGCAAACACGACGGCCGGGAATGTCATGCCGAAGAGCAGAACACATATCGACCGGCGCCAAGATCGCATATCGGGATACATATTCCTCGAATCCCGGCATGATGTCAATCCAAAGCCATTTTCTTGATGAAATTCGAACCTGGCTGTGATAGATTATTTTCAATCGATAAGGAGAGCCCATGAACTTCAATTTGTACTTCAAGTCGCGGCAGGGTGAGATGATCAATCTTCTCAAGGAGCTCGTTCACCGCGAATCCCCCACCTCGGATAAAAAGGCCGTCGACGCCTGCTCCGGTTTTCTCGCCGATCACTTCAAAAAAATCGGCGCTAAAATAACCCGTCTCCCCCAGAAAATGACGGGCGACTTTTACACCGTCGAATTCCCGCCCCGCGAGGACAAGCGCCTTGACGAACAGATCCTTGTCCTGACGCACATCGATACGGTCTGGCCGGTCGGCAAGATCGCCAAGATGCCGTTCTATATTTCGGGCGAAAAAGTCTTCGGACCTGGCGCCTTGGATATGAAGGGAGGATTGGTCGTCTCCTATTTCGGTCTCAAAGCGTTGAATGAACTCAATCTGCGGCCTCGGAAGAAGATCGTGATTTTCATCAATGCCGCCGAGGAGACCGGCTGTCAGGAAGCGCACGACATCATCAGGGCCTTGGCCAAAAAATCCCGGTATGCCCTTTGCCTGGAACCCGCGCTTCCGGGGGGAGCCCTCAAAGTCCAGAGAAAAGGCCGTCTCGTTATCCGCCTGGAGGCCGTCGGCAGGGCCGCCCATGGAGGGACTCCCGAGAAAGGCGTCAATGCCATCGAAGAAATCGGGGCCCAACTGCGCCGCGTTCAAACGCTCAAGTCGAAGGACATCTCGGTCAATATCGGGCTCATCGGCGGAGGTGAAAAGGCCAATGTCGTTCCCGATCGCGCCTGGGCCGTTTGCGACATCCGTTTTTGGGATTCGGCGCAGAAAGAAAAAGTCATCGGCTTTTTCAAGAAATTGACCCCGCACGTTCGCGACGCTAAAATCAAATTCGCGGTGGAGAGTCTGACTCCGCCCATGGAAAAAACCAAAGCGTCCGCCGCCCTTTTTCTTGAAGCCAAAAGGATTGCGGAGGACCTGGGCCTCGCTCTCGAGGGCGGAAAAACGGGGGGCGGCTCGGACGCCTCGATCGCGGCCGGCCTCGGCGTCGCGACGATCGACGGCCTCGGCCCGGACGGAGACGGGATTCACGCCGAGCACGAACACGTGCTCCTGCCTTCCCTCATTCAGCGGGCCGCGCTCCTCGTCGAATTATTTCGACAGCTATAAATTGACATGCGAATGGAAACTGTAATAAGGTTGATTTTTAACGTCCTATCATATTTTAAGGAGGAGTCATGATCAAAAAATACTATCTTCTGTCCCCCGGTCCCACGCCCGTTCCGGAGAACGTCCTGGCTGCGGCAGCCGAACCGATCATCCACCATCGGACCCCCGAGTTCTCCAAAATCTTCATGGATGTGTCCGAAGGCCTAAAATATGTCTTTGGAACGAAGGAGGAGGTGTATATTCTCACCTCGTCGGGGACGGGCGCCATGGAGGCCTCCGTTATCAATACGTTGTCCCCCGGCGACAAGGCGCTCACGATCAACACCGGCAAGTTCGGCGAACGCTGGGGCAATATCTGCAAAGCCTACGGCATTCAACACAAGGAAATCGTCGTGGAATGGGGCGCCGACTATACCAAAGAGCAGCTCGAGGCCGAGCTCAAGGCCAACCCCGAGATCAAGGCGGTTTTTTGCCAGCTCTCCGAGACCTCGACGGGAGCCATATACGATATCCGGGGTTTCGGCGAAGTCGTCTCAAAAACGAACGCCATTCTCGTCGTGGACGGCATCTCGGGGCTCGGCGTCATGCCTTGTCCCATGGACGAATGGAACGTCGACGTTTTCCTTTCGGGCTCGCAAAAATCCTTTATGATTCCCCCCGGACTGGCTTACATCGCTTTCAGCCAGAAAGCCTGGAAGCTCGTCGAGACCGCGAAATGCCCCAAGTTTTATTTTGACGCCAAAAAGGCCCGCAAGAACTTAGCCGATAAAACGACGCCGTGGACCCCCGCCATTTCCTTGGTCATTCAGCAAAAAAAGGCTTTGGATATCATTATCGCGATGGGGCTGGAGAAACTTTTCCATCATCACCGCGTCCTCGGAGACGCGACAAGAGCGGGCGTCAAGGCTCTTGGCCTCGAACTCCTAGCCAAGAAACCCGGCAACATCCTGACCGCCGTGAAAACGCCGGCCGGCATCGAAGGGGGCAAGATCGTCAAAACGATGCAGGGCAAATACATGGCCTATATTCAGGGCGCCCAGGATCCTAACAAAGGCAAGTTCTTCAGGATCGCCCACTTGGGCTATATGGGGGGGTTCGACATCATCACGGCCCTGACGGCTTTGGAGATGACCCTCCTTGACCTCGGCTACAAACTCGAACCCGGCATCTCGATTAAAGCGGCCGAACCTATTTTGAGGGAGAATTGGGCATGAGAAAAATATTGATCGCGGATTCGCTGGACAAGGAGGCTATGGATCAGCTCAAGATCGTTCCGGGCTTCGAGGTGACCGTGAAAACCGGGATGGACGAGGCGACTTTGATCAAAACCATCCCCGGCTTCAACGCAGTCGTCGTCCGCAGCGCGACGAAGATCACGAAACCCGTCATCAACGCCTCGACGAACCTGGAAATCATCGTCCGGGCCGGCATCGGCTTGGACAACGTGGACGCGGCGGCGGCCAAAGCCAAAGGCATCAAGGTCGCCAATACTCCGGCGGCGACGACGATCTCCGTGGCCGAACACGCTTTCGGCCTCATGCTGGGAGCCGTCCGGCAGCACGGATTGGCCAACTATACGATGAAGCAGCACAAATGGGAGAAAAAGGTCCTTCACGGGACGGAGCTTTATCAAAAGACTCTCGGCTTAATAGGCTGCGGCCGAATCGGACTCGCCGTCGCCGAGCGGGCTATCGCCTTCGGCATGAACGTCATCGGATATGACGTTGTTCCCTTCAAGACGACATTGCCGGTGAAGCAGGTGACGCTCGACGAACTCCTGACCCAGGCCGATATCTTCTCGCTCCATGTTCCGAAGACGGAAAAACCGATTCTCGGAGCCGCCGAGTTCGCCAAGATGAAAAAAGGCGTCGTGCTGGTCAACGCCGCGCGCGGCGGGGTCGTCGACGAAAAGGCGCTTTTGGACGCACTGAACTCAGGCAAAATCAAGGCCGCGGCTTTGGATGTCTTCGCCAAAGAACCTCCCGAGGACTGGACGCTCATCGACCACCCGAACGTCACGGCAGCGCCGCATATCGGCGCCCAGGCCGAGGAAGGCCAAAAAAGAGCCGGGCTCGAAGTCGTTAGGATTCTCAAGGAAAAGCTCGTTTAATTTTGAGGGGGACGCGGACGCCGGTCCTCGTCCCCCTTTTTTCCCCTCCGGTTCGCATTCCATCGAATGATTCAAAATAGTATTTTTCCCCGTTTTCCGCTAAAATATCGCTTTCTCTAGGATTTTCGTGCCAAACGGCTAGGAGCTTTGATGGTCTATCTGGACAATAATGCCACTACCCCCCTCGACCCCGCCGTCGCGGACAAGATGTCCGTGTTTCTCCGCGAGCATTTCGGCAATCCGTCGTCTCTTTACCCGATCGGCCGTCAGGGCAAAGAAATGATCAACGAAGCCCGGGAACAAGTCGCCAAGGCCCTCGGCGCCTCCAAATCCGAAATCTATTTCACGGGCTCCGGCACGGAGGCGGACAATCACGCCATTTTCGGGGCGCTCGAAGCCGTGCCCGACAAGAAGGAGTTCGTCACGTCGGCCGTCGAACATCCGGCCGTCCGCGAAGCCGCCCTTTATCTGGAAAAGAAAGGGTATAAAATCATCTTCGTTCCCGTGGACCACTTCGGCGTCATCGACCTCGATTTTCTCAGGGACGCGGTCACGCCCCAAACGGCCCTGGTTTCCATCATGCACGCCAACAACGAAATCGGCACGATCCAGCCGATCGAAGATATCGTCCGTATCGCCAAAGAGAGAGGAACCCTGGTTCATACCGATGCCGTTCAGACCTTCGGTAAAATCGAGTTCCAAACGGACCGGCTGGGCGTCGATCTGCTCTCTGTATCGTCGCACAAGATCTACGGTCCCAAAGGAGTCGGCGCTCTTTATGTCCGAAAAGGGACAAATGTTCATCCGTTCCTCCACGGCGGCCACCAAGAGCGCGGGATGCGCGCGGGCACAGAAAATACGATCGGGATCATCGGCTTCGGCGAGGCGGCGCGCATCCTTCCCGAAAAATTCACGACCGACAAAGCCCGCATTGATAAACTAGCCGCCCGCTTAAAAAAAGGGATTGAAGAGAAGATTCCCAAAGTCAGGCTTAACGGACATCCCGAAAAAAGGATCAAAAGCACGCTGAATTATTCG